>Ga0316206_1000495_pt1 | contig 51203 bp, 33 predicted proteins | sample 6monthpyrite_MG_FD_204942 | JGI IMG/M metagenome (GOLD analysis project Ga0316206, IMG submission 204942) | Microbial mat bacterial communities from mineral coupon in-situ incubated in ocean water Damariscotta River, Maine, United States -... | ecosystem: Environmental > Aquatic > Marine >...
CAATGGTCCGAACAATACAGCCATGAAGATAATCTCGAGGCCGATTACAGTCTCAAGGCAAAAAATGGAAAAGAGATAGTAACGCTACGTATTCTTGATGATATGAAATTGCTCAAGCAAAAACTGGTTACCGCACAAACGCGCCTCATCCTTATTGCGAGTAGTATTACTGTTATCGCCATGTTGATTGCATTTTTAATACTGAATCGATCTGTTCTTTTACCCATGAAAACACTGCTGACACAGTTAAAACTTATTCAGTCCGACCGTAAACAGCTGGGTAAGCAGATCGAAGTAAGAGGTAATAATGATATACGTCAGTTGGCAAAAGGCTTTAATGATGTGAGTCAGGAGCTGGGTGAGTTATATCAATCACTGGCAAAAATGGCATTCACAGATCCTCTCACCCGTTTATATAATCGTGCCTGGTTTCATGAGCAATTAAATAAATGCATCAATATGGGGTTCCGTCATAATAATCCATTTACCGTATTGGTTATGGATCTGAATAAATTCAAACCCATTAATGATAACTACGGTCATCATGTAGGTGATCAGATTCTTGAAGAAGTATCCAGACGTATGCAGAATGTATTAAGAGGTGAAGACATTCTTGCGCGTCTTTATGATGAACAGGACGATAATCTGAATGATGAAGTTATTGCTCGTATGGGTGGTGATGAGTTTGCGGTTTTATTACCTATGATTGGTAGCGTCGCTGATGTTGAAGTGGTGGTCAAAAAGCTTATTCATGCAATTGAGCAGTCTATCGAAATTGACGAAAACTGCTTTAATATCGGTATGAGCATTGGTATTGCCATGTATCCACAACAGGGAGATGATGGTGATCTTCTCTTGCGTCTGGCTGATGAGGCGATGTATCAGGCCAAAAAGAAAGGTGGTGGTTATGCATTCAGCCAGGTCAAAGCTACAGATATACATATTCTGGAACATTGATCGGTTAAATTAAGCCGGTTTGACAAAATACCACGAAGGCATTTTGCACAGCGCGGAGCAGCGACTACACGGAAGTAGTCGGTAGGGCGACGTCAGGAACCAAAGCCGAGAGCCCGCAGGGTCGACTACACGGAAGTGCTGGAGCGACCGAGCGAAGCATGAGCCACAGACATTGCTATTTGATCGATACACCTTCTTTTTTTTTATTCTGGAGAACGAGGGAATCGAGTGCTGATTGACATGATCAATTTGAACTAACAGCACAGCAAATACTAAATATTAACCATGTTTAACAATTCAACCATCAGCTATAAATATAACCCATTGAAATATAAATATAATATTAATTAGTGCTGTTTGCGCAATAGTTAGTAGTCACACTGACTATTAGTATATAATTAAATGACCAAACACTAATACTATATGAGGGCAGTTATGACCGCATTAAAGGCAGAACCAGAATTAGCGCAAAGCATTATTTTGCCGCAAGGTACCACCACAATTGGCCGAGCAGAAAGTAATAGTATGGTCCTGGAATCTACTACAGTGAGTTTAAATCATGCCCAGATCTTCACATTAAGTGAAACATCGCACATCTTAGATCTTGATAGTAAAAATGGAATTTATGTCAACGGTAAAAAAACACACCACCATATATTACGGGTAGGCGATAGTGTGTTTATAGGTGAATACATCTTAACCATTGAAGGTTTTGAATAAGCCAGGCTTGTGGCTGGGCCAATTTCCTGGGCCATGGCAATTAAAGCCTGATGGGGTTGTATTACAAATGACCAATAAGTAATTTAATTGCTAGCGTAGAAAAAAGTAAAAAATACGACGTTATAATTCATAATGTGAACAAACCTGATTAAATTAAGCATCCTTCCAGATCTAATGACAGCTGAAAGTGACTGTTTAAAAACTATAATTAAAACAATAAGCTAAGTGATAGCTTCTTATATTGCGGCGTGTTATCGAATTAGTGTAAACGCATTGAGTCAGTTTGTTATAAAAGAGACTCTTATGTAAAAGCATAAACCAATTAAATCGCGCCAAGAAAATTATCCAAATTCTCGACATATTAAGCGCTTATCAGTATAATGCCGCTTCTTCAGCGCCCGTAGCTCAGCTGGATAGAGTACCTGGCTACGAACCAGGCGGTCGCACGTTCGAATCGTGCCGGGCGCGCCATATTCTCTAGTTTTATTAGTAACTTACATAGCATGAATAAGCTCATGCTATGTAAGGTTTTACTATAAAACAGCAGTTGTACTATTCAAATCCTCATTTCAGCTTTCAATTGAAAAAGTAAATGTCCCACTATAACGAAACATGACTCCAAATAAGGGATGTTTGATAATCATTTTCATTGAGAAATGCTCATTATCAATAGGGCGCTCATCTATATAGGCACTACCAAATATTAGGTTTATTGGCATAGGTATGTTGATACCCAATATGCGCCAGACATAACCTTTGTCGCGAAATACCAGAGCACCATCTTCTGCTGTTACAGCTAGTTTCATTCCTACACCAAAACGTACAAACTCGATAACTTCATTACCTGCTTGTTGTTCCATGTGTGATTTAAAGTGAAATGCTTTTTTGTCTTTGAATTTAAAGACTCTATCCCAGTAGAGGTTGGGGTTATTAGTATTGGAGTTGTAATGTACGTCAATAGGCACGTGTTTTTTATTAAAAGGAACAATCGCCCCAAATATCAAGCCAAAAGGAATAAGTAATTTGGCAAACTTTGAATGATAGATTTCATCCATTTCACCTTTTACACAGATATAGTTGTCGGAATATGGTTTGAGAAAATAGTGGTTCTGTATCACCTTGCCAAGATCATTCCATTTATCACCAAGAATTTGTTTAAAAATAGGATCATGTTTGTCCATCGTGCTTCCTTTTGTGTATTGCATACCTAGAAAATTACAGGCTTGTTTGTCATCAGGTAAAAAGTACAGACAATAGAAATAAAAGCAGGGATGCCTAGCCAGAACCATGTTTTTGTATGTTGCCAATAAATATCAGGTAGATCTGTCGTGGTTAGTAAGGCATGATTTGATATTTGCCTCATCTTTATTTGTAAAACAACAACAGGTAGCCAACATGCACCGGCTATGACGTATAAAATAATTGATATTATTAGCCAGGAATCAGTAAAACTAAATCCTGTCATGAATACCATCATGATTCCTGTAAGAGGCTGGATAATAATGGTGGGTGTTGTGAATAACCAGTCAGCAAGAACAACGATTCTATTGGTTGTGGCGATTGCATTTACATTATTCGTTCTATCAGTCATGTATTTGTAAAATGCACTGCCTAGTCCTGTGCCAAACAATAGAGTAGAGCTGATGATATGGATCCATTTAATGAGAAGGTATTCCATGTCTAATCCTCTAAGGCAATCATAATTAATATTGCAACAATGAGCGGTATGTTTTTGCTAATAGGGCCAAAAGGGTGGATCCATTGTTCGGGAATAAACAGGGTGATTAGTAATGAGTAGCTGATTATTACGGCTATCTGGATCATGCCTAGGCTTTTCAGGCGGTAACGTTTCAACGTTGCTATTCCTAGCGTGAAATCTAGTATTGCTGCGCCGTATAATGCAATGGGGGCTAGTAGATCGATAATTCCCATCCGTGCCAGTAACGTGTAACTCGATTCTATTGGATAAATAAAGACAGATATTATCCCTGTGTAAATCCAGATAAAAGCAATGCTCAGTATTAATAGTGGTCGAAGTAGTAGTAACTTTGCATGCCACTTGTCCGCTTGTTGTGCAGGCGTAGTTTCTAATGAATCAAACAGGCTTCGTGGTTTGAAACCAAAGGTCGTAATAAATGGATCTGGATTAGCAGTGTTTCCATCGTTCAGCATAAGGATGGATTCTTTTGTAATAGGGCTATCGGGTAAAAGTTTGTTAAACCAGGTAGTATTCACTGCAATATTGAAAGGTACTTTCATAAATCTGGTTTTTCGTATACCAAGCCATTTTTTTAACATTATAAAAACTTCATGCATTGTTAGTGGTGTTGGGCCAACGAAACTAATTTTAGTGCGAGTAGGAGCGGATGTTGTAATCAGTTGGTTAATGGCTGCTGTAAAATCATTGATATGAATAGGTTGGATTTCCTGGTTGCCTGTATCAATAATGGGTGTAACAGGAAGAGCAGCTAACGCTGTAAAAAATGACATGCTATTGGCACCACGGCCATATACGATTGATGGCATAACAATGACCCAATCCAGATTAAGCGTCATTAGATAATCATCAGCAGCTCTTTTGCTTAGATGAAACTGGCTTGCGGCAGTTTCATCAGCGCCGAGTGCTGATATCTGAATTATTTTCTTGATGTTGGCATGGTTGCAAGCATCGAATAATGCAACGGGTGTTTTGTTATGTAATGCATCAAATGTTTGCTGGCGTGTCTCATTAATAATGCCAACGGCATTAATAACGACATCAATATCGGTCAGTCGCGGTAGCCAATTATCAATACTGGTATCCTGGCTATAATCACATTCAATAACTTCGATGGATTGATGACGCCTATTATAATTTTTACAATTGCGTACACAAGCGATAACCTCATGACCCTGGTCTATCAGGGAACTGACAAGGTGACTGCCTACAAATCCACTAGCTCCTGTAATGAGAATGCGCATATCAAGCCAGCGAAATCTCAGTCAGAAAATGAATGTGTTTTTTCATAATGGATATTCGCTTTTTTAGTTTCAGTAATTTCTGTTATTACAGAAATTAGTAAATTAAATACTGGATGTCAAGTTCACATTAAAATAATCATTACTGTTTAGTCAGGCAGTTAGCGAGAGGCGATAATTGTTACTATGCAGAGTAGAGATAAAGTAGTATATTTATCAGTCTGTTAGACAATTATCGTTAGCTGCGTTTTAGTAATAAATCTATCGCAACAGGATTTACTCATTTATCCTTACATATTTATAAACAGTTTATATGTGCTATTTAACTATTTACGATTTTACAATCACCGGGTACTATTTAATTTCACAAGGATAAATAGACTATTTCAAGGAAGTGCTAGTTATGGATAACGTGCAAAGTCAGTTTCAGCCTGGTAAAGGCAAAGTCATGGATCTTGAATTAACGCCCGATGGTTACAAAATAAGGCGTGTTTGTCATGATCGTTTTACTCCCCCTGAAGGCCCAAAAGATATAACGCTTAATCTGGCTAGGTATCTCCCCTTTGAACAATTAAACACTGAAACATACGTTGCCATGAATATGGTGGGCTGGAAGCTAGGTAACGTCATGATAAAAAGTCGAACTGTTTATCCTTCCTATGATGGTAAAAGATTAGTAATGGAAGTCGGTTGTAATACGATTATTTATTTACAAATTAGCCCAGGTAGAGGCGCCATACATCACCGGTTCTTTTTGCAATCCCACAAAGAATTCTTAATGGATATTACAACACGTGCTGTAGCGGCACATGTTTCCCGTGCAGCTGAACCAATTGTGACTATCGCTAAGTATGAAATGTATTTTTTAATGGGGATGTTTTCAACGCTTGGGCTGGCGGCATGGATAGCGGTTACTGGGTCGGATATAACCGTTACAGCAATAAATCTAAGAAGTAAGGGTAAAGCTTTTGGTGAATTGACTAAGGTGCTCTTACAGGAGCTGGAAAATATAAAGAAATATGCGCCTACGTTACATAAAAAATTATTGGAGCTGATTGCAGCGGAAAAAGAAAACACAGTAAACAAGACGATTAAAGAAATCCCTAAAGCAGTTGTTACTGATGAAAAGGCTCAAGCGCAGTTGGCTGGCATTTTGTATGGGAAGCATGTCTTTTCACCTAAAGCCCTGTCAGTTTGGGGTGCTGTGATTACAGTATTGATTCAAGCCGGTGTAAAATCTGCAACAAATGTACCGGATGCCTACCTGGAAGTAATTGATAAGCGTTATGCTAGTGTATTTAGAGGTTTTACAAATACGAACTGGTATGATGTGCAGGAAAGACAACAAGCTGTTATTAAGATGGTGGCATTATTTAAAGAGGCCAAAATTCCAATTTCTGCGCAAGAAATGGGGAAGATTATATTGGAAGTGCAAGCTCATCCAAAGGAATTGCAAGCGAGCTTGATTAATATAACTAAAGCCTTTAAAGCCTTTAAGATGAAGGTAGGGTAGTGGAATTGATTATGATTCGTAGCTTTGCAGAGAAGTTCTTTTTAATATTTGTTGTTGTATTGGTGTCAGCATGTTCATCGTCATTGCAACAACAGTATAAAGATGAAGCCAAAGCAATTTGTGGGTTATATGAGCCAGAAAGATGGAAAAATAAGGAAGGCTCATCTGTGCTTGATAACTTTGCGAAACTAAATGGCGAGATAAGAAAGGCAGTTAAAAGTGAGGCTTTTGTAGAGGTGTTTGATCGTCTTTCTAAAACAGGTTACGAGGACTTTTATAAGGCGCTACAACCTGAGGTGTCAAGGTTGATAGGTGAGGAGTGGAAATGTGAGAATGCTAAAAACTTTTATGCAATAAAATGGGGTAGAAAAGTCGAGTCTACACAGTCAGCAGTTGAAACAGATGTAGTAATCACGGTATTGGATAAGAGTGTTCTCAATATAGAAGATAAAAAGATAAATTACTTAGACACAAATGCGATGAAATCTGCACTTCAAGAGATTGCAGCGAGTAAACGAAAAATTATACTCAAAGTGCCTGAGAGTCATACAAAGCAAGAGCTAGATAAATTACTTGATCCATTCAAAGAGGTGGGAGTTAAAAAAATTAGAGTTGTGTTTTATTAATTTCAGGGGTTTGTATCAGAATGAATAAGAAAGAAAGCTCAATTTAGTGATGATGATTTTGATGCGGGTGTCGAAGAACTTCTTTCTTTGCCACCTAAATGGTAAGTCCATCTTGGTTTTGTTAGTTCACCCATCCCTGGGTCTCATACGTTCTACATTTAGATATGTTGTTTTGAAAGCAGATAAATAGACCGCCTCACATCAATATCCGGCTGAATGATAATCAACCCATAAATCAGTGCACCCATCGCAATCAAAAAATAATCATAAAACTGAAAATAGATCATCGTTCCCATCACATAGACCGAGCCCATGACCAGTAACCAGGGCAAGTGGGTCAGTCGGGCATGGCCATAGACCGACTTAGTCGTATTATCATAAGCAAGTGCGATGAACTTCCCGGTGTGGTCGATATAACCCGCCACTCTCACTTCATCGTGTTTATACAGTACCCAGCTCTCCTCACTGTACATCTCATAAATACGCGTATCGTCTGCGAATTGAAATTGAACGCAGCGTCGACTGACTGCGCGGACAAAATTGATCCGTCCTGATGCTATTTCAGTGCGCCCCATACCACGGATAAGCTTGATAACGTAGAGTATGAATTTGCTAATGATATAGATTGAGACTAACAGCAGGGCAACTCTAAATAATGTTAGTGCATCGAGCATACTACTTCTCCTTTTTGTCGATGAATGTGGCTTGTGGATATCTGGCAGGTGTAAACGCAAAATCACGCTGACAGCTATAGACAGGTTCTGGTGCAAAGTCATTCATCCAGTAATAGTTCTGCAGGTGCATGAGCTTATGTAGCGGTAAGCGGTTACGGTATGCACGAGTGCGCATCGCTTGCTCAACTTGACGCAGGAGTTGGATTGCAAACCCGGGTTTCATGACACGAAAGTCAGGTTCAAAATGGCGTAAATAACTCTCAAGATCATTGATATTCACCATGATCTGTTCATAGCGAGGTTCAATAGTGTCAATATCGGTTGTGGAGACCAGGGCCGGGTAGATAGCACCATAGTAGTCAACTTGCTCCAGTAAATACCTTAGGCTGGCGGCCTGTGTCTTCAGTTGATTGTGCTGATAGTGAAGACAGCGAGTCATTTGGGATGGGTCTTTGGGCTCAATAAACGGGGCCAGAATAAAGACACAGTCATTTCTGACGATGATCCAGTCGATGATAGTAATATCACCTTGAGAGGGGATCACCAGTTGGTGAAAGGGCTTGTATTGACCAACAGGCAAAGAAAGCAGTGATAGGGGTAGGGATGGAATGCTTTTACTTTGTCTTTGAAAGGCTTCCTGAAGATAGCCTGTGACGTGTCGTAATGATTGTTTCATTGAGTTCTCCTTGTTGTTTGGTTCAACAACCAGGAAAACACGGCATACAGGATCTACAATTTCGTGGAAAATTGATGAAAGTGAGGCGATTTTATCCCTTACGTAATATTTTAATAAAAAACCTGAGTTAGGGCATTGAGTTACCGTTATTGGGGGTGTACATTAATCCATATAGAATGTGCGGGATAGGGTGCATAAACCGGGTTCGATAACTAAGGGTTTAGGGACTGGGTTTATGGAAAGACAATACCCTAGAGCCATAACGAGTAGTTATTGAATGTCAGTTACCGACGCATAGCGTATATAATGAGCTAGTAGTCTTGGTCGCCTGTTGATAATTAATACAGGGAGTTGTTGTGATAAAAAATATTCAACGGATAAAACAGTTTGGTATTTTCCAAAACCATACTAACACTGGAACTAAAGACTTCGGAAAATATAATCTGTTTTATGGCTGGAATGGAAGCGGAAAATCTACACTTTCATATCTGTTTCGTTGTATCGAAAACAAAACTTCATCAAATAAATTCCCTTTAGCTGAATTTACGGTAAACATTGATGGAGGTTTGGCGGTTACACAAGAAAATATTAATGAAGCTGATCTGAATATTTATACATTTAATCATGACTTCATAGAAGAAAATATATCATGGGACAATGTTGTAAAAAGTATTCTTCTTGTCGATAAAGAAAAGATTTCTGAACGTGACAAACTAGAGCAACTGAAAAAGCAACAGCAAACTGACACTGAAGCGTATGGCAAAGAAACCCAAGCAATAAGGAAGCTAGAAGACGATATTTCAAAGTTTAGCAGTACCAGTGCCAAACGAATGAAAGCTAGTCTTCAATCAATTGATACTACTGATAGCCACTATCTGAATTACAATAAAACAAAATTTGAGCAGTTTATCTCAAAAAATATTGAAGCCACAAAGACCGATACGCCGCTTCTTTCTAGTTCAAAGATAATTGAATTGACGAACGCGGCAAAACCTGATCAAAAGTCCCCCATTACGTTCAAAAAACAGTTGATCGGTGACGCAATTTTTCACAAGGCAAAAATGCGCCTTGATGATCTATTGGGAACCAGTGTTGTTAGCCAAACCATACAAAGGCTTGTTGATTATAGCGATATTAAGGTATGGGTTGAAACCGGCCTTGACCTTCATAAGCGCCATGAAACGAACCAATGTGAACTTTGTGGTAATAACATTACTGAAGAACGAATTAAACAGCTTGATGCACATTTCAACGATGATTATAAAGCCTTTCGAGATCGACTTGTAAAAGCGGATCAATGGTTATCTAGTCAATATGTCCAACAGCCCCAGTTACCTGCAGGAAGTGAATTTTATGAAGAATTTAAGAAAGAATATAACGAAGCATGTACTGTGCTGGGAGAAGCGGTCACTAATTTAAATGATGAAATTACAGCATGGCATAAAGTTTTGAAGATAAAGACGGATAATCCCCATGAAACTGGCTTGTCAGTCAATTCTATTAGTGAAGCCTTAATAAAGGCTATTAATGAAGCGATATCTGCTATTGATACTGCAGTTGGTAAACATAATCACAAATCCAGTAACTTCAAGGATGAAACAACGAAGGCGAAGAAGCAACTTGAACTTCACTTCGCCACAGCTGAGGTAAAAGAATTTGGCTACCACGACAAGAAAAATAATGTGGTCGAAAGAACAGCCGCAAATATCACATTAAAAAAAGAAATCGACGAACGAAAGACAATAATTCGCACAATTGAAGATTCGTTGTCAAATGAAGGATTGGGTGCTGATCAGTTCAACGAATCCCTTCATAAGTTTCTTGGGCGTAGTGAGCTGACACTACGATTCAATCTAGCAAAAAAAGGTTATGAGATAATCCGCAACGATACGGAACTTGTAGACGGTAAGTTAAGCGAAGGAGAAAAGACCGCCATTGCATTTGTTTATTTTATCACTAAGCTAAAGGAAAATGATAACAAAATGGAAAGCACTATTGTTATAGTGGATGATCCAGTTTCAAGTTTTGACTCTAATCACCTTTTTCACGCATATTCATTCCTTCGAAGCAACTGTGATAAAGCTAAACAATTATTTGTACTGACTCATAATTTTACCTACTTCAAGTTGATTCGAGATTGGTTTGAAGGAGTTAATCGGAACAGAAGAAGAAAAAAACCACCCAAAGCCCCCAATGCATTTTTCTACACTATTGAAGCATCAACAAGTATCCCACGTCATTCAACCATTAAAGACGCTGATTCTAGCTTGGTGAATTACAATTCGGAATACCACTACATATTTTCACGACTTCATGCATATAAAGATAATCCAACCCTTTCGAGGGATGATGCATTTTTAACAGCAAACCTTGCGCGTAAACTACTTGAATCATTCTTTAGTTTTAAATTCCCGAAGCATAGAAGTGATATAGCACAGCTAATGACTTGTGGGTTAAAGGGGTGTGAAGTTACCGATGAATCCACAAAAGAAAAGATATACCGCTTTATAAACAAGTATTCGCATAGTGTTGTAATTGAAGTTAATGAAGATTCCTCTGAAAACCTTGTAGGTGAGAGTCAGAATGTAATTGGTGATATTTTTATTTGGCTGAAAGAAGTCGACAAAAACCATTATGATGAAATGCTGGAAGTGATTTCATAAAGGTAAGCAAATACCGCTTTTGCCTGATTTATGTTTTCCAGCGCGCTGATTATACGCAGGCAGCTAAGGGCGCTAAGCAGACCTCGGTAGGTTATTTTATGTAATGTCCGATAATAGGGTTTATTCGGTAAATGCCCAGTTTTAGCCGGATTGTTTGAGGCGTTGCTCGAGCAGGTTCAGGGCCGGGTTTTGTTGAAGCCCGGTGCTGTGGACATAGCTAGAAGCAATGCTCATGTCTTTATGTCCTGAGAGTTCCATCGCCTGATGCAAAGGTATGTTCAGCTCTGCCGTGGAGGTAAGAAACCCAGCCCTGAGTGAATGGCCACCATAGAGATCCGGATCCAGACCAATCTTTTCGATGTAGTGTTTGACGATGCGATTGATGGTGCGGCCATCTATGCCTTTATTGAGCTCACCGTTGGGTTTAATCCCTCTGAATAAATACCCTTTTCGAATCCCGCTGGCAAGGAGCCAAGCATCTAGGTAGGTGACTGCTTGGCCAGTGACTGGAACCGTCAATCCACGTTGCTCCTGGTCTGTCTTGGAGCGGCTGATCGTCAGCAGGTAGCCGTCGCTGGTTTTAGTGAGATCGTTGTATTGGAGGTGTGCCAGCTCATCGCGGCGCCTGCCGCCACAGCTAAATCCAAGGCTCAGGATCGTGCGGTCTCTGAGGCCTCGGAGTGTATTGGGATCACAGGCCGCCAGTAGTCGTTGCAGTATCTCTATCGTGATGGGTGCTTTCTTGTTGGGGCGTTGGTTGGCAAGGGCGCGTTTGGCACGTCGCAGGAGCAGCTTGGCCTGAGGATCAGTCGTAGGGGTAGGGTGGCCATGCTCCTGGTGATAGACCGAAATCGAGGCCAGGTAGCGTTGGATGGTCGATATCTTGAGGATCTGTTCATTATCATCCAAGGGCAGGTGGTCCATGATGAATTGCAGGATCACGTTCACTTGGATGGGGTAGATAGTCTGGATACCCAGGGTCTGATCGGCCCATGCCCAGAATCGCTTTATATCGGATGCATAGGCACGGCGGGTGTTTTCAGCTGTTCCGGCTTGGATCAGGGAATCGATACGGTTTTGGAGGTCTTTATCAGTGCTATTCATTGTTATCACTCGTTTAAATAAAGACTAAGATCTCATGGGAATGATGATCTGCAAGTGAGTTATTGTGGCTCAGCTAACTGTATGGTTGAGGAAGAGTTGAGTGGGTGTGATAAGCGGGACGGGAAATATGTAATTTATTGATTATTATGTAAAAAATCACAATTATAATTACTTAAGTGCATTGAGTTACATATATATAAGGTGTAAAGTATTGTGAAACCATAAATAATATATGGGAAGTGAGACCGTAACCCACTGGCGATAATGAATTATTTGTAGACTGTATTTTTGCCGACAGTAACTATGAGTCAAAAAGAACCAGGTATGGGAAGTCCACCTTAGTTAACTGAAGAATGCAGATCCAGTTACAGTTACTTGGTGATTCATTCATGTGGGCAATATTTATTTTTGTTGATTTGTAAATTATGAATAGTAATGATTCAAATTAGACGTATACACTAAGTAGATGCATGTATTATGTAAGTAAAATTTACCTACTATTTTCGCTAAATAAATATAAAAATAATATATGGGGTTTAGATTTTGACGAAAGGTCTTCAGCACTATGCACCTGGTGCTCGGATTGTTATCCGCGATACTGAATGGGTGCTACGCAGAGTTGATTTAAGCTCAGATGGTGGTCGTCAACTCACCTGTGATGGCATATCTGAACTGGTGCGCGGCCAGACCAGCATGTTCCTTACTGAAATTGAGGATGATATCCAGGTTCTTGACCCAGTAGAAACTCAACTGGAGCAAGACCTGTCCGATAAATTTTCCCAAGGTCTGCTATATATAGAAAGCCAGTTGCGCCAGGCAATCCCCAATGACGAAGCTATTCATCTCGCTCAAAATGCGGCGATGGATTTGGTACCCTATCAGCTCGACCCTACTGTCCAGGCACTCAAACAGCCTCGCCAGCGCATACTGATTGCCGATGCAGTAGGCCTGGGTAAAACGCTAGAAGCGGGTATTCTTGTCACAGAGCTCATGCAACGAGGTAAAGGTAAGCGTATTCTGGTGCTTACACTCAAAAGTATGATGACTCAATTTCAAAAAGAATTTTGGAATCGTTTTACTATACCGCTAACGCGTCTCGATTCGGCGGGATTACAGCGAGTTCGCCAGCGTATCCCAGGCAACCACAATCCATTTTATTACTTTGATAAGTCCATTATCTCCATTGATACTCTCAAGCAAGACAACGAGTTTAAGGGATATCTGGAAAAAGCTTATTGGGACATCATTGTCATCGACGAAGCTCATAATGTTGCTGATCGCGGCACCAGCTCTCAGCGTGCTGCACTGGCGCATTTGCTAGCCAGTCGATCAGATACGCTCATTATGCTCTCTGCTACCCCTCATGACGGAAGGGCGCGTAGCTTCGCCAGTTTGATGAATATGCTCGACCCAACCGCAATATCAAATCCTGAGCAATACGCCAAAGAGGACTTTCACAACAAAGGCCTGGTGATTCGTCGTTTCAAAAAAGATATCAGGGATCAAGTCGAGGCCGAATTTAAAGAGCGCCAGGTGCACTGCCTTACTCATTCTGCAGGCATGGAAGAAGAGGCGGCTTACGAGGCCTTACTAGCCGTGCCGTTTACTTATAAAGGTAAGTTCGACCCTGACAAACAAGGTCACCTTATACGCATTGGCCTGCAAAAAGCGCTGTTTTCATCTCCGGCTGCTTGTATTACATCGGTCAATGAACGTATTAGCAAACTGAAAAAATCACCCGAGCAAAACAAAGACATACAAACTGAACTCAATAGCCTACAAAGTCTGCAATTGGCGCTGCGAAATATCAGTATTGATTGTTATGTAAAATACCAAAACTTCATTCAGTTGCTTACAAATAAAGAATTTGGATGGAAGAAATCAGATACCAATGATCGACTGGTAATATTCTCTGAACGGCTAGAGACTCTGAATTTTTTGGAGCAACAGCTCAAGCAGGATTTGAAACTAAAAGACGCCCAAATCACGCAGCTACATGGGGGGCTCAGTGACGTAGAGCAACAGGATATCGTAGAAGCATTTGGTAAAGCGGAAACCAAACTACGTGTATTACTCTGTTCTGATGTAGCGAGTGAAGGTATCAACCTACACTTTCTTTCACACCGTTTGATTCACTTCGATCTACCCTGGTCACTCATGGTGTTCCAGCAACGAAATGGGCGTGTTGATCGTTATGGGCAGGAGCAAACACCCCACATCTATTACTTGATCACTGAGAGCGAAAACAAAACTATTCGTGGTGACACCCGGATTTTGGAAATTCTCCAAAAAAAGGATGAACAGGCTTATAAAAATATTGGCGACCCCGCTACTTTTATGAAGGTGCACGATATTGAGGGGGAAGAAAAGCTTACCGAGCAGGCTATGGCCGAAGGTACGGAAGCGAATATTTTTGATCAAACATATACCGCAGACGAGAGTAACGAAGGGGATGAGCTGTTGGCATTGTTCTTTAATACTGAAGAGACACCACTTAGCAGTGAAGAGCAGCTGCCGCTGGCCGAGCGACAAAGTTTATACACTAGTGATTATCTGTTTGCTAAAGCTGCTATCAATTATTTGAACAGTGAAAAACGGAACATAGACGCAAATTTTAGCGATAGCAACCAAACTCTCAGTCTTATCGCTCCGGATGACCTACGTTATCGCTTCCGTTACCTACCATCGGAGATCCGACCGGATGATTGGAATCTCATCCTAACCGCTGATAAACAGCAATATCAGGATGAAGTAAAACGTTCTCGCCAGGACGAAACTGCCTGGCCCAAACAGCATTACCTATGGAAACAGCACCCGGTTATGCAATGGCTGCAGGAACGTATGCTGGCCAATGTTGGCCGGCACACAGCACCGGTCCTGGTGCTCAATAGTGAGCTATCGCCAGGGCAAAGCATCTTCTTTATATCAGGTCTGATTCCCAATCGTAAGGCCCACCCGGTAATATGGCGCTGGTATGCCGTGTGTTGTGAAAATGGGCAGGTTACCACCGTGGAAGATCTTCACCAGACTTTAATCCAGTTGCAGCTCGGTAGTAAACCACTGCCCAATAGTGGCCAGTTTGTGGATATGGAATCCCTGCTTACCATGCGTAGTCCGGTTATCGAAGCCGCCAAACAACAAATACTGAATGCCCGTACAGAGTTTGATGGCGAGATGCAAAGCAAGCTGGCTGAACAAACAGCTGAGTTGAAACGTCTGCGTGATCTGCAGCAAGGGCAACTGGAGTTGGCATTGAGCACTTCTAGACAAGATACACCATTTAAAGATGCCCGTCGCGCCCGTGAAATGCAGCGCATTGATACTGTCTTTAATCAATATCAAACCTGGGTCGAAGAGACTCTCAACACGGAACCCATGCCATATATGCAGATCATCGGTGTAGTTACTCGAGCCAAGGAGCAGTAAACAATGGCCATATCCGATAGCGCAGCGACTTTCATAGGCATTACGAACGAAAACGAGTTCTACAGCGCCCATTACCTCTCCGAGGTATTTAAAGGCGATATCAAAGAGACCTTGGACACTTGGGTTGCTAAGGCTGAGCAAGATGAGCACTATCAGCCATCTTTCAAGCGCCTGAATAACCTCAATCGCGAATACTTCGCCATGCGTGAACGTCTTAATCGCGAACGTAGTGCCAAGCAGCGTACGAAAATGCAGCGTGATTTTTTCAAAAGCTTGCTCTCGGCGTTGGATATCCCGTGGTTACCGACGAATGTCATCGTTGGGAAAGATCAGGAGCTACCGGTACTTAGTCAATTGCCTGCAAATACAGATAAAGCCAAGCTCTGGGTGCTGGGTGCGTTGGATATCGACAACGAAGGCAGTGATCCGCTCTCCCTCAAATTGAACAAGGACCAGTTTATCGGCGACGGCCCCCAGTTTGATGCCTTGAAAAATACCGAATGGTACAAACTGCTTAATGATGTCATTTTCAAAATGGATGAACCGCCACGCTGGGTACTACTCATCAGCGACAGTCAACTTATCCTCATTGACCGTTACAAGTGGTTGCAAAACCGTATGCTACGTTTTGACTGGGTTGAAATTCTCGGTCGTCGTGATGATCTCACCCTAAAAGCTACTGCCGTACTATTGCATGCTGATTCACTGCTACCAGAGCAGGGCGAAAGCCTGCTTGATGGTCTGGATGAAAACAGCCACCGTCATGCCTTTGGTGTATCGGAAGATCTTAAATACGCCTTGCGTGAATCCATTGAGCTACTAGGTAACGAAGCGGCCGAACAGCTTATTCAACGTAAAGATATTGCATACACGGGCAAAACGGCTCTCGATCCCGACCAGCTCAGTCGTGAATGTTTGCGTTACATGTACCGTCTGTTGTTCCTGTTCTATATAGAAGCTCGCCCGGAGCTAGGTTATGTGCCCCATCAGGTGGACGTATGGCGCAAAGGCTACAGTCTGGAATCTCTGCGTGATTTGGAAATGGTGCGCTTGCACAGTGACGAATCCCGTAATGGATACTACATTCATCACAGCATTCAAAAAATGTTTAAACTTATCCACGAAGGCTACGATGGCACAGACAAATTCAAGACCGGTCTGGAAGCGGGCTTCCAAAATAAAGAAGTGCATAATAGCTTTATCATTGAACGCCTAGACAGCCACCTGTTTGATCCCATGCTCACACCCTATCTGAGCAAGGTCAAGTTCTGCAATGAGACCTTGCAACGGGTGATTAAACTTATGTCGCTCACACGCAAAACCAGTGGCAGAGGGCGAAGACGACGAGGGCGTGTTAGTTATGCTCAATTGGGCATTAACCAATTAGGTGCAGTATACGAAGCGTTGCTCAGCTATCGCGGCTTTTTTGCTACCCAGCATTTATATGAAGTAAAAAAGGCCGGTACCGATCCAGACGAACTGGAAGCAGGTTTTTTTGTAACTGCAGAGCAGATCAGCGACTACAAAGACACCGAAAAGGTCTACGACCGTGACGAAAACAACAGGAAACAGCTACGAATTCATCCTCGTGGAAAATTTATCTATCGCTTGGCTGGGCGAGATAGGCAAAAATCTGCTTCCTATTACACACCTGAGATGCTCACTCGTACACTGGTCAAATACACCCTGAAAGAACGACTGCAAGGACTCAGAGCCGACGAGATATTAAATCTCACTGTTTGCGAACCCGCTATGGGCAGTGCAGCCTTCTTGAACGAAGCTGTCAACCAGCTGGCTGAGGCTTACCTTACCCTGAAACAGAAAGAGTTGGATAAGCGTATCCCTCACGATGAATATCGCCAGGCCCTGCAGCATGTAAAGATGCATATCGCTGATCACAATGTCTATGGTGTGGATCTAAACCCTATTGCTGTTGAGCTAGCCGAGGTCTCCCTGTGGCTCAATGCACTCTCTGGATCCAGTGCCGTGCCTTGGTTTGGTTATCAACTATTTAATGGCAACAGCCTCATTGGAGCGCGTAGACAAGTCTATCGCAGTGATCAGCTTGTGGCCAAAAAGAAAGACCAGCTTTGGTTTAACTTCGCCCCACAGCGTCTATCACCGGAATCACTGCAAAGTAATCAACAGGGCAGGGATGAACACCAGATCTACCACTTCCTGTTGCCTGATCCAGGCATGGTTAACGTCACTGATAAAGAGGCCAAAAAACTCAAGCCTAAGGTATTCAAAAAGATCCAGCTATGGAAAAAAGAGTTTCTTAAACCTCTAAGCCTAGACGAAGTAGAACAGCTGCAATACATCAGTGAGGAAATAGATAAACTCTGGATCGAACATACAAAAAACCTGAGAACGGATCGAAACCGTACTGAAGATATCTTTCCCATTTGGGGGCAGAAGGTAACCGAATATTATACTTCAACAGCAGAGAAGGACCGCATCCGCACCAGTGGCATCTTTAATAACAATGCGAAAATTGCCTCAAATTATCGTCGCCTAAAATTGGTGATGGATTATTGGTGTGCCCTCTGGTTCTGGCCGTTGGGCAAAGTGGACTTGCTACCGAGCCGCGATCAATGGTTGTTTGAATTAACTTTATTGCTCAGCGAAGGCCAGGTCTTCAGCTTTCAAACTGAAAACCAAACCGTTCAGGGCGATTTGGGATTTGACAATGGCGGCGATACTGAAACAAAAAATAAAACGGATGATCCTTTTTCACCAGTACAGCCGAGCTTATTAGACGATGAACCTCAACTTTGGTTGACAGAGCAAGAACAAAAGGCCCAGGAAGTTAAATCCGCCAAGGGCGAATTGCAATTGGAAAAACTTTTCCAACAATTCCCCCGCCTCAATCTCACAAATGATTTATCTACAAAATATCGTTTTTTTCATTGGGAGCTGAATTTCGCTGATGTATTTGCCGACCATAGTGGATTTGACATTATATTGGGGAACCCACCCTGGCTTAAAGTGGAGTGGAACGAAAGTGGTGTACTGGGAGATTGCAATCCGAATTTTGTTTTACGTAAATTCAGTGCCACAAAATTACGAGAAGAACGAATGGATGCATTTGAACGAAATCCAGAATTGGAGAAGAGTTGGTTCAGCGAACTAGAAGAGGCGGAGGGTACGCAGAACTTTCTTAATGCCATGCAGAATTATGCAGAGCTGAAAGGGATACAGACCAATCTATATAAATGCTTTTTACCGCAGGCTTGGCGATGGGGAAATCAAATGGGAGTGAGTGGTTTCTTGCATCCTGAGGGAACATATGATGACCCGAAAGGAGGCGAATTACGAAGTGAGATATATTCACGCTTACTTGGTCATTACCAGTTCTGGAATGCATTATTTCTGTTTAGTGAAGTACATGACCAAGTGCGATTTGGAATCAATATTTACTCCGCAATTGCTCGAAAGAACATAGGATTTACGTCAATATCAAATCTTTATTCCCCAAATACGATAGATTCTTGTTTTGATAGCAATGGAGATGGACAAGTTCCAGGCATGAAAAACTCACAAAATTCTTGGGAGTTAAGTGGCCACTCTAGTCGAATTATTCATGTTGAATTGCAAAAGTTAGAAACTTTTGCCAAGCTTTATGATGAACTCGGTACGCCTGCTGTACAGGCCCGCTTGCCTGCGATTCATTCTCAGGAGTTGATTTCGGTACTAGTTAAGTTTTCACGGCAGCCTAAACGTTTAGGGGATTTAAGGGGAGAATATTTTTCTCTTGAGATGTGGCATGAAACTAATGCCCAAAATGAGGGAACCATTAAACGTCAAACTCAATTTCCAGAATCATCCGAGCAGTGGGTGTTATCGGGCCCACATTTTTTTGTCGGCACGCCATTTTACAAAACACCGCGGGCTGAGTGTACTCAAAACAGTCATTATGATGTGCTCGATCTAACGGACTTGCCGGAAGACTATCTACCTCGTACCAACTACATCCCCGCCTGTGATGATGCAGAATATCAACGCCGTACCCCTCGTGTGCCCTGGCTAGAGGAAGATTCAGCTGAAACTAGGAAGGTGACTGAATATTATCGTCACATAAATAGAGAGATGGTCGGTTCTTCATCTGAAAGAACTTTGATATGTAACATAATTCCAAAAGGTACATCACATATAAACACATGCTTAGGAACTACATTCCAAAATGTGGGTGACTTGTTGGACTATCATTGTATAACGTTATCAGTACCGGCTGATTACCGTGTTAAAAGCACTGGTATGGGACACGCGAACACATCGTTGATCAATCAAATTCCTATTCTTACTGAATCACAATATCAATATCGTGCTTTATTGCATGTAAGGGCATTAGGGCTTGATTGTTTATCTAATCACTATTCAGACCTATGGAAAGATGCATGGCAGGATGTATTTCAATTAGATGCTTGGTCATCTGAAAGTGCATTACTAAACGAAAACTACTTTAATAGCCTAGATACAGCGTGGAATATGAACTCTGCACTACGTACTGATTTTGAACGTCGTCAGGCTCTGGTCGAAATCGACGTATTAGTATCCATGGCTCTGGGCTTGACCCTACAAGAGCTACTCATTATCTATCGGGTCCAGTTTTTCGTATTGCAACAAAATGAACGTGAAACTCATTACGATTCCGATGGCCGTATCGTTTTCACTCCTAGTAAGGGCCTAGTGGGAGTCGGTCTCGACCGTAAAGCGAAAAATGATGTGCTCCTTACCGTTGAAACACCAGATGGTCAATGTGAAGATAAGCCCTTGGGTTGGGAAGATGCTATTAACCTACCCAATGGTACCAAAATTCATCGAACTATCATCGATGACACACTACCCGGTGGCCCTCGAGAAAAAACTATCACCTATGTCGCTCCCTGGTACCTCCCGAACCGGGAAGAAGACTACCGCGAGGCATGGGAAGTGTTTTCTGAGCGTTTTAAAGAAAAGGATGTTCTGTAATGTCTGCGAAGGGATTAACGCCACAACAGATTATTGAGGATATTCGTAAGAGTAAATACGGTATCGGGAGTGATGGTCTTCAGCGGGAAGACTTTAAAGCCATATCCAGTGATCTAAAAAGTGCTATTGAGCAGTTATCGACCGGTTTATATGGTGAGGATGTCCACTTTATTCTTGAGCTTATTCAGAATGCTGAGGATAACCGGTATGCAGAAGGTGTGTTTCCTGATCTAAAGTTCATACTACTGGATAAGGATCCCATGGAAACACCAGGAAGTGATGGCTGTCTGTGTGTATATAATAATGAACAGGGTTTTGCTGAAGAAAATGTCAGGAGTATCTGTGCGACAGGTAAGTCTACCAAGTCAAAATTGCAGGGTTATATTGGTGAAAAGGGAATAGGATTTAAGTCTGTTTTTACTGCATCTGATGAGCCACATATTATTTCTGATGGCTATCAGTTTAAGTTTAAGGGCTTGGGCTTAGATCCCAATATAGAGTTGGCCTACGTCGTTCCTTATTGGGTTGAGCAGTTGCCACCCGTTACACAACAAAGCGGATATAATACGTGTTTATTACTGCCCATTAAAGAAGAGCAGAGACAAGGTATTGAACAAGAGTTGGGCCGCATTAATCCAGAAACCATCCTTTTCCTCTCAAAATTAGAAAATCTCTCAGTTGAGCTTCAGTCTGTTGGGAAAACGGTTAGTCTGATAAGAGATGTAACAAATGCACCAAGTATTGATTTATTAGTAAATATTGATGAAATTGATGAGCCGATAAAGAATTACTGGCTTACTAAGGCTACTATCGCTGTGCCTGATGATATTCATGAGCCTAAACGTGAGAGAGTCACTGAACGTGATATTAGTGTTGCATTTCCACACTCGTCTGATTGTAAAGGTATTCTCTATGCGTTCCTTCCTACCGAAATAGAGAGTGGACTACCATTTTTAATTAATGCAGATTTCCTGTTGACCGCTAATCGTGAATCTATACAGCTTAATAAGTCATGGAACATATGGTTGCGAGACTCTATTGCAGATGTCGTAGTGCAGGGATTAAAAGAGATTGCGTCTATTGAAGAGCACCAGCACTTGGTTTGTAAGTTTATCCCGATTAAAAAGAATATAAAGGCTCTAGAGAACTTTTTAACACCTGTTTGTGAATCAGTATGTGAGCAGCTTAAAGATCTACCACTAGTGTTAGCTTCTACAGGACAACTGATTAAGCCAGAAATGGCACGATTGGTTACTAAGGAAGAGCGTTTTATGTTGCAAAGCTGTGCTAATCAACCAGCCTTTGCACGGTTCAAAATGATTGATTCGAAACTTGACCATTTTGCTGACCAGCTTCGTGCTATTGGTGTTCGTGATATTAATGTTGGCGATATAAAGGCATGTCTTGAAGAAAATGAATGGCTGGAGAAACAAGATAATATATGGTTTGCATTATTGTATGAATTTCTGCATAAATCTCCAAAACTTTCAAAAACAGACTATACAGACTTGTGTTTGACTAAATTGAATGATGGCTTGGCTAAAGCAGGTGCCGAAGATGTTTATATTCCTACTGAAACTCCTGGGTTGATAGGCGATGTATCTAAATTTACAGAGAGTGGACTGCCGGGCGTAAGATTTATAGAGGGTGCTTTATATAAGACACTACAATCTGGTGATGAAGTATTAAATTGGTGTAGAAAAAAATTAGGTTGGGAATATTTTAGTTATAAACTTTACCTGATTAACACGCTTTTGCCTTATTTGTATGAAAATCATGAAGAGATTAATCAAAGTCAACTCCTACTAGCAACTGAAGGCTTTCTTAGTGTATGGGGTGAGTTAAATGATGATGAAAAAGAGGATGTTTCTGAGAAGCTCCCGTTATTGCGTGATTCTGGTGATATTGTAATAAAAGACACCATTACAGCCACTCAGGTTGTTGTTCCACGCGCTTACGACAAATCTACTGGTTGGCAAAACCTGTTTAGCGATGAATTCGATTACGAACATTTGTGCGTGTTGTCTGATGAATATATGTCATTAATGAATAAGACAGGGAGCGAGAACCTTCATAACTTTTTAAAAGAGACGGAGGTTTCAGATCACCCGGTGTTGAAGGAAAGAAGTATTAAGCGGGGAAGCTCATTAAGGCCAGTGTTTGATAATTATATAAATAATGTCTGGGCTAATTTTAAAGAACAGTCAACATATGTATCGTCACTCATTTCAAGGTTCCCGTTTTTAAGTTTCCTGGATGAGAAAAATAGAGAAGATGCGTGTTATAGAGGTTCTCTAGTCAAGTGGTTAGAGAATGATATAACAAAAACAGTTTATAGAACTTCAGCTTCATTCACTGAAAATGCACGAGTCTCTTATTTCTATCGTACTAATAAAAGTAAATTATTTAGATCTTCTATTGAAATCTATCTTAAAAACATCCCCTGGGTTATGACAACTCAGGGATTGAAAAAACCTGGGGAGGTATTTGTTAAGAGTAATACAATACAGGAAATGTTCCAGGACTCACTTCCGTATCTCGAAGATGAGTTATCAGATGATCTATGTGAATTATTAGAAATAAAGAGTGAGGTTACAGGTGCAAATATAGTCTCTTATCTTAAAGGCTTGAAAGAGTCAAAAGGCATAGACACAAAATCCTTGAAAAAGCTTTATAAATATCTTGATGAATATGTGAGTGATGTTCCAGAATTATTTGATAATGAAGCGATTATTTATGTTAGCGAAACGTCGAAATGGTATCGTCAAAATGAAGTAATTTGGGATGATGAGTCAACGGTTATGGGAGATCTTTACGGTTGGCTATCAAAAGATTATGAAAGCAGTGGATTAAGAGAATTTTTTGTTAAAAAGGTAGGGGTAAAGGCATCTGTAGACGTGGAGTCTTTATCAAATGTTTGGCTGCAGTTGCAAGATCGTAAAGGTATCGAGGAAAAGGAGGTTGAATCTAAGTTAAGCAAGATCATCCCTAAATTACTCTCATTGGTTAAATCTAATGAAATACTACCTAATTGGTGGGATGAGTTTAAAGATAAAACCGAATTTTGGACTAGAGATGATTATTTTGTAGATAAAGATAATCTTTATTATTCTGACAACAGATATCTAGCAGACTTATTTGCAAATGATATTAGTCTCACATGGATCCCTGATTCTGGTAACACGGTTGCTTATTATGCACCTCTGTTTCATGAGTTAGGTGTACAGCCTATTTCTGAAGCAGTAGAGCATAGTTTTGTCAAGAATGAAGAGTTGGAAATTGTGGAGCAGCCAAATATTTTAACGGATTATTCTAAAAGGCTCCTTGCATACCTTGTCAGGAGAGATAATGAAGATTCATTTGAGGATCGGTTAAAAGGTGGTGTGCTAAAATATTTATTACATTCTGTGGAAGTGGCTGTGCCTGAGCTCGTTATACAGTACGAAATAGAAGGCTTATACGACAGCAAGGTCGTTAACGATAAACATGGTTTCTTTGATGGTGAGAATCAAGTTATCGTCAAATGTTCATCATCAGATATAGATGAAATAAAGGATGATGTGGCAGAGTTTATTGCGAGGGAAATTTGGGGAACCCGATACAGGGACAATGAGGATAAGGTTAAAGCAATTCTTGGTGTAAATTCTGAGTCGCGATATCGAAAGCTTCGAGATAAGAAAGATTGGCGCATGCCTCGAGACCTGATGAAGCAGGTAGATGTATTTATTAATGAAAGCCAATCATTATTGTTTGGTGATATAGAAGATGTGGATGAACCGGAGTTAAATGATGAAAAGGGCGGTCAAGACTTAGGTACGGGTGGTAATAGAACCGATAATACAAAAAATACAGCTAGAAAAGACAAAACTAGCGATAAGTCAGGATTAAAAAACAAATCTGCATCAGGGAATAATAGACATAGCAGTAAAAAACATAATAGAAGTACTGGTACTGGTACTGGTACTGGTACTGGTACTGGTACTGGTGCAGGTGCAGGTGCAGGTGCAGGTGCAGGTGCAGGTGCAGGTGCAGGTGCAGGTGCAGGTAGAGCTTCGCCATCAACTAGGGGTAAGAGTGTAAATACTACAAGGAAAAGTCGTTCACTCACAAGAAATGCTACACAAAATATAAATTCTCAGCGTCAAAGAAGAATTGTAACGTATGTTTATCCAAGCGCTAATGATTTAGATAGCAAGTTAACAAAAGAACAGAGGAAACAGAAGCAGCAAGAAATGAATAGGATTGGTGATGCGGCTGAAGAGTATGTGGTAGAACAAGAGATATTGGCGGGTATGACAGCATCACGAATGCCAACAAATAATCCTGGTTATGATATTCAGTCCATTAATGAAGAAACCGGTGAGACTAAGTTTATAGAAGTAAAAGGTATAGACGGCTCATGGGGTGATCGTGGCGTTGGTATCAGTTCAACTCAGTTTAAGGAATCAATAAAACGCTTGGGTGACTATTGGTTATACGTAGTCGAAAATGCTCGATCTGAGACACCTATAATTCATAAAATAAATAATCCAGCGGAACTTATTGGCGAATATCGTTTTGATAGTGGATGGCGTTCTGTCGTATCAGAGATAAATAATCCCCAAGGAGGCAATGGAGATGCTTTCTCCTATGATGAGCTAGTAGACTACACTGACGATCTGATTTGTAAGGAAATCGTGGCCTCATGTATGAACTCAGATATGCCTGTTCCAGAGATAGGGTATGAATTAGATAATGAAAATGGTGAAGTAATAGCAGAGTTCGAATTATCTTGGGAAGATATAAAAGTGGCTGTGATAATTGGCGAAATACCTGTGTTTGATGGTCAGGATGAATGGAAGTTGTTCTCAGCTTTAGATTCGAAAGAAGTCCTGAAATACTTGTTTGATATATATGGTATACAGTTAGCGGAGCTTACTTAATGCTACCAGGACTTCTAGCAAATAAAGTTTCATCCACGCTACGCGAATTCATCATTACAGGTTTTGAGACTGAGACCTGGCCTTTTTCTGGTAAGTTTCGCCAATTAGTAGAAGAACAAAACAATGGTGAGGCTTTTATCAAGGGGCCATATGTTTCTATTAGTTTGCCATTTGCCAAAACCAATAGCCGACTAGATACTTTCTCAGGCTTTAATACACAGAATGCCCCTTACGTGCATCAGGAGCTTGCTTGGAAAAATCTACGATCTGACGGTGATGCGAAAAGTGTACTGATTGCAACAGGGACTGGTTCAGGTAAGACAGAGTGCTTTCTCTATCCTCTATTACATCATTGTCAACAAAATCCGTCACCAGGTATAAAGGCCATTGTGATTTACCCCATGAATGCACTGGCTGGAGACCAAGCAAAACGTTTTGCCAAAGTGATTGCTGAAACCTCTGAATTGCGTGGTCGTGTGAGGGTAGGGCTGTTTGTTGGTGGGGGGGATCGAACCCCAAATAAATCTATGACCCCTGATTCTGTGATTACTTGCAAAGAGACTATGCGGGATGATCCTCCTGATATCTTGCTCACCAACTACAAAATGCTAGATTTCTTATTGATGAGGCCAAAGGATCAGCCTTTATGGCAGCATAATACGCCTGAGCTGTTACGTTATCTAATTGTGGATGAGCTTCATACCTTTGATGGTGCGCAAGGATCAGATTTAGCAATGTTGATCCGGCGTTTGCGTGCTCGCTTAAGCGCGGACAAGAATCAACTTATTTGTGCCGGAACCTCTGCGACTCTAGGTGGTGATGATCAAAAGGATGAATTGGCTAAATATGCTCAAGATGTGTTTGATGTGCCATTTGACGTGGAGAGCATTATTGGTGAGCAACGCCAGAGTTTGGAAGAGTTTGCACCTCCGAGTCATTATTATGTGTTGGATAGCAGTGTACAGGCAGCTCAGCTTGATTTTAATGCCTATCCATCTGTTGATGATTATCTTAAAGCACAGTATCAACTGTTTTTTACTGAGCCAGCTAGTTTTGATATTAATACTCTGGAAGGCCGGGAAATTCTAGGTGAACAGCTAAAACTACATGCTTTAGCTAAAAATGTATTACAAGCTTCGCTGGCTAAACCTGTATCGCTACAAGAACTATTACCATTAATTCACAATTTAGTACCGTCTCACCTGAAAGGTCACACGCAGCAAGTGCTATTGTCAATGCTTTCGCTGTTAGCACATGCCCGGGGTAAAAATTACGTAGGCGAACCTTTTGTTACATTGCGCTTGCAGTTATGGGCACGTGAGCTTAGGCGTATTGTTTCTCGCTTGGGTGATGATAGTGAGCGTTTTCCAGTTCATCTGCAATTTGCAGATGATTTAAAAAAAGATAATCAGCATATATTTTTGCCTTTGGTGCAATGTAGTGAATGCCAGACGACAGCATGGCTAACACGCATAAATGAAGGAAAGAGTCAGGTTGAAACTGATTTACGATCGATTTATAACGGATTTTTCAGTAATGATAGACAGAACAAGGTGTTATTACCTGTAAGACAGGGTGAGTCTGCTCCCACATCAGAAGGACTGCTAAAATATGTGTGCGCAAGTTGTGGGAATCTTCAATTTGGCAACACAGAGTGCACCGCTTGTTCGGATGAAAATCTGATAGAGGTTTTTGAGCCTAATCTTAATAGAGAGATACGTCGTGGTGGGGTGCCTACGGTGGAGAGCCAGCGTAAGTGCCCAGTGTGTGAGGCAGACAACAGTTTACTTGTATTTGGTGCCCGCGCAGCAAGTCTCAGTGCTGTAGCTGTTCATACTATGTATGCCGAGCGTAGTAATGATGATAAGAAATTGATTGCATTTTCTGACTCTGTTCAAGATGCGGCTCACCGTGCTGGTTTTTTTTCAGGACGTACTTGGCATAACAACATACGTATGGCGATGGCAAAATGTCTGCATCATTACAAAATGGATCTTCCTTTAGCTGAGTTCTATGAGACGCTACCTGAATTTTGGTTGGAAAACGTGGAAAACCCAGAGGCAATGGATAATTTACGTTATGTCTCTGAGTTCATTGCACCAAATATGACATGGATGTCTGAATACCGTTCTTTAGATGAAAAGACTCGTTCGGATAAACTCGGTAGCCTAATTAGCGACATCAACAGACGATTGATGTGGGAAATTCTGGCTGAATTTGGTATTCGTTCGCAGATTGGTCGTTCTCTACCTCGTACTGGTGTAGCAGTTTTAGGATGGCCAGTTACATTGATAGATAAAGCGACGGAGAGTGTACTTGAGAACACCAGAGATAAGTTTGGTCTTACACTAGATGCTACAAGTGTCAGTTATATGCTTTGGGGTATTGTTTTACGAATGAGACGACAGGGGGCAATTCTCCATACTTATCTTGAAGGATATGTCGCTAAGGGGGGTGATTGGTATTTGCTTTCGGCAAAACATATGCCATTTATGCCTAGCCACGGCGCTTATTCAATGTTGCCAAGGTTCCCCTCTACTAAAGCTGAAAAGAAACTAGAATGTTTAACACCTAATGGTGAAAAGGGCTGGTATAGAAGTTGGGTAAAAGGACTTCTGGGCGTTACTTTAGTTGATGAGCATCAGGTAGATGATCTTCTTATAGAGCTCATGGATAACTTGGTCTCATGTGGGCTTGCCTTAACCAGAAAAACAGATAAACAGAATAAGGTCTGGGCATTAAATCCTGAGCAGTTATTTGTTACGACAAACTTATCATGGCTGGAAGGGATGCCTGTATCTGCGAATGAAAAACAAGGAAAAGAAGCTTTTGGTAGTTGGCCTGTACCTGCAGAGTGGATAGCACATATAGAGGGTATGCCCTCACTAGATATAGGGTTACATGTTAGGTATCGTGAAAATTTATCTCCTAGAACGTCCTTATATAAACGTTTTTATCTTGAGGGTGAAATTAAGCGGGTGATTGCCCACGAGCACACCGGCTTGTTGGAGAGAGATTACAGGGAAAACATTGAATATACATTTATTAATGGCAATCGACCCTGGGATATTAATTTATTATCAGCGACACCAACTTTAGAGATGGGTATCGATATTGGTGACTTATCTTCTGTATTACTCTGTTCGGTACCTCCTTCACAAGCCAACTACTTGCAACGTGCTGGCCGAGGCGGGCGTAAGGATGGTAATTCTTTCGTGATCACGTTGGCAAATGGTACGCCACATGATCTCTATTTTTATGCTGATCCAATTAATATGATGGCTGGAAAAATAGAATCACCGGCTATATTCCTGAATGCTAGCATGGTGTTGAAGCGTCAGCTATTAGCATATTGTTTGGATCAATGGGCGATAATGTCCAAGGATAATCACAACATCCCTGCCTCTATGCAGCCTGTCATTGATGCGGTAGAGAGTCATGATATTAAACGTTTCCCCTATACATTGATTGAATTTACTGAAAAATATCGTGATGAGCTGTGGGACGGTTTTTCACAGTTATTGTCGAGCCAGGTTGATGATAAGACACGAGAAAAGCTAAAGCTTTATTTAACAGGTGGTGGCGATACTGACGAGAGTTCATTAGGCCATTACATTTTGACTAACCTTAAGAATATTGTAGATGATCGAAAGCGCTTAACACGACAGATAACCTCATTACAGAAGGAAGTGAAGAAACAAGAGGCGTTGCCGACTGATGAAGTAGTGACAGAGCAAATAAAAGAATTGGTAGCAGAGTTGGTTGGTCTTCGTCGAATAAAAGCAGAATTGAATAGGAAAGCAACGTTTAATTACTTCACCGATGAGGGCTTACTACCAAATTATGCTTTTCCTGAAGAGGGTGCAACACTTCAGTCTGTTATTTATCGGCGTTTGTATAAAGAAAATGCTGCCGAAGGGGCAAAGGCTGAGTACGAAACTAAATTATTTGAATATACTCGTCCAGCGAAAGCGGCGCTATCTGAGTTAGCTCCTGAGAGTAAGTTTTACGCCAGTAATAGAAAAGTCGAAATCGAGCGTGTAGAGATGGCACAGGGCAAGAATCTGGAAACGTGGCGACTTTGCTCAAGTTGTAGTTACTCGCAAGAGATTCGCGGCATTGATAATGAAGCGCAGTGCCCACGCTGTGGTGATCCTATGTGGGCGAATGTTTCCCAAAAGAAGCCGATGCTAAGACTCCGACAAGTTTATGCTAATACCAGTGAGCGAGAAGCTGTGCTCTCTGATGACTCTGATGATAGGGAGCCGATATTCTTTTCTAAGCAGATGTTAATTGATTTCGATTCTAGTGATGTTGAGCTAGCCTATGCGTTAAAAACAGACACAAGACCATTTGGTTTCGAATTCATTAGAAAAGCAACGTTTAGAGAAATTAACTTTGGTCATCATGGTGAAGATGAGCAAGATATACAAATAGCGGGTAAGGAACTCTCTCGCCCTGGGTTCAGGGTGTGTCGAGAATGTGGAATGGTACAAAAGCCCCGTTCAAAGCCTAAACACATGTTCAATTGTAAATTAGGTAAATCGGGGGATGAGTCAGCTATTCTTGATTGTCTTTATCTTTATCGTGATTTTAGCTCAGAAGCAATTCGTATTCTTTTGCCTAGATTAGCTACGGGTGGGACGGAAGAACAGGTGCACTCATTCGTTGCAGCTTTACAGCTTGGTTTAAAGATTAAATTTGGGGGGAAAGTCGATCACTTAAATATTACCGCTTATGATGAACCTATACCTGGTAGTGAAGAACGTCTCCACTTTATTGTGCTTTTTGATAGTGTGCCAGGGGGAACAGGTTATCTCCATGAAATCCTTCTTTCTGCAGAGAATATACGGGAAATGTTGCGTCTTGCTCAAACGCGAATGTCAGAATGCTCATGCCAGCATGACCCAGATAAGGATGGTTGTTATAGCTGTTTGTATGCATATCGAAATAGCTATGGGATGGAGAGTACTTCTCGAAGAGTCGCTCTGGAAATGTTATCAGACATCCTTGATGAATCTATTGCGCTTGAGAAGGTTGATAGCTTATCGAAAGTTAAACGTAATCCCTGGGTAGATAGTGAGCTAGAAGCTCGTTTTGCGGATGCACTAAAAAATCTCAATAAATCTCCTTTGTTAGATGGCGCACGGGTAAGGGTGACTAAGGATATTGTTAATGGAAAGTCGGGTTATGCTCTGGAAGTAGGAGATTTTAGCTATAAAATCGAACCACAAGTGGATTTAACTGGGATGAATGGACAATATCCTTCCAGACCGGACTTTATTATTCGCAGTGATAGGGATAGTTTGCAGTTTAAACCTATTGCTATTTTTTTAGACGGATATGCCTATCATAAAAAAATCGTACATGAAGACCTGCTGAAACGGCAGGCTTTGATTCACAGTGGAGCATATTTAGTTTGGTCATTAACATGGCATGATATCAATCAAGTTTTTGCGGGGAGTCAGTCAAGGATTCCCAATATTCTTTTGGAAAATACCGACGCTGCTCCATGGTCATTTATCAAAAAGGTAGATGAAGCGAAAGGTTTGACACGTCACCGACATGTCGCACAGTTATCACCCCTGCATATGCTGGCGGAGTATTTGAGAGTACCGGACCTCAAACAATGGAGAGAGATGGTAACACTACGTTCATTCTGTTGGCTGGATGCGGAGACAATGAAGGACAATAGTTTGTATGATGGGCTGGCTACTTACGCTAAAACATGGCCAAGTTCTTTTTATGACCGCATGCCTGAATCGACTATTTTTACAGGCAATCAGCAATTTGGTTCCGAAAATGAGCAGTTGCAATTGTGGCTTGCAGGTAGTGAAGGTGCTGTGACTAACCTGATTTCCCGAGAATTGGTGCTTATGATAGAGATAGAACGAACTGATGTTGACTCAGATCAAGCACAAGTAGCCTGGCAAAAACTTCTTCAGTTTATGAATATAGGTCAGTATCTACCAAACTTCTTTGCGGCCACTCGGAGTGAATTGATTCAAGGTGGATATGTGAATTTGCACTGGGAAGATGATATTGAGCTGAAATCTATATATGACGAGTCAGAGGAATGGCTGACTGTTTTGTCGCAAGTTTCAAATGAGATTGTTGAGTGGGTGGAATATCTTAAGAATGCAGAGGTACAGAAGCCTGAAGTCGGATTCGAGCTCGAATCTAGTGAAGGAGAGGTGGTCGGTGAGGCAGAGCTGGCATGGCATGAATTGTTGATTGCTGTACTAATGGATTATCAAGTCGAAGACTGTGAGGCTGCTTTTGTTAGTCAGGGATGGTCTGTGATTAAAGTAGAAGAGCATGGTGTTGAAGATCTAATCGAACTAATTCGAGGGATGAAATGAGCATGGTAAAAATAGGTTTTTCTGACGACTTCTTTCCTGCAGTCACAAAGTTGCCTGCCAAAATTCAGGCTAAGGTTAATAATTTGGTGATGAAGTTTCAACGGAACCCAAAGTCATCTGGTTTAAACTATGAAACTCTTAATGTTAAAGACAAGAATATGCGTTCACTTAGGGTTGATCAGGCATACCGTTTAATTTTGACTGCTCCTGAAACCGGGAATGTTTATCTATTCTTATGGGTCGATCATCATGATAAAGCATACGAATGGGCTGATCGTCATACCTGTAATGTTAACCCGAATACCGGAACAGTGCAGTTATATTCAGCTATTAAACATCAAGTAGAATCAGTCAAGTCTGAAAATAATGAAAAACAAGCTGTCGCAGCATTTGAAAAGCTAAAAGATCGTCAATTACTGAAGCTTGGTGTGCCAGAAGTACAAGTTTCCTTGGTGAGAAATGTCTCGACGGAGAAGGAACTTGATTTGTTAGTAGATGTATTGCCAAAAGAGGCTTATGAAGGATTGTTCTACTTTATGGCTGGCGAGTCATATGAGAATATCCTTCTTGAACGTGACCTTAAGGAAGAGGAACAATTTGATCCTGATGATTTTTCATCAGCACTGGACCGAATTCAAAGCCAGTCAAGATTTGTTGTTACTGAAAATGAATCAGAATTGCAAAATATATTTAATGCACCATTAGAGAAGTGGAGGGTATTTCTTCATCCATCACAACGCAGACTTGCAAATGGAACGAAAAATGGTCCAGTACGTGTACTTGGGGGCGCGGGGACGGGGAAGACGGTGGTTGCAATGCATCGTGCTAAATGGCTCGCTGAAAACGTGGCAGATGAAGATAATAAGGTTCTATTTACTACCTTCACTAGGAATCTAGCCACCGATATTCATAAAAACCTAGAGGCCATATGTACACCGGATCTTTTGAGCCGGATAGAGGTTGTTAATTTAGATAGATTGGTACAGTCGTTCCTTAGGAAGCAGAATTACGATTACAACGTATTATACGACAGCAAGATCTCTAATGACTATTGGAGTATTGCTATGGGAGAAAAACCTGCCGAATTAGCATTATCGGAGTCATTTTTTCAAGAAGAATGGTCACATGTTATTCAGCCACAAGGCATTCAAACATTGGAGCAGTACAAGAAAGCGAGTCGTATTGGTCGAGGTACTCGATTAAATCGAGGGCAACGGGTAAAATTATGGCCTGTATTTGAAGAGTATCGTGCACAGCTTCAGTATAATCGGTATAAAGAAGTGGATGACCTCTACCGCGATGCAGAACAATTTTTGACTGTGCAGAATCTGCAATTACCGTATTGTTCTGTTGTTGTTGATGAGGCGCAGGACATGGGGAGCCAGGCATTTAAACTGATTCGCGCTATCGTACCAGAAAGTAAGAATGACTTATTCATTGTAGGTGACGGTCATCAGAGAATTTATGGTAAGAATAAAGTTGTTCTTGGTAAATGCGGAATAAAAATTCGCGGACGTTCTCTAAAGTTAAAAATCAATTATCGTACAACTGATGAAATTCGTAAATGGGCGATTGCTCTAATGGATGGTGTGAGCGTTGACGATTTAGATGGTGGCGTAGATGATTCAAAACTGTATAAGTCACTTGTGCATGGTGAATTTCCAATACATGAACAAGTCGACGATGCTAGCTCTCAAACAGATTTAATAAAAAAGATTGTAGAACGTGATGAATTTCCAAGATGTAATATTTGCGTAGTTGCTAGAACTAACTCGGAACTATCTAACATAGAAAATCTTCTGATTGATAAAGGTGTAGCTACACGATTAATTAAACCTAGTGAAGCTATAGACACAAACCAGGTTGATTGTATTAATCTTGCTACTGTTCATCGTGTCAAGGGATTGGAGTTCGACCAGGTCATTTTGGCATCTGTAAATCAAGGAATAATACCCCTGTCTTATGCTCTTGATGGTAAAGCAGATAAAATATCTTTGAATGCAGCAGAAAATGAAGAGCGTTCATTAGTCTATGTAGCGTTAACAAGAGCGAGAAAGTCGTCAATTATTATTAGTTATGGCAAGCCGAGTAGGTTTTTTAGTTAAGTTTTGGCGTGAGGTTCATAAATATCTGTTTAACGTAAGTGTGAATGTAAGATCTAGATAAAGTAGAAATAGAAAAGCACATAGTTGTTAACTATGGCATTATAAGTGCCCATAAACCCCTGCTTATCGGACAGTGAGTTAAGAAAAAATAAATAGGTGTCAGAGAGCAATATCCTCTAATATTAGAAACAATTGTTCTCTGAGCTCTATTATTCAAGTAGGTAAGGTTATGCAGACTATAGAGAGCGTAAAGAATAATTGAAAGCTAATGGTCAGGATTGAGTTTGTAAGCTTGATATAGTGATATTTCATGTGGAGATTTGTTAAGTAGATTATGTCGTCGCGCGGCTTCATCTGTTGGGAGTAATAGTATGAGTAATGATCAAGACACGGTGCCAAAGTCCTACTGGTTCGTCGGTGCATCCTATGGCAAAGACAGCGAAGACCAAACTGAGCGTTTTATTAATGATGGTATCTGGCAAAATGGCTATAAAGATAAGTATCTCGATTTGGTTCGCTCTATGCAGCCTGGTGACTGTATTGCTATAAAATCCTCTTACACTCGTAAGCGTAAACTACCATTCGACAATAAAGATAAAACTGTTTCTGTTATGGGGATTAAAGCTATTGGAGTAGTGACTAGAAATAAAGGAGATGGACGTTTTCTTGATGTTGAATGGGAACCAAGATTTGAACCCGTAAGAGAATGGTATTTTTATACAAATCGCAGCACAATATGGCAGGTCGTACCTGGCGACTGGATGGTAGATGGTCTTATAGACTTCACGTTTAAGAATGCCGTGCAGGATTATGACCGTTTTCGTAATGCACCATTTTGGGCTGAAAGATTTGGTGATGATACTGAAGATAAACAGTATTTTAAGTGGACCCAATTTTATGAGGCAGTTGCTGACAAGCTACTTGATTATAAAGAAAATAGAACAGACCTTATAAAAGGGGTGCATGCTATATCGAATAAAATTGAATGTATGTCTGTTTTACAAGATCAATATAGTGACGGAACAGTAGGCCCACTGAAAGATATTTGTCCTTTTACTGTTTTGGGTTTGTTTAATAGAGGAATTACTGATAGCAATAGAAAGCTGATCGCAAAAGAATTAGCGGATTTTCTTGGTGTGAGTGTTCCTGTACCAGATTCTTTTGAAGGGATACCGGTATTAAATAACCAACGTTCTTGGTTTTTTTCATACGAGCGCGATAGAAACGAAGGCGATATTGATTCATTATGGGAGTTGTTTTCTACAGCTATTGCTTATGCAGATGAAAATAACTTTGAACTAAAAGAGGAGTTAGTATCAGTATACGATAAGGTTAACGGGGTATGGGGTGTTGGTTGGAATATTACTATGGGGCTTTACTGGATTCGCCCATGGACTTTTTTAACGCTTGATAGTCGATCACAAAAGTATATTGTTCAGAAATTGAATTTTGATATAAATAAAAGCAGCCCTAAAAACCGATGTACTGCGGTAGAATATTTTCAATTAATTGAAGAATTGGAAATTCGTTTTAAAGAAGATGCATATCCAGTTCATTCTTTTCCAGAACTTTCACTGGCTGCATTTTCTGCACCAGAATCTAGTACAGAGAAAGCAGAAAAGCGATGGAAATCTATAGTGTTAAATAGAATCAAAGAACTTTGCATTAACAAAGATTCTAATGATTTTACTCGGCAAGAATTTCTTACAAACTATGAAGATGATCTTCAAGCAGAGTTTCCAAACAACAATAGTGTGTCTTCAACGGTTGCACGTAATATGCAGCAGCTGAGAGATGAAGGTATACTTGAATTTGTTTCGAGTGGGAATTATCGGCTTTTGCTGGATCATGAAGAAGATGAAGAACGTGAAGAGTCACAAGATATTAAACCGATAATTCCATATCAACTCGACGACATTATTTCTGATGGGTGTTTTATTGATCGTGACATTCTTGTTGAAATACTAGAACGCTTACGCACAAAGAAAAATCTAATTCTACAGGGGCCGCCAGGCACTGGAAAAACTTGGTTGGCTAAGCGATTAGCTTTCGCCTTAATGGGTCAAAAAAATGATAGCAAACTACGCCCGGTACAATTTCATCCAAATCTTACATATGAAGACTTTGTACGTGGTTGGCGCCCGGCAGGTGATGGCAAATTAACACTTGCCGATGGGCCATTTCTAGAAATGATTAATGAAGCAAAAAAAGATGCAACAATAAAGCACGTTGTTGTAATTGAAGAAATTAATCGTGGGAACCCGGCACAAATATTCGGTGAAATGTTAACCTTGATTGAGGCAGATAAACGGACACCAAACGAAGCTTTAGAGCTTAGTTATCGTCGAAATGATAGTGAGAAAGTTTTTGTACCTGATAATCTTTATATTATAGGTACAATGAATTTAGCAGATCGTTCTTTGGCATTGGTAGACTTGGCATTGCGCCGTCGTTTTGCGTTTATTGATCTTACGCCAGTCTTTGGTGAGACATGGAGAAACTGGGTTCATAATAAGGCGGGTATTGATAAAGAAATCCTTGATCAGATTGAGCAGCGCTTAATGGCATTGAATGTAGAGATTGAAAATGACAGAAATCTGGGGCCTCAATTTAAGATAGGTCACAGTTATGTGACGCCTGCATTTAGCAACATAATAAAAGATGCCGCTAAGTGGTATAAAAGTGTGGTGATGACTGAGATTGGTCCATTATTAGATGAGTATTGGTTTGATGATCTAGAGCGTGCTCTGAAAGCCAGGGATGCGCTACTAGCGGGTTTGTGATGAGTGCATTGGCTACACACTCGACATTAGCGGAAGGTGCCCCCCGCTTTATTGGCAGCATACCCGTTAGAAATTTATGGTTGCTGATGCTCTATGCTTCAGATTTATACCGGCAGCTCGGTTCAACGAAAATAACCGTTGAAGATAACCCTGAAGACATTGCAGACCTTGTCGCTGAGATTTTGTGCCATCAGGTAGAGCGACGATTAATGCGTAATCTGAGTTATGGTTATGAAAGTAAAGTTGCGGTGATTGGCCGAGTTCGAGGGCGTATTGACACACTGTATACAGAGTGTCATCGGTTGCTTGATAAAGGTAAGGTTTGTTGCCGTTTTGAAGAGCTAACCGTCGATACTTCCCGAAACCGATATGTTCGTTCCGCTTTAGAGAAACTGAACTCCCTGGTAAACAAAACAAATTTAGCCCACCGATGTCGCTCATTAGCAATGAGCCTGGATCGACTAGGTGTTACTAAAGGTAAGCCTACTGGCTATAGTGGCAAAAGCGAACGTCTCGGTCGACATGATGCTGAAGATCAAAAAATGCTGGCAGCTGCAGATCTAGCTTTTGCCCTGGCATTACCAACAGAGTTTACGGGGCAGCATTACTTATCCATGCCGGATAAAGATATCGTTTGGCTTAGAAATTTATTTGAAAAATCGATTGCAGGATTTTATGCAGTGGCTTTGGAAAAAACAGAGTGGCGTGTATTGGCGGGGAAGCAGTTTAACTGGCAAATAAGTCATAAATCCGAAGGAATAGAAGCCATTATGCCAAACATGAAGACCGATATTATTATTGATAAAAAGTCTTCAGGTAAACGTTTAGTTATTGATACAAAATTTAACTCCGTAACAACCAAAGGCTGGTATCGAGAAGATACACTTCGTAGTGGTTATATTTATCAAATGTATGCTTATTTGCGTAGCCAGGAAGATTTACAAGACGCAAAGTCGTTTACGACCAGTGGTATGCTATTGCACCCATCAGTAGATTGCGATGTTGATGAGTTGGTTGCGATTCAGGGGCATTCAATTCGATTTTGTACCGTAAATCTTGGGCTTGATGCTGCAAATATTAAAGAGCAGTTGTTAAATCTGATTGTTACCGAGGAACACTAAAGCAATGGTTAGTTGTTATATGACTGGGTAGTAAAAATGGCAAAAAGTTATGACATTATTGGTGATATACATGGTTGTTCCCTGAGCCTTCAATCACTTTTAATAAAATTGGGTTACGTTGATGTAAACGGTACCTATCAGCATTCTGAACGACGGGTAATTTTCTTGGGTGATTTTGTTGATCGAGGGCCAGGACAGCGTGAAGTGATTGATATTGTTCGGCCAATGATAGAGCGAGGGCACGCTTTATCAGTTATGGGTAATCATGAATTCAATGCGATTGCCTTTGCTAGCAAACATCCGGAAACTAACGAATATTTACGCGCACATTCTGAGAAGAACATTAAACAACACAAGGTGTTTCTTGATTCATTTCAAGTGCTAGCCGAAGACTATTTCGAAATGATTGATTGGTTTAAAACCTTACCACTATGGTTAGACTTAGGTGAATTAAGGATTGTTCATGCATGTTGGGATGCCCGATACATAGAAAAATTAGGTGGCTCTAAATTAAGTGACGACTTAGTCATAAAAGCAACCCAAAAAGGAACCTGGGAGTATGAGGCGATAGAAACATTATTAAAGGGTAAAGAGATCCCGCTTAAGAATGGAATGAGCTTTAATGACAAGGATGGGAATACAAGACATGACATTCGGGTAAGGTGGTGGGACTCAGCAGCGACAACATATCAATCTGTATTCATGGGCCCTGATAGTGCACGCACACATATACCAGATGATGAAATTGAAGGTGATCATCTTGTTGAATATAGTCATTCTGAGCCACCGGTCTTTTTAGGCCACTATTGGTTTGAAGGTGAACCAGAACCCTTGGCTAGAAATATCGCATGCCTAGATTACAGTGTTGCGAAGTCTGGTGGTAGATTAGTTGCATATCAGTGGGATGGTGAGCAAGAGTTGAGAAAAGACAAGTTCATATGGGTCGATAGGGTTGAGTAAGATATTCTATATAAGAGTATTAATGATGTAGGTGTAAAATGAAATTTGATCAATGGTTGCGGAGTACAGGATTATCTGAATCCTCAGTGCTTAAATATCTAGGCGCAAGAGAAGCCGTATTATTTGTATGGGCGCGAGATGAGGGTATAATCACTGATTCAATTCTAAATATCACGAGTACATTTAGATTTAATGCTACTTCCTTGAGAATTAGGGAGCTTCCCATTTTTCAAGAGCGAAATAGTACAGGACATAATATGTATAGTAGTAATAAATGGGTCAGAGAACAATTTTTTCTAATATAGCTCACTGTCAGTATATCTAAAAGTACATATTTAAGGCATACGTCACAAGGAGGTCAGTAATGTCTGTAAACTGTAGATTATCGGTCATTCGTAGTTGTTAATATCGATACTCTTTTGTGTCAATTAATATATGAGTTTTCAGCTACGCTTGAATAATGTTGTCATCATTCTTTACACTTTCAACCATTGGACTTAAATGTAAAGTTGAAGTGTAGTTACAAGAGTATGATATGTATAAGTATATAACTTTAAACCATATAAGGAACAATACTTGCTTACATATCTTCATGTAGTAAATATCTATATAACTATTAGATCCTAATAAGGACTGAAACAATGAATATCTTACGGACATTCTCCATTCTATTTAATTGCAAGATATCACTAATCTGCATGTACCTATTTGCATCTCTTTGTTCCTATCCCGCGCACGCAACGCCTGTAAAAATTAATTTTACGGGTGAAATTGTAAGCACAACATACTTCCGTGATGACCCATTTAGTGGTGTGCTTAGTATCGGTGATGCATTTTCAGGCTTTTATATTTTCGACTCAGATGCGCTTAATATTGCGAATGCAGATCAGGGTAGATACAGACATAGAACAGATCCGTATCAGTTTTCAATCCAGTTTGATACATTAGGTGGGGTTTCAAAAGCAGCTGATAATGATTTTAATATTATCGTCAGTAATGACTATTTTGGAGTCGATGCCTATGATGTACAGGCAAGACAACTATCTATTGGTGGAGTGGATGCAGATCTAGCACAGATCTATTTGCGTGATTTAACTGCAACTGCACTTGATAGTGTAGCATTACTTGATTCATCTACAAACCTCTCTGACTATCAGGAGCGACTATTGTTTCTCGGGGCTACAACTGATACAGGAAGTAATTGGGGGAATATCTCCGGTCGTATAACCAGTCTCTCACGAGTTCCTGAACCAGCTACATTTTTCCTTATTTGTCTTGGTTTAGTATATATCGGATTTAGAAAGCGAACGTCAGTAGCAAAGCAGGCCTGATATTAAAATAAACAATTGGAATTTTAAATATATAAAATACTGGTGCTCCTAAATTAGCTTTTGTTACTAATAAATACACGAGATATTAAACGATATGAAATTGATAAAGTTTTTAACACTAATAGGACTATTGCTAAATGCGGCCCTTGTTAAGGCTACATTAATATCAGTTGATCCGGATGATTTTGTTCACGGTACAGATCTGGGAGTGGTTTTCCCAGGCGTTGCACTATCAGTTGTTGGGATAGATGTTGATTCAGGTTATATTGACCCAGAAGTTTTTTCAATTTCGACAATATCCGCTACGACTGGTGTAAATTTATTTGGTAATAAATTTGGCCCGGACCTTTATACACAAGGATGGAGTCAAGTTGCCCACGCTTTACGTGTTGATTTTGACGTATCTACAGATTTTATATCGATTGATATGAGAGGTAGAAATAATTCAACAGGTGTGATCTATGCTTATAATGACGCTGGTATGGAAATCGCAACATATTTTTCAAATGTACTAACATCGTTAGCTACATTCGAAGTAGCTACAATAAATCGTATAGATGCAGATATATCTTATCTGCTTATAGGCGGTGACCAAATTGATGTGGTTAGGCTTGATAACTTGAAATATAACCAAGTGCCAGAGCCGCCTACTATCTGGTTACTGGTTGCTTGCTTAATCAGTTTAGTTAGATATAAGAAACTATATAACCGACTTGTTTAGGATTCTGAACCGCATCTTCTTGGGTAACGATCTTATACCACGGCAATGCTCGTAAACTACCGTTGATGATACTAGTGCTAAGCCAGTGCATAGTCATTATATTGGAATTGCAGTAGGGAAATAACATGAAAATATACAAATACTATTTGTTCTCACTAATTATAATTCTATATAACCAAATATCTTCTGCCTCTGTAATTAGTATTGACTTTACTCAGTATCAATATGGGACAGCTATTACGAATCAATATATTGATTCGGGCGTTATTTTTTCTGGATTACGTAATCCAGAAGTATTTATAGGGGCTGCAAGTTTCGGAAATGGAAGTAATAGAACAGGTTTAACACATTCTATTACTGATTCATCACCTGGTGCTGTAAATGGGATATCGGCATATTTTCTTAATCCGATCATTGCTATTGACGTTGATGTTCATGCGAATAGGATAGGGTCATCATTACTGATGGAGGTATACGATGTGAGTGGGGCATTGTTAACTCAGCATTCTTATTATATGGCTGATTATTTTAAAGGACATGCTTCTGTATTGTTTTCAAAAGAGGTATCTAGAATTAAGTGGATATCTTCTGAACCTAATGACACGCCAGTCGCGATACGTAATCTAAGTTACACAGATACCGTATCGGTAAGCGAGCCAACGACAATCATTCTATTGGGACTTGGATTGATCGGCATTGGTTTTAGCTGTCATAGAAAAGTATTGTATTGAGAGCACTGTCCGTAAACACTACCATATCGGACAATTCTAGATCCAGTGTTAGACTAGATAAGGTATTGAAAGATAATACTAAAGTAGAATTTTCATTACTTTTACAAACCACGCTAATGATGACCCTTAGGCATCAGAAGCGTAATTGACTTGACATAATGATAGTTTTTGATCTACGCTGTTTCTATATTCGAAACAGGAAACACTCACAATGGAACTTAAATCTCAAGATACATTGTTGGCACTAAAATACTGGTCTATGAAACAGATGGGGCAGGAAAGTAGTGTCCGAGAGCTTGCAGAGCAAATTGGTATCAGTGCGAGTGAAGTGAGTAAAGGGGCAAAACGGCTGCTTGCATCACGCTTGATTGTGGAACGTGAGGGCCGTTTTTTCGCTGAATCTGGTGCCTTGTTTGAGTGGCTGGGTTACGGTATACGGTATGCTTATCCTGTCGAGCGCATCGGTTATGGAAGAGGAATGGCAACGTCTTGGAACTGCCCACTTCTGAAAACTGAGATTGTGCCCCCAAGTCCTCCAATTGTTTGGCCATTAGCTGGCGGTGATATTGAAGGTGCTTACCTGAAACCTATTCACGATTCGGTCCCCTTTGCAGCAAGTCATGACAGTTACCTTTATAAGGCTATGGCTCTGGTAGAGGCTGTACGTGAGGGTAAACCGCGGGAGTTAGTAATAGCCAGGGAACAGTTAGCCCATCTGATAAAGGGTCAGTCATGAAAAATGATGATTTGAATCTAATTCAGTTAGAAGCGATTGCAGGGGCATTGGATGATTTATTGCCGAGTGTTACTTTTGTGGGTGGTAGTACGACAGTATTACTGGTTGACGAGGCTGCACGACATGGTGTTCGTCATACTCAAGATGTCGATGTCATCATCGATGTGGCAACACTGGCAGCGTATCATGACTTTTCACAGAAATTACGTAACCTTGGTTTTAAGGAAGATACAGAAGGGCCTGTCTGTCGTTGGTTAATCAAAACAGATTTTGGACTTGTAAAATTAGATGTTATGCCAATTGACGAGGCTATCATTGGTTTTTCGAATCATTGGTATAAAGCAGCCATCGAACATGCAATTAAAGTAAAATTGCCTAGTAGTATTGAGATACAGGTGGTTAGTCCTACTTATTTTATTGCGACGAAATTTGAAGCTTTTGCAGGGAGAGGAAAGGGCGATTATTTCAGTCATGATCTGGAAGATATCATTTTCGTTATGGAAAACAGAAACAGGTTAATCTTTGAACTGATGGACTGCACAGATGATTTAAAACAATATTTTTCAAATGAAGCGGCCAAATTATTAAATGATGACTTTTTAAATGTATTGCCTGGTTTATTGAACAATCCTGATTCAGTCAATATGATAATAAACAATTTGAAGATTATGCAATCCTGGACTAAGGCTGATTAGTAGATTTAGGAATCAATAGCATCTTAGAATGAAGTCTATTTAACTAGACCGTATTGAAGGGTAGATAAGGGGCTACCAATGGATAGAGCATATTGGGGGAATAATCTATTTAATTGTCATAAATACCAGTTTTTTTGGAGAATACATTCTTCTTAATTAATCTAACTAGTTTGCGAATGTGATTATCACCATCCTCTAATCGCTAATAGAGGATGGTAAGTGGTTTCATAAAGGTATTACTAGGTTATCAGGTTAGTATTTTGAAGTATTTATACGTTATTTGTTGGTTGAAACTTGAGTTTGAAAGAAAATAGGTTTTCCTTTGTTCAAGAACATGGGGATGCGTGTCGAGCTGGAGATAGGCGCCACATAGTAGTAAACCCAGCTAGGTAGATTCTTGCTTAAATTCAAAGTGAATTCAGGGTGGTTAGTAGGGGAGCCTAGAAGGCGTGGTTTAGCTTTATTGTTATCATCAACACGTGAGAAGATAACGTTACCTCTTATACGGTATGATGGATAGTTGCCTATAATGGCAGGCGCACTGTCTTTTCGGATGCAATAGATTTTGTCGCTGATGCATGTTTGATCGTGTATCTTGATCATGATGCGACAAGACCAGTTCTTACATCTGGGGCCGTTTACCTCAAAATAGGAATCAGTCCAAGTTATTCTTGTTAATGTCGTTGTGTGGCTTTTTGTGACCCATTTAGATTCGTAGCCTTCAGGGAGTGCTTTTTGAGCTGCGTTCTTCAATTCATCAGTGTAAAGTGAAATTGCTTTTTCTTTTGAGTTGGCCAAATTTGATGGTAGCCAGGCAATAATGTGACTGGAATAAGCATCATTTATATCTCTTGCTAAGAATTGCAGGGCGGACATATTTCTAGCGCCTACGCTTGAAAAGCCAAACGGTGCTCTAAATAGTTTCATTTCATATCCAAGTGCAAGTATACCGTAAGGAAGATTAGATGACTCATGTAGCATATATTGGTCAAGTTTATCTGATGGCAGGTCATATAAGCCTTTGTCGATACTGGCTGCCATCGCGAGCTGCATTGCTTTTGATGGATTGCCTGTGCGTGTAGAATTGATTCCACATGCTGACACTAGTTGAGCTGTAATAATAAGTAAAAATATTTTATTAAATTGTTTCATTTTTATTCCTTTTATTGTGTAGTCCATCTTTAGTCTATGATTTAACTATAACACTACAACTCGATATTTATTTATCTTTTTGTAAACGTTTTGTAGCCTTGGTCAACAAGGGTTTAATCCTTGAAGGTTTTCGCCTATACACGCGATTAGTGACTTCAGATGAGCTATGGGTTAAACGAAGCTGCGCTTCCTCTAATGAGGAAGAATCTGTTGCAGTTTTTGCACGCAAATCCCTTTCCTGAAACCGATTGACTAGGTTGGTATCATTGATGGCTTTGCGCATAAAACGCTGCCACATGGAATCAAATGCATTGCATTCATCGAAATCATCGATATATGCTTTTCCTTCACGTGTGATGAACAAGCTATCAGAATTGCTTTTAAAGGGAGGTATTGCTTTAATCTCATTGATTAAAGCACCTAATTCCCCCTCATTGTCCCATTCTATTACGATAGTTTTAGCTGTGGTCTTGCTGGTTTTACTGATTTTAACGTGGATGCCATCTTCTTTAATATCTTTGTGTTTTAATTTTAATATATCTGTTCGACGTAACCCGGTCATAATTTTGAAACGGATATAATATGAACAGATGACAGGGCCTCGACTTGGTTTTGGTTTACCTGGGTGATGTATACCTAGGCTGATGGCTTCAATGGCTTCCCAGTCTTCTACATCGCGATCACGAGGAGGGTTGCTCTTAATCTGAACCTGATGTCCTAAGAGTGGATTTCGATTAATTAATCCCCACTCAGTCGCTTTCGTCAGCAAATGACGTAATACCTGGAAGTCATGCTTTGCAGATGTTGCACCATGTTTTTTAGTCGCTTTAGTTAAATATTGATAACCATGTTTGGGTTGTAGTTGTGTAACATTATTTACCTCGAGTCGCATGTCACCAAAGATTGGGCGTAGTTTTTTCAAGCTCAATAAATTATCTTTCTGAGTCTTAGGAGACTTGTGTGGAATTGTCTCGATAATATAGCGATCCATGAGTTCGCCAATTGTTGTAATGTCGCTCTGGTCATCTTCAAAACGATCAGCCCAGACACGGCAGGCTTCAGGGTAGGTGGTACCTAAGCGGAATGTTTTTTTACCATCCCATTGATCCTCGCAGCCGATGGGTACCTGGTAGTAATAAGCACCATGTGTGTATCTCCATCGAGTAGGTAAATGTTTATTTTCACGATTGCGTTTTCGTGGCATTAGTAATCTCCAAAGTTTGGTTGATCTATTAAGTGATCATTTTTACTATTTGTGTGTGTAAACCCCATGGCTTGTTCGAAGGCAGAGCGAGATACCAGTGGTGTTCCATCTGGGCGTATCTTGTGTGGTATGTGCATATCTTGCAGCGCACGAATCTGTGCGCTGCACCTTAATCGATGAGTGATTTCTTGTATCTCATATTTGTTTAAGTAAATAGACATGGTTTTTATATTATTCACGTCAATAAATTAAATGATCACTTATTTCGGTTCTATAGAGCGTAGTGTTTTGATAGTAGATGTCTCAAGTTCACTTATTGCGCTACTGGTGTCATTTGCTTCATGATTCAAAGGGCTATTATTCGTAATATTTAATCGCCCTTGCGCGAATAAATAGCCCAATGTAGTAAGCATTCGTATAGTGGATGCGCGTTTTTTGGATTGAAATTTGAGTAGAAATTCAACCAGGCCACTAAACCCATCGTCTTCAATGATGAGGTTGGATCTCACTGAGTTCTTCATGCAACATCTCCTATTGAATGTTTGAGAAAGATCTCACCCGCTATCTGGAATCCCCTGACATTCGACAAGTGGCTGTCTGGCATAGTGATAATTTTATGGCGAGGGAACAGATTTTGGATGTATTTTTTATACAATGGGGCAGGCCCGCCTACCAAGATGATGTTATCGATGTCTGCAGACTCTTGTAGTTCGTTTGTTAGTGCAGTGAAAGCGGGTTTTATAAAACGCATGGCATAGTCGAGATACTCATCAGCTAATATTTTGTTACCGTATAGGCTAATAAATCCAGACTGGATGTCGTTCTCCAATCGACTTATGTTTGTATATTCAACGTTATCATGAGACTTTAATCGCTGTGCAACACCATTAAGAATGGCGCCTATTCCGCCGCCCATATAGGAACCACAACGTTTTGAAATAGGTTCAATACCTCTAGCAATTGCCCAGTCCAATGTATAAAAGCCAACATCGATGAGCAGATTTGTTTGTTTGTTGAGCTCTGTGATATTTGTGTGTGTGAATGCATAATGAAAGAGAGCGCCAACAGGTTGTGGTAAAACCTGCAAATTGCATACCTTGCATATTTTGTTTCCTGGAAGTTGATGTGTACCGATTAGTAGATCTCTAAGTTTTTTATCATTTGTTTTTGTATAATTATTAACCGGCAAGCCTACTGTGAGTAGATCAATATTTGATTTATCTATTTCAAATAGGGCTGCTTTTGAGAGAATACGGTATTCTGGGCTGTCTATATAATTAGAGCTCAGGATTCTTGTTTCATGCTTACCTTCATGTAAATGTATATCTTGGCCGACCAGGTACTGCTTTCCATTGTCTGTGATAATTAAATTATTTTGTGAGCCATTGTTTGTGAGTAGGTTATTCTTGTCGTACTCGACAGCAATGGCAGGAAAACTTTTGCATTGTATAATGCCTTTGTCGAACGATGTTGTTGTTACCTTGACATTACCTGAGCCTAGATCGATTGCTTGTGTTGTGTATTTATTCATTGTTATTTTCCTTTTGAATATATTCGTAAAAATAAAGTAAATCGTTTGTCTTACATTCGTTGTGTTGAATGTTATTGTTTAGCTGGTGCTGCGCATGAGTCGTTCTTTTCCTAATATCTTGAGCGAGTGACTCAAACTCAAATTCAAGTTGTTTTCTTTTCAATAAATGTTGTTTCATTGGAATTCTCCTCTGTTATTCAAACGTGATAATAATGATCTGCAAACGCAGAAAGGCGGGCACACACAAAAACCACAGGCGCACAAATACGCCTGTGGTTTTCCATAGTTCCAGCCAAAAATAAAAAGTTGGATTACGAAATATTCAAGAAATTTGATATTTCGCCACGTGGATGCTGCCATGTTCACCTGAGGTGCAGCGGTCTTCTCAGGTAAGGCACTCAAGGGAGTGCCGATTCATGGCGGGTTTTATACTGAACCTCGCTCTACATAACTGCAAGTTATAATAATCAAAAATGTAATGCAAGCATTAATTTAATAATTTGCAAAAAAATAATTTGGAGACTCTGTGTGTTGCATTATTCAGTTAATGAAAAGTTGTACAGCAGTCGAAAAAATATTTATAGGCAATATGTTTTGTCGTTAAACTAATCATAAGTTCTTAATGACTGATCTCCGACTGGTTCTTCACAGGCACTCTATATATGGATGTTTTAACATTAAATAGTTTGATAAATCGAAACTTGTACTTTCTCTGATTAGTGTTATAGTTTCTATAGAAGTAGCGGAAAACGCGTTAAGTGTCTTCCACATCTCTAGTATCGAGATGTAATGAGCGTCACATGTTTTGCAGTACTTTAACGGCAAGCTTGTGACATAACACCGGGAATCCCGGATGTTTATAACCAAATATTGGTTTTGCGTTATAACATTGGTGCTAGAGCGCTAAGTTATATACGTTAATGTCGAAGCAAATACCCATTTGCTTTTTTATGGTCAACCTGTTTTCACAGTCTCTTCACCATTGAGGCTAAATGAAGTTATGCAAATCAATATGCTTTTCAATTGATTGCGTGTAATTTTAGTTCAAATACACCTTTGAACGTCCTGTGAACAAAAGGTACTCAATTACATCGATCAAAATTTATCCATGTTATTGAATGAATTCTTTTGCAGAGAAATAAGCGTGTTGCGCTATCTCTATCCTCTCTCTTAAGACAACGAGTGCATAGCTAAAGACTATTTAGTGCTTGGAATAATGGGCTGCTCACGATGCTGTCAGTTTATTGTTTTTCAGTCTATGTAGTGCTGTCACCAGACGGTATGAATCGTTGATCTCATGGTCGAAGAAAATCATGGGGCTATAACGCTCCAGGTTCCCTTCCAATGCATCAAGGCCTTCGGGTCTTGATGCGTCTTAATATTTCCACACTAAAGAAATATTCAGTTTATCTGGTGCACCTTATTTCATGTTTAGCAACTAGAGGATTATGATATGTCAGTTTTAGATGTGTATTACCAGTATTTATTAATATCGTTATATAGCCTGCTTAAGAAGCATAATAGTTTTAATGCCAAATGCCATAAGCGTTGTTCAACCGGTACGTCGCAAACGCGGCGTGAAACCTTAATCACGATATTGCATACGCTTTTTTATGTATTAGGGTTTCATATTCGTCATGTTTCATCGCTAGGTGAAAAACATGTGCGTGCTTTAGCAATGCATTGGCTTCGTATGAATCTTTCCCCAGGTACAATCCGTAATTATTTTTCCATCTTGCGTACGTTGTTCAGGTGGCTAGGTAAGGATTCAATCAATTTGGATTTGTCTTATTATTATGATGATCCTGCTGTTTACAAAGTGCCAACGGCTGCCAGAAAGTCAAAATGCTGGATCGATGCAAATGTTGACCCAATCGATAAGATTGGGGAAGTAATGCAATTTAACCCTATCATTGCTTTGCAGCTATTGTTGATGCTGATCTTTGGCCTACGCAGAGCGGAGGCAATCAAACTTCAACCCATCAATGCAGATGAAGGCAATGAGCTAAATCTGATATGTGGTACAAAAGGTGGTCGACCACGCCGGATACCGATCAATACGCATGAAAAGCGTCTTGTGCTTGATATTGCTAAGCAATATGCAAAACGGGCGAATGATTCGACAATTCCGCGTCAGTATTCTTACAAGGAGTGGCTGAATAAATTTAAATACGCCATGCGTAAATTTATGATTACGGGTAAGGATCTTGGTGTGACTTCACATGGCCTGCGTCATCAATATGCAAATGATACTTATGAATCATTAACCAACATGCTGGCGCCATTACATCGTAGTGAAGGAGATGCGGTACCGTCTCGTGAGATTGATCGTAAGGCACGCTACCGTATCACGGATGAACTTGGTCATTCACGTCTTACGGTGACCTCAGCGTACTTGGGTTCATCTCGTAAAGTTAATACGTTGCGAGCCATAGATGAGAAAGTTGAACAGAATAAAAAGGATGAGGATTAATCATGACGACTAAAACTTTAAAATATCAAGTAACAAATATTTCAAATGTATTAATACCTACCGAAGATGGTAAGTCTGGGCACGTGATGGGTGCAGTGTCTATCCAACCCGATGTTACGATGCGAGATGCGCTTTTGAAACAACTTATAAAGGAGGGTTTTTTGGCTGATTGGGTAGATATTTCAGATTTTATGCTGGATGGTGACGTACGTGAGATGTTTTTGACAGTGCATAAAACTGGGATGCCAGTACTGCAATTACTGCTCTTACCTGAGTCTAGTATTGATTGTAATGTGACGTCAGAAAATATTTTTTCTAATCGTCCTGACGGTATACTTTTTCTGAGTCATAATACGAGAACGACAGTCATCCTGACAGTTGTATATGGACATGATTGGCGGGTTCGGGTTCAACGTGAGTTTGAGCATATTCTTAAAGAAGAGAAACAATTAGTTGGGATCAAGATGAGTATGCGGTTCAAATATTTCTGGGATGCGTGGAATCGTGTGAGTCACTTAGCAAGCTATAGTCGACAGATGGGTTATAACGTCCGCATTGCTTATAAGGTAAGTCATAGTAAATCAGGTCAATCTTAATATAGTAGGGCGGCGTATGCCGCCCTGCTTTTTATTCTGTGACATTGTCATTTTGGTTTTAAAAGCGTCATGTCAATTTAAATTTTATATGACTAGCAGGATTTGATTGCAATTCTCCAGCTCGATAATAGTCTTTGATCGTTTCTATATTACGATGCCCGGATAACTGCATGATCTCGCTAATATTGAAACCCAGGTGAGCAGAATGAGTGATATACCCGACACGTAATCCATGAGCACTGTATTGATCAGGGTTATAACCTGCGAGTGCGGCACGTTGTTTAATGATTTGATTGATGGTTTTTCCCGTGATGGATGCATTTAGTTGTTTGCGTGGCCCCATACTCCTAAAAAGTGCTCCTTTACGAATGCCAGATTGTACAAGCCAGGCGCTGAGTGCGATCGCCGCCTCACCCAGGATGGGGACCTGTAAACCATCTCCGTGTTGATCTGCTTTATGTTGACGTAAGGTGATCAGGTAACCATCGGCTACTTTGACCAGGTCGTCGGCCTGCATATTCGCCAGTTCACTGCGTCGTCGCCCACCACTGGCAAAACCGACCAGCATAATCGCTTTGTCTCTGATTCCGATTAAGGACTGATCGCATGTCGCTGTCATGTTGTTCAGCATGTCAACTGTGATCGCGGATTTCTTTTTAGTATATGTTTTTGCCTGGTTTTGTTGTGTGCGTCTTAGAAGTAGTTTAACAGGAGCTCTTGTGGTCGGACTGGAATAGCCTTGTTCCTGATGAGCAATGCTCAAGCTCGAGAGATAGCGTCTGAGCGTACTGATTCTGAGAGATTTCGACGTTGATGTTGTTCTATCAATAATATATTGAATAATGATACTGACATCGACCGGGTAGTTTTCATCTAAGTTCAGTGTCTCTTTTGCCCAGGCCCAGAAGGATTTTAGGTCTCGTTCATAGGCTAGCCGGGTATTTTCTGAAGTGCCAGCCTGAATCAGCGCATCAAACTGTTGCTGTAATGCTGGGGATAGTGCTGTGTCTTGCATCGTGACCTCCTTTTTTGATCAGGATGCCGTGGATTCCTATAACTGCAAATGCAGAACGTGGAGCATTAGTGTTGTGATCGATAAATAATTTTCACGGTGATAAAAGGAGAGATTCAAATGTATATGAGGTTGTATTGGGTTAGGGTTAATTAACGGGTCACACGATGTGACCCGTTAATTAAATAGCTCCCATGCTCAAGACTTCTGAGCAGGGATAAAACAACAAGTTGATATAGACTATTACGTCTTTTCTCCTGTAACTCCCATGCTCAAGACTTCTGAGCAGGGATAAAACAACAAGTTGATAGAGACTATTACGTCTTTTCTCCTGTAACTCCCATGCTCAAGATTTCTGAGCAGGGATAAAACAACAAGTTGATAGAGACTATTACGTCTTTTCTCCTGTAACTCCCATGCTCAAGATTTCTGAGCAGGGATAAAACAACAAGTTGATAGAGACTATTACGTCTTTTCTCC
>Ga0316206_1000496_pt1 | contig 51141 bp, 35 predicted proteins | sample 6monthpyrite_MG_FD_204942 | JGI IMG/M metagenome (GOLD analysis project Ga0316206, IMG submission 204942) | Microbial mat bacterial communities from mineral coupon in-situ incubated in ocean water Damariscotta River, Maine, United States -... | ecosystem: Environmental > Aquatic > Marine >...
CGGGCGGCTAAGTGTTCACTTTTGAGCCTGGCTCGGTACGGAACGGCTTCTTCGCGAGCGCGCAGATCGAGTGGCCGGCGGGCCAGCCGAAGCGTTTGGCAAAGGGGAGCTCGGCGGCGAAGATGGCGTGCAGGAAGGTGTGTGCGAACTTCGGAATGGGCCAGGTCAGGTTTGTGTGGTCGCTGCTGGCCTGTTTGTTGAAGACCGCTTCGAGGGCCTTGATGGCGAGCACCGCTGGAAGGATCAGGGGGAACAGGAACACGTTGGTGTGCGTGTTGCGGACGGTCTCGAGGCCGGCGCGCGCGAAGAGGTCGTTCAGGCGCCGGCGGCGGTAGCGGCGGAAGTGGTGGACCACGCGGTCGTTGTTGGCGTACAGGAACTGGTAGGCCGGGACGCTGATGAAGACGTGGCCGCCGGGGGCGAGCACGCGCGCGATCTCGCAGATGACGGCGAGGTCGTCTTCGGTGTGCTCGATCGCGTCGAACAGGCAGACGAGGTCGAAGCTGGCGTCCTTGTACGGCAGGTGCGCGCCGTCGGCGACGTGGCCGCCGGGGAAGCCGCGCTCGGCGATGTGGCCCAGGCTCTCGGCGTCGATATCGGCCGGGAAGACGCGTCCGCTGGGGGCGGCGAGTGCCTGCAGACCATCGAGGAAGCCGCCGACGCCGGCGCCAAGATCGAGGATGTGCTTGGGTTTGTTCGCGCTTGTGAAGTGCTCGATCAGACCCAGGTAGACCGAGCGGCGGCCGCGCATCCACCAGTGGCTCTTGTCGAGCTCAAGGAACTGCTGGTAGGCGACCGGGTCCACGAGTTACTTGGGCTTGCCGACGACAATCATCTCGTCGAACAAGTTGATGTACAGAGCCGCGTTCCCGAGTAGGCGCAGCGGCGAGAGAAGCACCGAGAGGATCGGGTGCAGGCGGCCGGCGCGTTCGGCCACAAAGGCGAAGGTCACGTACTTGCCACCCAGCTTGGGGGTGTTCTCGAGGATCTCGAAGCCGGCCTCGTCGAACAGGCGCGCCAGCGTTGGGGGCGCGAAGTGGTAGATGTGTTCGGCGTGTTTGTAGTGCTGCCACTTCTTGCCGAGGATCTTGGCGGCGCGGCTGTCGACGTTCTGCGTCTCGACGATCAGGCGGCCGCCGGGAGCGAGCAGCTCGGCCGCGCGGGCGAGGGCTTTGCGCGGATCGGGGATGTGCTCGATGACGTCCCAGAAGGTGATCAGGTCATAACTTCCGGGCTCGAGGGCATCGTCGATGGCCAAGAGGCGGCCGTGGACGTTCTCCGCGCCGAGCTCTTCCTCGGCGACCTTGCGAATCGCGTCGGACGGCTCGAGGCCCGTAACTTCGAGCCCTTTTTCTTGGCAGACCGACAAGAAGTAACCCGCCGCGCAGCCGATGTCGAGCACGCGCAGCGGCTTGCCCTGTTGATTGACGAGCCCGGGGAAGTAGCGCTCGATGATCGCGAAGCGGCCTCTGTACGTGCGCTTGTAGAGGGGCGCGTCGGCGCGGTAATCGGAGTAGCCGTGGACCTTGGCGGCGGACGAGTTCCAGTAGCTCTCGTTGTAGACGTGGTCGATCAGGGATGCGTCCGTCAGGCGCGGCGTCACGTAGACAAGCCCGCAGCTTGCGCACGCGACCACATTAAACGGGCCGTCTTGAAAGCGCAGCTCGCGCTCGGCGGACCCGCACATACCACAGGCAACCTCGGTCAGAGCTCCGCTTGGGATCTCGACCGCGAGGCCTTCGCTCACCCGAAGTACTCCTGATCGGCGGCGACGCTGTCGGCACCAGCATCTTGGCCCTTGATCAGCGTGCGCGCGACCTTCCGGCCCATGGCCACCGAGTGGTCCATGTTGTTGTAGCGGTAGAGACCTTGGCGACCGGTGGTGGTGAGGCCGGGCACCGCGCGCGCAGCCTTCATCAGGACGTCGAGGTTCTTGCGGTAGGTCAGGTCGTAGACCGGGTAGGCGTAGCGGATGCGCTTGAGCTCGATGCCGCGCGTGGTGCCGGGCTCGATCAAGCCGACCGTGACAAGGTCGCGCTCGGCAACGGCCGCGCCCGACTCGAGGTCGAGGTTCCAGTCGTCGTCATCCATGCGGCACGTGATCTCGCAGCAGATGATCGTCTTGTCGCCGGGAATCTCGTGGTCGGAGAAGTTCTTGAACTCGCAGATGCGGTGCACCGTCAGGTGCTTCTCGGGCAAGTAGACCCAGTGGTCGGGGCTGACCGACGGCATGTCGATTTCGAGGTAGACGAACACGATGCCGATGTATTGGAGACCTGCGATGGCGTCCGTGACCTCTTGGCCGACGTCGGGCACGAGCGACTCGAGCATGCGCGGCAGCGGCATCGTGTTGACGACCGCGTCGGCTTGCACGACGTGGTGCTCGCCGTCCTTGTCATAGGCGAAACCACGTGCCTCACCGTCTTCGGTCAGGATTTCGGTCACCGAGGCGCCGCAGGTGATCTCGCCGCCCATCTCGACGATCTTCTCCGCGTACTTGCGGCAGATCTGGCCAATGCCGCCATGGGCGGGATACCAGAACTCGGAGACGAGGCTTCGCACCTCACCTTCCTTCGGCGGGAAGACGGTGGTCTTGATCGTGTGCCACAGGTTGGCCTGGCTGATGCGCTGGCTGGCCCAGTCGGCGCTGATCTCGGTGCAGGGCATCTTCCACGCTTTCGACGTGTAAGTGCCAAAGAAGATCTCGTACAGCGTGCGGCCGAAGCGCTTCAGGACCCAGTTTTCGAAGTTCGAGTCAGGGATCGGCTTGAACCACTGGCGCATGCGGATCCACATGTAGTCCCACATGGCCTTGACCATGATCGACTTCGGCAGCGCCGTCAGGACGTTGCCGAGCTTCAGCGGGTAGTTGAAGAACTTGCCCTGCATGTAGATCCGGCTGAGGCGCTCGCGGATCACGACTTCGTTGTCGAGGACCTCGTACAGGTGCTCGATCAGCTCCTTATTGCGGCTGTGGAAGCGGTGCGGGCCGTAGTCCAGCCAATAGCCGTTTGTCTGCCAGCTGCGGCCGAGGCCGCCTACGGCGTCCTCTTTCTCAATAATCGTGACACTATGGCCCGCTTTCGCGAGTTCATAGGCACAAGAGAGACCGGCAAGACCGGCTCCGATAACGGCAACGTGCATGGGCGGATGGAGGGGGACAGGGTGGCGCAACAGAATACCCCATCCCGAGGCCGAGGGCAGCTTTACGAAAGATTCATGCGGGCGGGAAGTGCACGCGGAAGGCGCTGCCCCCACCTTCGCGGCGCCGGTAGGCGATTCTCGCGTCGAGCGCATCGGCATGCAGCTTGACGAGGTGCAGCCCTAGGCCGGTGCCCGGCTTCTCGCGCGTGGCCTCGTCGCCGACCCGGTAGAAGGCCTCGAAGATGGCCTCTTCCTCGCCCTCGGGGACGCCGGGTCCGCGGTCGAGGACCTCGAGCACGACCTCGCGACCTTCCATTTTGGTGCGCACCAAGATGCGCTCGCCGCCTTCGGGCACCGCCGCGTACTTGCGGGCGTTGCCAATCAGGTTGCGCAGGATGCCGTTGAGGGCATCGACGTGCAGCGAGACCGGGGGCAGGCCGTCTGCCAGGTCAAAAGCCAGGTCGTCCTCGGCTTCGGTGAGGTGGATGCCGTGGCCGCGTAGCTCGAACTCAAGGCGCTTCACGAGGTCGGTCAGGTCGCCCGGGGCCGAGCCCTTGCGCTCGGTTTCGAGGCGCGACTTCTCCAACACGTTCTCGACCAAGAGCGAGAGGCGCTCGGTCTCGCCAAGAATACGGTTGTAGTACTCGCCGCGGGCTTCGGGCGTGGCCGGGATGCCGTCTTGCAGCATCTCGCCATGCAGGCGAATCGAGGCCAATGGCGTGCGCAACTCGTGCGTGACCGCGGCGACGAAGTTCTCGGTGCGGCGCGCCTGCTCGAGCTTCTGACGCACGTTCGTGGACAACAGGAAGAGGCCCGTGCCCAGCGACAGAATCAGCATCACGGCCACCGCGCCGAAGCGCAGGATCGAGCCGCGGAAGCGCGCAAGCGGTGCCGTTGCATCGGTGAAGACCGCCAAGTTGATACGTGGCTCGACAAGCCCGGTGTTGCGCTGGATATCGAAGAGAGCGTTCAGGTCCAGGGGCTTCTTGAGCTCGTCCGTGCTGCCCGGGACGCGCGCCGCCGCGCCCTCGGCGAGGCGTGCCTCCTGGTCGAGGACCAAGGGCGCGAGCTCGAGGGGAAGCGCACCGAACAGCCAATCGGGATTGATGAAGAAACCCTGCACAAAGTCGAAACCGTCGCGCAGCGCGTCCATGCAGCGGCCGCCCTTAGGCAACGAGGGGTGGTAGTCGGGCAGAGCGCTGCCGGGGATCACTTGGCGCAAGGCGGCCAGCCGCAAATGCGCGCCCGCATCGCGAAACATGAACAGCTGAAAGCGTGTCATGCTGACCTCCAGGAAGCCACCTTGCATCACGGGCAGGCACGCGCGCAGGCAGTCCTCGTGACGCGCGTGGTCGGCGTGCACAGCGGCGGTGATCAGGGGGATCTCAAACGAGTCGGGCTCGCCGCGCGCGAAGGCGCCGGGCATCGTGAGGTCGGGGCCCTTCAGGATGATCAGGTCACCCAAGGCGCGCTCGAGTTCAAGCTGCGAGTTGCCATCGTGGCGCGCGCGTGCGCCGTTGGGGATCAGCTCGAGGTCGTTCCCTAAGGCCGACGGCGAGAGGTCGCCCTGGAACCAGCCCTCGAGTTGGCCGGGTGCCGCCTCGCTGAGCAGCGGCGAGGGCAGAAGCACAAGGTCACCGGTGACCGAGTCGTCCGGCGAAAACGTCTCACCATATTGGTAGTAAGGCCGCCGCTCTTCGCGGTCGAGGAACATGCGGAAGCGCTCGTGCAGAAGCTCGGAGAGCCGCAACCGGTTGTGCTCCGCGCGCAGCGGAATCGCCTCGTTCTCGGCCTGATAGACACCGTAGAGACCCCAGCCATGCAGCACCATCAGGAAAATGGCCGGCAGGACGAGCAGCGTGCCGTAAAGCGGCAGCCCCTTGCCCAGACCCTTCAGTTGTTGCATGGCTAACGAGGGTGATTCAGGCGTACCAGCGGTAGCCCTTGCCGCGCACGGTTTGGATCAAGGTCGGTGTAGCGGGATCGGGCTCGACCTTGCGGCGCAGTCCGACGATGTGGATGTCGACGGTGCGCGTCGCCACGTTCGGGTTGCGATACTGCCACACGTCGCGCAGAAGATCCTCGCGGGTGACGACCTTGTCGTGGTGCTTGATCAGGTACTCGAGGATGTCGCCTTCGCGCGGGGTGAGCAGCAGGACCTCGCCATCGCGGCGGACCTCAAGGCGCGCGAGATCGACGCTGATGCCCTCGGGCAGATCGAGCGAAATCGGCGCGGCGTCGGGCTCGCCCGTCGAGCGGCGGAACTGCGCGCCGATGCGGGCGACAAGCTCGCGCGGTGAGAACGGCTTCGACATGTAGTCATCGGCGCCGGCCTCGAAGCACTGCAGGATGTGGCTCTCTTCCGAGAGCGCCGTCAGCATCAGGACGCGGATCTTGTGGTCGTGCTTGCGCAGGCCCTTCAGGACTTCGAGGCCATTGCGGCCGGGCAGCATCAGGTCGAGCACGACGAGGTCGAAGTGCCCGCTGCTGGCGAGCTCGAGCCCCGAGTCGCCGTCGTAGGCAACTTCGGAATCGAAGCCGGCGTGGACGAGGGCATCGCGGATGCCCATGGCGAGCGTGCGCTCGTCCTCGACGACGAGGATGCGTTTCTTGTCCGAGGGGACCTCGGGAGTTGTTTCGTTGGTGTTCATGGTGCGGGTGTTTTGGGTCGTGGTCATCTGGACCGCTACGTCACTTTGCCCCAGCGGGCGGGCGTCTGCATGCCATTCCTGCCGATCCGTACCGCGAGGTTACAACGCGGGCCTCGAAATCGGCGGCACATGCGAAGTTGTTACCGAAACCGGCGGGCTCAGTTGCCCCTGAAGCGCTTGCGGCAGATCGTCTTGAACATGCCGATCGCGGTCTTCGCGACCTTGATGAAGCCATCCGAGTGTTTCGATTCACCGCCGAGGCGCGCGCCGTAGGCGACGGGGATCTCGATCACGCGCAGGCCTTTGCGGTACGCCTCGCAGATCATCTCGGGTGAGAACGAGGGGCCGGCCTCGGTCGTGCCGCCCTTGATCGCAGCCCAGGTGTCGGCCCACAGTGCGCGGTACGTGCAGCCAACATCGGTCAGGCGCGGCTCGTGCGGCAGGTACCAGCACAGCTCGAGCCACTTGGCCATCAGCACGTTGCCCCAGCGCAGCTTCTTGTCCATGTTCGCGCCCTGCTGCACCATCTGGCGCGTCGTGCGCGTGCCGAGGACCATCCGGCAGTCGTCGAGATAGTGCAGCAGTTTGGGCAGATCGTCCGCGCGGAACGAGCCATCGGCTTCGACGATCACGAGGATCTCTGCGCCGCTTCCTGCCGCGTGGTTCAGGCCGGCGCGAATCGCGCAGCCGTAGCCGGGTGCGCTCTCTTCGATCACCTCGGCGCCCGCGCGGCGTGCGCGGTTCGCGGTCGCATCGCGGCAGTTGTTGTCGACCACGACCACGCGGTCGGTGAACGGCGACGCCGCGAACTCGGTCACGACGTCCGCGATGGTGGCCTCTTCGTTGTACGCCGGGACAACGATGGCGACTTGGTGCTTGTGGAACATAGAAGGGGGGGCAAGAGCCCCAGAAGCATAGCGGACAAAGCGGCACACGGCGCTCGGTTGTCGGTCTATCCTCAGCGCCCCATGACTCCTTCTTCACAGAGCCGCAAATGGACTCGATGCGCGGGGCTCTTGGCCGTTGCCGCAATCCTTGGTGCCTGCCACGCCGAGGCGGAGGCGACCGCGCGCGACCTCCTTGTGCACGCTCCCGCGTTGCGACTTGAGATTCCAGAAAGCGTCATGCCGGATGCCGCAAACGCTTGGCAAGGCCGGCAGTCCTTTGGCTGGCACGCTGGTACGGTGCGCATGGAGGGGCGCTTGCCCGCGGCTCAAATGCTGCAGGCGAAGGTCACGCTGGAGCTGGACGCAACGCTGCCCGCCGAGCGCGAGATCTCCTTTGATGCATGGCGGCCCCCTGGCGCCGAGGCGTTCATGGTGACGGTGCTGTTGAACGATCTCGAGTTGGGTGTCCTCGACGTGGCGGCCGAGCCCGGAACGTACGCCATCAAGTCGCCGAAAGCCGCGTGGCGGTTGGGCGAGAACGAGCTGGCGTTCGTGGTCGAGCAGGACGCTCTTGTCATCGGGCCCGATCAGCTTCCGCACGGTCTTGCCGTGTCCGCAATTCGGTACGGCGCTCCCGCGCGGGCCGAGCGCCGCGCGTCGGGTTTCCACCTCGATGCGGGAGCCGGGCTGCGCTACCGCGTCGAAGAGCGCGCCGCGGCGGAGCTTGTTGTTGGCGCGACGGCGGAGGGGGCTGGCGAGCTGCGGATTGCGGTACGGCGGTTGGCGCCGAGCACGCTCTTGCCCGTCGAGGGCGATCAAGAGACCGTGATCACGCGCGCGCTTGCGGGCGCCGCCGAAGAGGTGCGCCTCACGTTGCCGGCGGCGATGGGCGCGCTCCTTGAGGTCGAGCTGCTTTGGACGTCGGAGGTGGGCGCAGGTTTGAACCTGACAAGCCTCGCGCTTTTTGAAGCGGTGGAACAGCGGCCGCCTTCGATCATTCTGATCAGCATCGACACGCTGGCGGCGCGGCACACCTCGCTGTACGGCTACGGCAAGAAGACCTCACCCGAACTCGAGTCGTTCGCAAGCGGCGCCACGGTGTTCGATCGCGCGCACACGAACGCCCCGTGGACGATGCCCAGCTACGCCGCTTTGATGAGCGGCTACTTCCCGTCCAGCGCGCGCTTCTCGCCGAACTTGACCAGCACGCACTTTGCGTTCACATTCCCCGAGGGGCGCTGGGCTTTGGCCGAGGCGCTCTCGGCGGCCGGCTACCAGACGGGTGCGTTTGTCGACTCGCCCAACGTCGGAGCGCGGCTTGGTTTTGACCAAGGCTTCGACGTCTTCGACGAGTCGGCGCGGGACCTTCCGCACGGCGCACCGAACAGCGGCTTGATGGCCTCGTCGAAGGCCGCGCTTGCCTGGCTCGACGGGCTGGATCCCGGGGCTCCTTACTTCTTGTTCGTGCACGCGAACGACGTGCATGGGCCGTATGCGCCAAAGTCGCCAGCGCTGGGCGCCTTCCGCGACGACAAGGACGCGGCCTCCGAGCGCGAGCTGCCCGCGGGCGCGATGACGGGGACGTTCGGGCAGGTGCCCGAGTACTTGCTTGGCAGCTCGATGGAGGGCATCGATTCGGACTCGCGCGCCCTCTCCGCCGCTCCGCTTCGACGCGCGTACGACGAGTCGATCTTGTCGATGGACGCAGTTCTTGGAGACGTCTTGGCCCAGCTTGAGAAGCGCGGCGCGCTCGACAATGCCATCGTGATCTTCACCGCCGATCATGGCGAGGCCTTCGATGATCACGATCTGTTCGGCCACGGCCAGCTGTACCAAGAGGTCATGCAGGTCCCGCTTGTGATCTCCTTGCCCAAGGCCCTGCGGCCCGCCGCACCGCCCGCGCATGTCGAGCAGCCCGTCCAGCTTGTTGACCTGTATCCCACCTTGATCGAGCTCGCCGGTTTGCAGTCCGAGCGCGGCGACCTGCATGGCCGATCGCCGATGCCGCTGTTGCTTGGGCAAGCGGCCCCGCTTGCGGCCAGCTACTCCGAGGGTGGCATCATGCGCCAGTCCGCGGTGGTGTTCGACCGCTGGAAGCTGGTCGAAAAATGGCCCGCCGAAGATGCCATGCCGTGGACGATGCTGTCGAATCCCACACTCGATCCAGCATGGCTCGACGAGCACGCTCCGGAGGTCGAAGCGGGAGCCTTAGACGAGGCCCGGCTGACAACGATTGGCATGCGCGTAGGGGACCTCGACGCGTTCCTCGAAGAGCTGCGCGCGCAGCTTCCGGGCCCGGTCTTCGAGCTGTATGACCTGGTGGAAGACCCGGCCGAGCTCGTGAACCTCGCCGCACAAAAACCCGGCGTCTTGGCCGACATGCAAGCGCGTTTGCGCGCCGCGAAGACCCAAATCGAAGCCGCGCGCGCCCGCATCACGGACGCGCGGGTTGAGTTCAGCGCCGACGAGCTGCGCGACCTCGAAGCGCTCGGTTACTGAGCCCTAAACGTCGCCCCAAGGGATGAACAGGATGTGCCCGCCGGTCCGCTCGCCGTCGCGCTCATAGTTAAAAAGCCGGTGCAGGAACGAGAACTTCGCGTGCTCGCGACCCGAGTCCCACGTGATGAACGGGAAGATGTCACGGCGAGTCTCGGTGCCGGTTGTGTGGCTCCGATACAGGTAGTACAGAAGGTCGAAGCTGGAGCCGTTGCCGTCGGTCTCGTAGTCGAGCGCGCCGAGGAGCGCGTTCCAGCTGTGGCCCTCGCTCTCTTCGTAGTAGTTGAAGACTAGAGGCGTGCCAACGTGCAGCTCGCTTGTGTCCTCGGCGGTGCGCTGGAAGCTGACCAGGCTGAGCGCATCGAAGAGGGTCTGCTGGCCGGTGCCTTCTGCCTTGTAGCTGAAGAGCGGGGCCAAGCGAACGGAGCCGGTCTTGTTGGTCGAGGTTTTGCGCTCATAGAGGCCCATCAGCGCCCAGTCCTTGGACCAGTCTTCGGCCTGTGCCGATGCCTGTGAATCGGCCGTGGCATCAGCTTCGGGTGCCGTGCCTGGCGTGCGCCCCTCGCTGTGCCCGAAGAGCGGCCACAGCCGCCACGAGGACTCGTTCTCGTCATGCGCCCAGTTGACAAAGGGCAAGAGGATGTTCGTGGACGCGGACGTCTCGGATTGGCTTCGGTGGTAGAGCAGCCACAGGATGTTGAGGAATTCGGTCTGCCCCTCGGCGTCCCAGCCTTTGGCGCCCAAGAGGCTGACGAACACGCCGCCGCCGTCCTCGCGGCGTCCGTACCCGTACAGCGGGAAGGCGACCAGATAGTCGGTGTCGCCGTCGTCGGTCTCGGCCCAGAAGACGGGGCCCGCTTGGTGGAAGGTCCCGAGATTCATGGCGAGCGGGAAGAGCCCCCAGCCGCTCTCGGTTTCGTCCTCGCCATCGAGCCACCACGCCGGGCCCGCCCAGTTCACGCGGCGCCCGTCGTCGAGGGTTCCATAGCCGTACAGCGGGAACACCGTGAAGTAGTCCTTGTCGCCATTCTCGTCGTAGCCCCACACGACGGGGCCGACCTGGTTGAAGCGCTCGCTCTTCGAGGCGATCGGGAAAACGCCCCACGACTCGACTTCGCCGTCTTTGTCTTTGTCCCACCAGGCGAGCGCGGCCCAGTTCAAACCGGGGCTGATCGTGAACAGCGGGAACAGCCCGTACGAAGGCGCGCCGTCTTCTTCGTCCTTGGTCCACCACGCGGGCCCAACGAAGTTGAAGTCGCCAAAGCCGACCACGGGGAACAGACCGGACGAGTCGCCGATCGAGTACGCGGGCACCACGACCCAGTTCCCGGTCTCGGTGTTCCACCACGCGATCGGCGGAAAGACCTCCCAGTCACTGCCGTCGCGCGTGAGGATCGGCCGCAGCGCAAAGCCCTCGGCATCCTGGTCGTAGATCGGCCAGAGGATCGCGACCTCTTCGTGGTTCTCGTAGTACAGCGGCCACAGGTTGACTCTGTCTTCGGCGACCTCGCCCGAGAGCGGCGAGACACGCGCGAGCCGCTGCAGCGATTGGCACGAAGCCAGGATGGCGAGTAGGCAAACGAGCAGGGTCGAGCGCATGTTCATGGTGAGCCCAGTCTACTGCGCGGGCGCTCGCGGTGATTCGTTTGGCTGGGCCGTAGCTTGCCGAGATGGCTCGGGTATTCGTATCGTTCTGAGTCACGCTCTTCGTTTGGTGGCGTCTCTCCCCACATGACGACACTCTCAAACAACCTGCCTCTCCAGCCGGAAGTTCTGCTTGCCCAGACGGACTGGATCCGAAAACTGGCCCTCCAACTTGTCGGAGAAGCGGCGCGTGCTGACGACTTGGCACAGGAGGCGCTGCTTGCGGCATGGTCTCACCCCGAGGCGCTTCGCGGTGCCGATGAGGAGCACACGCGCAGCTGGCTTGCACGTGTATTGCGCAATCGGGCGTTCTCCGATTTCCGGGGCCGAGCGCGGCGCCGTGCGCGCGAACAGGCGGCCGCTCGTCCTGAGCGGGTTCCGGGTGCGGGCGAGCTCGTCGAGCGTGCGAGTTTGCACGGTGCCGTTGTCGCCGCAGTCTTGCGCCTGGAGGAGCCGCATCGCGAGGTGCTCTTGATGCGCTACTTCGAGGGGGGCTCGACGGTCGCGATTGCAGGTGTTTTGGACCTCACTCAAGAGGCGTGTCGCAAGCGTGTGTCGCGCGCGTTGGTCCGGCTGCGCGGCGAGCTCGAAGATGAGTTCGGAGAGGAGGGCGGAGAGGGCGGTGGCTACGGCTCGATGCTGGCGATTTTGGCCGCGGGACCGGCGAAGCTCGGCAAGGGCGGGCTTGTGGGAGTTGGCTCGGTCGGGGCCAGCGGAGTAGGGAGTTGGCTCGTCGGGATCGCCGCGCTTTTCTTGGCGTTGGTCGTTGGGCTGGAGTTCTTTGGCGACACGCCTCTTGCGGGAGAGGGAGATGCGAATCGGCTCGTGCCCGCAAGCGAGCTGGCCGCCGGGGGGCTGGCTCCCAAGCCCGCAGTTGGGGCGCTTCCGGCTGCGCGTGGCGCGCGAGGTGCCGTGATGGTCGCGCCCGCGCTCGTCGTGCAGCTCGACGTGCGGGCGGCGGGCTCTTCGACTGCGGTTGCGGCCGAGGTCTCCGTTGCCGTTCCGCGGACGGCGAGTGAGCTCGAGGTCCGAGTTGCAGGTAACCTCGCGCAGCTCGGGATCACGGGCAAGGCGACACGCTGGCTCGAGCTTGCTAAGGAAGAGCGCATCCCCGGTGACCTCGCGGCTCCGAATCGGCCGCCGCTCCAGGCGCGCGCGGGGACTCGGATCGGGAGCACGGATGATGCGGGGATACTTGGGCTTGAGAGTCTGCCCGCCGGTGACCTGATCGTGTCGGCTGAGGGGTTCGCTTCGACCCTCGTGTTCCACTCCCAGCTTGTGGCGACGGCGTTAGCCGAGCCGAACACTGGCGCACCGCACTTGATGATCGAAATGCACCCACTGCGCGATCAGGCCGTGCGCGTGGAGAGCCGCTTCGGCGAGCCTGTCGAGGGTGCATTCGTGCGCGTCGAGTCGGTCGGTCCGGCGGTGGAAGCCGGCGCGTCGCGCCCGGCCTTCGATAGCCTTGCTTGGTACGGGCCGACGGACGCGAACGGTCGGCTCTTGATTCGAGGTCTGCCGGGTGCGACAGCGCTCATCTTTACGCCACTCGGTGAGTTCGTGCCGATCCGCGCCGTACGGCGCACGGTGGAGATGGAGCCCGAGCTCGTGACGCTGTCCGTCGAAGAGATCGGGCGGCTGACCGGGCGCGTTGTGGAGTCGGGCGGCGGGCCGAAGGCGGGGGTCGTGGTTTCGCTGTGGAGTCTGCGCACGGCGCGGCAGCGCTCGACGTCATGGACACGCACGGAGGCCGGTGGGCGCTTCTCGTTCGATGCTGCGCGCACGGGCTCGACTCGGTTGAAGGTGGACGAGATGCAGTTCCTGACGACCGACGTGTTGCCCGGTGTGTTGAACGACATGGGGGATGTTGTGGTGGCGCGGCTCGAGCCGGTTGAGGGCGAGCTGCGCAGTCTGGGAAGTGGTGAGCCCATCGCGTATGCACTGCTGGAGATCTATCGCGAGGGTGAGTACCTGCAGGCGGGCCGAACCGATGAAGCGGGGCACTTTGCCTTCGCGCTTGGGTCTGGGAGCTACGCGATGCAGGTCTTCCTCTTTACGGGCACGCGCTTCGGCGAGGGCGGCTTCGTGAGCCTGACGGTTCCCTCGGAGGACTACGATCTGGACTTCGACGCGCCGCTTGGTGACTTGGCGTTTCAGCTACCGGAAGGCATGCCGGGCGATACCCCGGTACGCGTGCGGCTGAGTGCGCCGCGTAGGGAGAGCGCGGCTCTTCTAGATGATGTGGCCGGCTTCTTCGAGAGCCAAGCTGTGGCTGGTCGCGCGGCGCTGCCGGGCTTGCCCGCCGGAAGGTTCGACGTCGAGATTGGGGTCGGCGACTTCGGAGTGCAGCTCTTTGCTGGCGTCGAGATCCCGCGAGGAGGGGCGCTCGACCTCGGGCAGCTGAGCCTGGGTGGTGCGGAGCTCGATGGGCAGGTCTTCGACTCGAACGGCAAGCCGGCGGTCGGCGCCGAGGTCACGATTGTGGCTCTGCCTTTGGGCAAGAACTCGGGCTTGCGGGCTGTTTGGCGCCGGGCCAAGACCAATGACGAGGGCCACTATCGTCTGTCGCTGATCGACTCGCGTCCCTGGCAGGTCTATGCGAACTTGCACTTGAGCGAGGTCAGCCCTTTCGTTGCGATCGATCCCGCTCCCGAGGACGAGCTGGTGCTGGACTTTCGGCTCGCGCCTGCGGCTTGGGTCGAGGGGCATGTGCGGAAGGCGGGCGAGCTTGTTGCTGGAGCGCTCGTGCAGCAGTCCTTCGGCGAGATCGATCAGATCCCGCTCTCGCTCGGCGCACCCGACGAGGTGGCGACGGACGCAAACGGGTTCTATCGCATCGGCCCTCTGTTTCCCGGGCTCAACGCGCTTGGCGTGCGCGATTCGATCGGATGGCGCAGCCTGCAACTGGAGGCGGGCAAGACGCGGACGTTCGATTTCGAGCTGGAGCGCGAGGAGGCTCCCGAGGTTCACGTGGCGATCGACCTCGGGGAGGCACCTTTCGACGAGGTCTTGGGCGTCTGGGGGCGAGTGGCGGGCAGTGCGAGCGCGCTTGCGCAGCCGAACGTCGTGGGCCGGCCACTCGGCGGTGGGAATGTCGTCTTGCCGGACGTCGAAGAGGACCTCGTGCTCTTCGTGACCGCGGAGGATCGACTGTGGCCGCGCGGCGGGGTCTCGCCCTCGCGGTTCGTGGTTCGAGTGGAGCGCGGCGCTCTTCAAGAAGGTGCGACGCTCAGCATCCCGGCGGGAATCGTCGAGGTGCCGGTGGACTCCACTAGCTCAGACATGCCGAGCCCACGGCTGCTCCTGCATGCGATGCCGGGGATCGAGATCGATCGCAGGATGCCGATTGCCTTGCCCTCTGCACGCGCGGGCGACGTCGTGCGCTACTTCGGCGTGCCCGAGGGTGCCGAGCTCACGCTCGAGGGCCGCGACGCGACGGGTCGGAGCTTCGAAGTGCATGCGACGTACGCGGGCGGCGACGTGCTGCGCCTCGTCCCGCGCTAGGGGCTGCGCCGCGCTGCCGCATGAGTGCCGACTTGGGCGCGCTCATGCTGGGAGCGCCGGCGGAGCGGCCGGGCACGTCTCGCAGCGCGGGGTGGGTTTGCAGTGGTCGTAGCCGGCGAGGACGCAGAGGGCGTGGAACTCCTCGTAGACGAGCTGGTCGTCGACGAGGTGCAGCTGCAGCCAGGTGCGCAGATCTTCGTACTTGACCTTCTGTGTGTCGGTGGCGTTTGGGACGAGGTCGTGGCGCGCGAGGATGCGGCGGGTGTAGGCGTCGACGACGGCGGTGCGGCGGCCGGCGGCGTAGCAGAGGATCGAGTCGGCTGTCTCCGGGCCGATGCCAAAGACGGAAAGCAGGTCTTGGCGCAGCGGCTCGAGCGGGCGGGTGGCGAGGAAGGTGAGGTCGAAGTCGGGCGCGTGCGCGTGCAGCCAGCGCGTGACGGCGGCCAGCTTCTTGGCCTTCTGGCGGAAGGCGCCGGACGGGCGGATTAGGGTCTCGAGAGGCGTGAAGGCGGGGGGCTCGTTTGCGCTCTTGGGCGAGTCGCAAAGGGCGAGCAAGGCGGCGGGTTGCAGCGCCTTCGCGGCGCGCAGGTTGGCGAGCGCGAGCTCGACGTTGCCCCAGGCGGTGTTCTGGGTCAGGACGGCGCCGACGATGATCTCGAAGGCCGACTCGGCCGGCCACCAATGGCGCCGGCCGAAGCCGCGCGCGAGGGAGGTGAGCACTCGATCGAGGTCCTCGTGGTGGGCGAAGCGCGGGATGGGTCTTGTCAGGTTCCGCGTGCTTTGCGGCGTGCCGAAGAAGGCCTGGCCCGTGGGCGAGATCTGGCGGCGGGACTCGAGGAGCGCGGACATGCAGGGATCCTACTGCAAACGAGTGCGGGCTCCTTGCGAGCGGAGCTGGAAGGCCATACTGTGCATCTGTTGTCTCGTACTCGCCCCGTCTCGACCGAGAGAGTCTCTCCCATGTTTAAGAAAACCGTGTTGCTTTGCGTTCTTGTTGTGTCGGCCGCGCTGAGCGCGTGTCGGAGCACGCCCGTGAAACCCATCGAGCCTGTCTATTGGGTCGAAGGGGCCGTGTCCCACGTGGGTAAGTACGACAACGGCGGGGACACCACCTTGCTCGAGGCCATCCGGATTGCGCAGCCGTTGGATGGTGTCTCGGACTTGGCGCATGTGCAGCTGAGCCGCACCGTTGCGGGCGAAGCCGTCTCGTGGGTTGTCGACGTGCAGCACATGCTCGCAACGGGCGACACGACCGACAACGTGTTGATGCAGGCGGGTGATGTGGTCCTCGTCCCGGGCGGCGAGGCGCGCTGACCGCTACGAGTCGAGCAGCTTGGCTAGGGTTGCCCCGGAGGGCATGCCGTGGTCGAAGAGGCCCGTGGCATCGAGGACTTCGGCTAGCTTGCGGAAAGCGGGACGGGTGGCCGGGTCGTCGATGACGTACTTCAGTCGGTAGTGAAGAACTCCATCGGGGCGCGCGATGCGGATGTCGAGCCAGCCCGCGCAGGGGGTGCTCGATTGCGAGGAGACGAAGGATGCGGGCGGGGCTGGCAAGGCCGCGATCAAGTGGCGAAGCCGGGAGAGGTGAGCTGCGCTGAGGTCGTACGTTTCGATTTCGCTTGGGCTCATAGGCACCAGGTTTCGGATCGTGACGCGGGTACTTGCCGGGCTCTCGAGCTCGCCGGGAATCGGGTCCGCGTTGAGTCCGGCGGCGACGGTTGCTCTCCAGCCACCCGGTCCGGTGGTCACAAGCCCGAGTTTGATGCGCGGGAGGCGGCTCTTGCTTTGGCTGCGCAAGGTTTCGATCAGGAGCGGGTAGGGGATGCGGGCCTCTTCGTCGCGGACGAACGCGCCTGTGCCGTGGTCGTCGGTCCAAGGCGCGTGCACTTCGATGCGGTGGGCGCGGCCGCGGACTTCGAGCAGCGCCAAGCCCTCGCTCACGCGCTCGAGTTGGCGCCTTGTTGCCTTCGAAGCACTGATGGCGATCAGGCGATCGGGGGCGAGGCTGGCGAGGTGCGGGCGGGCGTCTTGGGCGTGTTCGGGGTCGACCTCGAGGCCCTGTGTTCCATCGAGCAACACTAAGAATTCGTCACCCGCATCGAGGTCGCCGAAGGCTCGCTGGAGGACTCGGCAGCGCAGCAAGTTGAGCGTGCGCGGCAGCTCGACGCCGTCCTTGGTTACGCCTTGATTGCGCTGGCGTAGGGGGATTCGCTCGACGACCTCGAAGGCCGCGATCGAGCGCAGGGACGTGGGATCTTCGAACAGTTCCGTGGCGAGGCGAGCGGCGCTCTTGAGGTCTTCCGTTTCGGTTCCTCCCTCTCCAACGCTCACACGTGGAGGCGAGAGTGGTTGCAGCCTGGTGAGGACCTCGAGGCCCCGGAGGCAGGGGCTAAGCAGGTGGAGGCGACTCGCGATGGCGGCGAAGGTGCGCGTGTCGAGCGTGGCATCTTCGGGCGAGGCGCTGCGGTGGATCCTGATGCTTCGCTGTCCACGGTCGGTGTAGATCCGGATCGAGGCGGAGGCCTCGCCGGGAGCGGAGCCGCTTGTGAACGACGTGTTGAGGGGAGGTGGAGGCAGGCTCTCTGCCAGAGCGAGCAACTCGGTGCGCGAGAGGTTGGGCAGCGTGACCTCGCTCTTGCCGATTGTGCTGACTGCTTCGCCCGTTAGGACGAGCGGGCCTGTGGCGGGGAGGGTTGCCTTCCAGCTGGTGCGGATATTCCCACTATAGGTTGCCTCGAACCTGGGTAGCAGGGCCGCAAAGCCTGCGCGCTCGGCGTGGACGACGGCCTCGAGTTCGGGTGAGTCTTGGGCGGGGGCTCCGTCGATTTCGACGAGTCGTCCGCCGCGGAAGGCGGCGAGCCTCGAGCCCGTGTAGAGGAATGGCCGACCGGTGGCGAGCTCATCGATGGCGTCTTTCGTCTCGGGCGAGGCGCGGTACACGCGGCTCCCGCCCCCGCTCAAGCTGCCCATGAAGACCACGCCGTTTTGGCTCTCGCGCAGCATTTTTGTTCTGGGCGATTTGGGGTGCAGCAGCAGCAGGAACTCGGTACCAGAATCCTGATCGCCGTGCAGCCGGTCGCGCACGCGGCAGGAGAGGAGCTCGAGTGTGGGCTCGAAGCCGCGTCCCTTGGGGATCAGCTCGCCGAGCTGCTCGACCGAGTTCGTGCCGAGCACTTCGAAGGTGATGACCTGGCTGCCGAGATTTGAGACCGAGGCGAAGCTGCCAGCGAGCTCTTGGGCCGCGGCCGTCGTGGCGGCTGGCGCCTCCGCTTCGGGAGCGGTGGGGACGGGAGCTTGGGCGGTGGCGATCGCGCACGTGAAGAGCGCGGCGACACGAAGCAGCCACGATGCGGCCCAAAGCGAGGGGGTGTTCATGCCTCCTTGTAGGCCACCGGGTGCCTTGGGGCAACGGCGAAGCGCCTACTGCGGCTTCTTCTTGGCGCGCATCATGATCGAGACGCCCGAGCGGATGGGAAAGAGGCGGACGAGGGCGGCTTCGATCACAAAGAGGCCGGCAAGCGCGGCTTCGATCGGGCGCGGGAGGTTGAAGAAGTCGGTGCCGGTGGCCTCTTCGTGGCGGGCGTCGGCGCTGGTTTTTTTCAAGCGGCGGATGAGCCAGATCGGCGGCAGCAGCAGGAAGTTGAAGCCGCGGGTCTCTTGGATTTCGAAGCCGGCGCCCTCGATCAGCTTGCGCAGTGCGGCCGGTGTGTAGCGGCGTTTGTGGTGCAGGAACTCGTCGTGCGGCGACCACAAGCTGGGCCAGGCGGGGACGGATAGGACAAGGTCGCTGCCGGGCTTCAGGACCCGCGCGAGCTCTAGGGCGATGGCCGCGTCGTCGTCGAAGTGCTCGATGATGTCGAGCGCGAGCGCGCCGTCGATGGAATCAGTGGGGAAGGGCAGGGCCGTGCCGTCACCTTGCAGGACACAGAAGCGGCCCGCGCTCTTTTCCGACGAGAAGCGCACGGCCTCGCGGTCGAAGTCGAGGCCGATGAAGGTGGCGCCGGGGTGCAGGTCGGCGAAGTGGTCGAGGTTGCCGGCTGTGCCGCAGCCGATCTCGAGCACTAGTGGGCTTTCGCTTGCGGCGGCTTGCGGATTGGCCTGAAGCATCCTCTCGATCAATGGCGCGAGCAGTCGCCGCTTGCCGCGAAACCACCAATGGCGCGCCTCGATGGCGTCCATCTCGACATAGGCCGCGGGGTCCATCTACTTGTAGCGCCCCTTGAGGCGGCGCGCGGTGATCTGGCCGACCTCGACGAGTGAGCCGAACACGGCGGCGAGCAAGCGGACCTTCGTGTCATCCTCGTGGTGCCACGAGACGGGCAGCTGCGCGAGCTTGAGGTTCTGCACTTGCGCGATCACGACGAGCTCGGCGTCGAAGGCCCAGCCATTCAGGCTCGAGCGTGTGAACACACACTGCGCGGCGTCGTGTTGGAAGGCCTTGAAGCCGCAGGTGAAGTCGTGCACGCCGGGGGCGAGCAGCAAGTTCACGAGCAGCGTGAAACCCTTGCCCAAGGTCTCGCGCAGTTTGGGCTGGTGGCGGGTGATCTCGGCGCCGGGCACGCGGCGGTTGCCGATCACGACGTCGGAGCCGGACTCGAGCGCCGCGAGGAACGCGCCGGTTTGATCGAGCGGCGTGGAGAGGTCCGCGTCCAGGAAGAACACAAAGCGGCCCGCGGCGGCCAGCATGCCGGCGCGCACGGCGGCGCCTTTGCCACGGTTTTCGGGGCACTTGGTCAACTCGACACGCGCCGCCGGGTGCTGGGCGATGAACGCTTCGATCAAGGACGCCGAGTCGTCGGTCGAGCCGTCGTCGACGCACAGGAGCTGCCAGCTGGCCTCTTTTTGATCGCGCTCGGTGCACAGCTCGTCCAAAAAGGCGACCAGCGTGGACAGGCTGGAGGTGATCACGCGAGCCTCGTTATAGACGGGGATCACGAAAGTGACGTAGGGCTGGCGCGTGGAGGGGGACATGGCGGGGCTCAAAATCTACCCTACTGGGACGATGGAGTTGGTGATCGATGGCGAGTAAGGACGAACAGGAGGAATTGCGGGCGGATCTTGGGGCGCGCGTGCCCGGGCTCGAGCAGCTGGCCGAGATCCCTGGCGTCGTGCCGCAGTCCGAGGAGCGCATCCCCGGGCCGGGCGATGCGGGCTACGAGGCGGTGTTTGGCGAGGACGCGCCGCGGCCGGTCTTGCGGCGCGAGTTCTGGCTGGCGGTGCTGTTCTTTCTGGTGGTCGCGGCGATCCCGCTGCGGCGCGGGTTGGCCTCGCCCCAGCGCGTGGTGTTTGGGCTCGACCGCGCGATCAGCAGCTTGCCTTGGTCGGCGGTTGTCGCGGACGAGGTCGCGGCGGGGAACCTCGAGGCGTCCGACGTCGCGCTGAAAAATGGCGGGCTGTCGGATCAGGCGGTCAACTTCTATCCTTTCTATCGGTGGGTTGCGAAGAGCTACTTGGACGGCGACTCGCCGCGCTGGAACCCGCTGATCTACTGCGGCGCGCCGGCCGATGCGAATCCGCAGTCGGGCGTGTTCGATCCGCAGGTGTGGCTACTTGTGGCGGGCGAGGCGATCGCGGGCCTGAGCGGCTTTCACTATGCGATGACACTCGCTGCGCTCGGGCGCTTGTTCTTAGCCGGTTTTGGCGCATTCCTTCTGGCGCGGCGGCTTGGGCTTGGCGGGCGCGGAGCGTTGCTCGCTGGGCTGACGTTTCAGTTCTCGGGGTACATGGTTCTGTGGCTGAACTTCCCGCTGGGGCACGTGCCGCCGCTGTTGCCGTGGCTGTTGTACTTCATCGAAGGGCTGCTTGGCACGGGGCCGGGCGAGACGAGTCCCTGGCCGCGCCGGCGCGCGTTTGTGGGTGCGGCTTTGGCGATGCTGCTGGCGATTTTGGGCGGGCACCCCGAGACGTCGTTTTTCGTAGGACTAACCGCTGGGCTTTGGTGCTTGGCGGTGCTCTTGCGCGATCGCGCGGCGGGGCTCTTGGGCCTCGGCGCACTGGCGCTCGGCAGCTTGGCGGCGGCGCCGATGCTGCTGGCATTCTGGTCGTACCTGTCGGTGTCGGGTGCGCAGGCGATTCGCTCGGCGCATCAAGAGAGCGTGTCCGTTGCGTGGAGTTCGCTCTTTGTGATCGTGCTGGGCTTGGCGCTGTTGCGCTTTGTGCGGATGGCGCTCGTGGGCGTCCCTGACGAGCTGACCGAAGGCAGCGCGCCGCCGCGCCCGCTTGCGCGTTGGACGCCGTACCTGGCGCTGGTGGCCACGCCGATTCTGTTCGCGGGCGGCCTCGCGTGGTTCCTTTCAAGTGGGCTCGAGCAGCGCTTCTTTTTGACGTTCGTGCACGACCTCTTCGGGCAGCCGGGGCACGGCGGCTACCTCGGCCCGGGGACGAGCTTGCTTGAAACCGGCAGTACGTTCCTGGTGACCGCCGCCTTGGTGGCGAGCCTTGCGAGCCTCTTTGGCCGGACCGTCAAGCTCGAGCGCCGCGGCTTGATTGCGGGCCTCGGCGCCGTGAGCTTCGCGCTGGCGATCGGCCTGCCGGGGTGCGTCGAGCTTTACCGCCAGCTGCCCGTGATTGGGCTTGGCGACACGGTGCGGTTTGCGCCCGTCGCGGTGCTGATGATCGGGCTCTTGGCCGGCGAGGGGCTCGAGCACGCCGGCCTGCGCGAGCGTCTCGCGGCGGTGCTCGGCGTGGGAGCGATGCTGGCTCTTGGGCTCGTCCTGTTCCAGACAGCACCCGCGCGCATCCCCCATGTCATTACGGCCGACAACGTGATGCCTGAGCGCGACCACAGCTACGGCATCCTGCGCGAGCCCGCCGAGCGCCTCGATGCGCGCAGGGAATTCTTCGAGGGCTGGTTCCTGCCTTCGACCGGCGCGATCGGCGCGCGCCTGAGCCTCGTGCGGCGCGGCGCAGAGGCCGGGATCCTTGAGCGCATCGACCTGCCGCTCGACCGCATGCCCCGGCCCGGGACGAAGGCCGGCCAAGCGGCGCCCGCTGGCGCGATCTTCTTCCGCGCCTCGGCCTTCCAAACCAGCCGCTTGACCGAGGGCTGGTGGACGCCGTACTTCGAGCTCCTTGGCCCGGCCGGCGACGCGCTCCTCTCCGAAAACCAAGGCCCGCGTCTGCACCTCTTCGAGCCGGCGCCGCGCCCGCTGACGCTGCTCCTTGTCGGCCTCGGCGCGCTCGCGTTCCTGTTCGGCCGCCGCGGTGCGCCGCTTGTGATCACGCTCGCGCTCGCCCAAGCGTTGACCTTTGCCGAAGGCCAAAACCCCGACTACCCCGCCGCAGCCGTCTTCCCCGAGACCAAGACCGAGCAGGTCCTCGCCCGCGAGCTCGGCTTCCACCGCTTCTTCGCCGAGCCCGGCGTGATGCTGCCCGACACCGGCCTCGTGCGCGGCCTCGCGGCGCTCGACGGCTACGACGCGATCGACCCGTTGTCCTACAACCAGACGCGCAGCTTCGCGCTGCGCCCGGGCGTCCATCCGCTCTTGGGCTGGAGCGCACGCGGCGCCGACTTGAACAGCCCCGTATTCCAGATGCTAGGCGCAGGCTGCCTCGTCTTGCGCAGCCCGCTAGGCGACGAACCTGGTGCCGAGCGCTGGCAACTGATCGCGAGTCCCGACCCAGCCGCAAACGTCCAGCCGGCCGAGACGTGGATCTACAAAGCTACGGGTCCGTGGCCGCGCGGATGGTGTCTGACGTCAGCGATCACGCCCGACGTCGCCGAGGCGAACCTCGCGGCCTGGAACCCGCGTACCACTGGCATCTTGCTCGAGCCCTGGACCCCGGACCAAGCCGCCACCGAGACCCGCGCCGAGCTGACGGCGCGCACGAACAACTCGGTCGCGGTTGCGGTCGAGACCAACGGTGACTGCCTGCTTGTGATCAGCGATCAGTACTTCGAAGGCGCGCACTTCGAAGTCGACGGCGAGCGCCGCGAAGCGGTCGCGATCAACGGCCTCTTCATCGGTGTCGAGCTGCACGCGGGCGACACGGACGTCGTTCTCGTGCGCTAGTCCTTGACCAGCTCCCAGACGAAGAAGCGGCCCTCGCCCGGACCCGGCCCGAACAGCGCCGTGTCTTCGAAGGAGCCGCCGCCGAGTCCGCTCCAGCTAGCATCGATCGTGACCCCCGCTGTCGCATCCGAGACGACAAAACGCGTGGCGTGGAACGACGCACCGCCCCATGGCAAGGACGTCACGCCAAGCTCGAGTCGCGTGCGGACTCCCGGTGCTGGATCGTCGCCCGCGTGCACGACGAACACGCGTGTGCCGGCCGCATTGGTGGTCGCTATGAAGTACGTGTCGGGCGTCGCCACGATCGGCAACGCAAGCAGCGTTTCGTTCAGCTTGCTAAGCGCCTCATAGACGTCGCTGACGGGCTTGGACGCAGCCGGGCCGGTGCGGATCAGGCCCAGGCTGTCGTCCATCGGCAGCGGATCGCGCAGGAGGGCCTCGTGCGCAAGCTCGACACCAAAGAGCTGCATCAGGATCATGACCTTCGTGCGAAATAGGCCGTGCTCGAGCTGGTTGTACGCGGGGTCGAGGCCATCGAGCGCGCGGCCCCACTCGGCGTTGACCAAGGTGGGGTGCATCCCGATCGTTGTGAAGATCGCGTCGAGGCGCACGAGCGCAATTAGGTGTTCGGCGGGCGTGTCGCCGTAGGAGTGATAGGACAAAAAGTCGAGCCGCCGACCGTTCATGCTGACGTCGGCGAGGAAGTCGCCCAAGAAGAGCGGCGCGGGCTCGTGGGGCTGGAACGCGAAGGAGCCGCCGCCGAGCTGGATCAGGTCCTTGATGCTGGCGTCGCTGTCGATTTCGGCAGCGATAGCAGCGTACATGGCGATCCACTCGGCCGGTGTGCCGGTCCAGAAGTAGGGCAGCGGCGCGGCGGCCGCGTCGAGGAGATCGGGCTCGTTCCCGATCTCGATCCACGTGATGCCGAAGTCGGTCGTGCCGGCGAAGAGACCGCGCATGTGGCGCACGGTGTTGCGCACCACGCGCGCGTAGACAGCGGGTGCGGCGGGCGGGGCGGTGCGGATGCCGTTCGAGTACGAGAGCGCCGGATCGCCGAGCCCGAAATTGAAGGCGTTCTGCGGGTCCGTTTCGGAGCTCAGCGTGAACGGCATCATGTCGAAGCACACGTACGGCTCGGCCCCGGTCTGGGCGATGCCGGCTAGCTGCGCGTCGAGGTAGGTGAAGTCGTAGTTCGCCGGATCGTCGGCGTCAAGAAGCGTGTTTGGGCCGCGGTAGTACTCGCGATCGACGGTCTTGAGGACGGCCGGATCGGTGCTGTCACCGCCGGGCGGCGGCGGGATGCTGATCTCCCATCGGCCGACCGAGCAGCGCCACGAGCGCGGCTTTAGGCTCTGGACGAGGGGCAGCAGGCCGGGCTCGCTGGAGTAGTCGAGGTGCTCGAACGAGAGGTCGTAGTGGTCACGCCAGAGGGGCGCGAGGGCCGGGCCGGGCGCGCTCGCGTTGACCGTGCAGCTGATCGGGATCGTCGTGAGCGGCGGCAGGCCCGTGGCGCCGCCTCCGCCGCAGGAGGTGACGGCTGCCGCAAGCAGGATTGGGATGAGGCTGGTTCTCTGCATGACTCCCGGATGCACCTGAGGCCGATGCGTGAAGCGCTATTCCGCGCGGCGGGCCATTTTCGTGCTGAAGATCGACAGCAGGCCGCCCAGCATGACGTAGCCGCACGTGACTTCGAACATCGCCACGGCTTGCGCAGCTGGTGTCGTCGGCAGCACGTCGCCAAAGCCCAGCGACGTCAGCGTGACAACCGAGAAGTAGAACGGCGAGAGCCAAGTCTCATACGCGCCGTAGTCGATCGCGCACCAGGTGTAGACCTTGGCGAAGCTGACCATCAAGAGCGCGGTCAAGAGGCCCCAGCGCGACAGGCTGCGCCCGCAGTTGCTCGTGATCCACCAGAAGAAGTACGAGACCTCCGAGTACGGACCGCGGCCACGGAACTCGTGGATGAAGTTCTGGTCGGCGATGAATCGCCGTGCGAGATAGGTGCCGTGCAAGTCGATGTCGCGCAGGTCGACGTTCTTCCACTCGGCCTGCTCGTAGCCGCGCATGCCCGCCATCTGGCCGGCGCGCAGGTCCGTGCGCTCGAAGCGCGCGCCATGGACGTGGCTGCCATACAGCTTGACGCGGCGCATGTCGCTGCGTGAGAAGTCGGCGTCTCTCAGCCTTGTGCGCGTGAGGTCGGCGTGGGGGAAGTTGGCCGCACGCGCGTTCAACTTGGTGAGGTTGCACTCGACGAAGTTCGCGTCGTCGAAGTGCCCTGCGCAGAGGTCCGCGCCTTGCAAACTCGCACGGCGGAAGTCCGCACGTTCTGCGTGACACTTGCTCAGATCGGCGCCGTTTAGGTTGGCATCCTGCAGGAGCGCGCCTTGCATGTTCGCGCCCACGAGCGACGCGCCCGAGAGGTCGGCGCCATTCAAGTTGGTGCCCGTCAGGTCAGCGCCGTCGAGGTTCCAATCGACGAGGCTCTTGCCCGAGAGATCCGCCCCCGCGAAGCTCTCCCCCGCGTGATCGAGCGGATCCTTCGCGGGCTCCAAACCCTCCGCCGACGCCATGAGGGCCGTAGGCTGGTTGGCGGCAGTCGCGGTCTCCAGCTGGGGTGCCGAGACCGTCTCGGGGGAGTCGATGGGGGAGTTCACGATCGAAATGGGGTGTTAGCTCCCACTTCGGCCAGTCCTGACGACCAACTCAAACGAAACCGAAAGGAAACGCTCGCGCTCTACTTCCAGAGCAGTCGCGCGGCGCCTCGCAGGCGCCCGGGCAGCTCGGCGATCAGCGCTTGGCGCTCTTCGGGAGTCTGGGCGAGCTCGTCGAGGCGCGTGCGCGCTTCGGTGACCTGGCCTTCGAGGCTCATGAGGACCGCGATCTCAACGCCGAGGCCCGCTTTTGGGGCCGCGCCTTGCCCGACGAGAACGGCGGCGCGGCGCAGCTCGAACAAGGCTTTCGAGGTCGAGCCTGTTTCGAAGAGCTCGCGGCCGTGCAGCCAGGCGGCTGCGCCCACGAGCGCGGTCTTGAAGGTGGGCGATTCGGTCGTGGCGAGGGTCTCAAGGTCACGGGGCAGAAGCGGCGCGACGAGGCCCGCGCGCTGCAAACGGCTGGCGAGGTTATCGAGCCCGGGTTGCAGGTGGCCTGCGAGGATCAGGTCGGCGCCGAGGCGCTCGAGGTTGCCGCGCACGACGGGGTAGGCGGGGTCGAGCTTGAGCGCGGCGTGCCAGTCGGCATTGGCGTCGAGCAGGGCGCCGGTTTGCACGTGGCTTAGTCCGCGGCCGCTGAGCGCCTCGATCGAGTAGGGCCGCAGGTCGAGGGCGAGGCTCCACCAGAGGTTTGCGCGCGCGGGGTCCGCCTGCGTCCGCGCGACGGCTGCGATCAGGTCGAAGGACAAACGGCCATCTTGAGCTGCCGTGGTGGCGGCCTCGATGCTGGCGAGCTCGGGGGCACCGGCGGCGTCATCTAGACGGACCGGGCGCCAGGCCAAGGCCGCGACGGCGACAGCTAGGGCAACCACAACGAAGCCGAGGCGCAAGACTCGCAGCCACGCCTTGCGCGCGACCGCGGGCGCGCAACCCTTGCCTTCACCCGCGAGGGCGCCCAAGAGCAGACCGCCGAGCGCGGCGCCGGCCGGGTTCGTGAAGAGCGGCGCGTGGTAGGCGCCCATCAGGATCATGGCCAAGGCGCCGCCCGCGAGGGCGGGGTCATGGCCGGGTGAGCGGGAGAGCTGCCGTCGCAGCGCCACGATGGCAAAGGCCAGCAGCGCCGCTGCCAGCTCGAAGCCACGTGGCCAGCCGCCCTCGGCGAGCACGAGAAGCAGGTCGTTGTGGGGGTGCTCGACCTCGGTGATGGCCTCGATGGTGTGGCCACCGGTGGTAGCCTCGATCTCAAGCGGGTCGCGGAAGGGCGGATAGAGGGCCTGGAACTGGCCGGGCCCAAAGCCTTGCCCGGTGAGGGGCAGTGCGGCCGAGAGGCTCTTCCAGATGCGGAGGCGCACCCCGAGGCCGCCGGTCTGTTGGCTGTTGGTGGCGAGCTGATTCGTCGCGGATCCCGTCGAAGGAAGCGGTACGAGCCGCCCGGCGCAAAGCAGCAGGCTGACCGCGAAGACGCCGAGGATGCGCCGGCGCTGGATGCTGCCCATCGCACGGGCGCGGACGAGCGCCACCGTAGCTAGGACCAAGAACACGATTTGGGCGCCAAGGACTGGCACCAAGGCGGCATAGATTGCACTGCCCGCGAAGGCGAGCAGGCCCACGATGCGCCTTTGGTCTTGGCTCCACATGAGGAGGCCGATGACCGCGCCCGGGACAAGCAACTGCATGTCGTAGCCGGTGTTGCCGAGGATGCCGGAGCCGTCGCGTCCAAGGTCGATCAGAAGCCACAGCGACAGGGCGACAGTCAGCCCGGGCAAAAGCCGCGTGAGCTGGGTCCAGACGGCGTGCGCGAACAGGAATCCAAGCCACAAGGCACCAAGGCCGATGGCGGCAATGGCAGCGGCTTCCTTGCCGCCAAACGTATCGGGCGCGAGTCCGGGCAGAAGGCCGACCGCGCGGTAGCCGAACGAAAGCCCGGCAATAAAGGTGAAGAAAGCTAAGCCTTCGAATCGGACGGCCGGCGCGCTGGCTGCCTGCTTGCGCCACGCATCAAACTCGCGGAAGAGCCCGGCGACAAGCCCCAAGATGAGGGGCCAAAGGAGCCACTCAAGCGCACCGAGCAGCGGGTCCGAGCCAAGCCCCAAGGCTTAGGAGACCTCCGCCGGCCCGACGGTCGCTGACAGAATCGCATCGACAAAGGCGCCGGGCTCGAAGGGCTCGATGTCGTCCATCGTCTCGCCTGTGCCGATGTAGAACACCGGCAGGCCGACCGCGTCCGCGATCGTGAAGACGGCGCCGCCGCGTGCGGTGCCGTCGAGCTTAGCGACGACGATGCCGGTGACGGCGACGGCTTCGGTGAACAGCTTGGCTTGGGTGACCGCGTTCTGGCCGTTCGTGCCGTCGAGCACGAGCCACACTTGGTGGGGTGCGCCGGGCAGGCGCTTTTGCACCACGCGGCTGATCTTCTTGAGCTCTTCCATCAGGTTCTTCTGCGTGTGCAGACGGCCCGCGGTGTCCAGGATGATCACATCGGCGCCGCGCGCGACGCCCGCGTCGACCGCATCCCATGCGACGGCCGCGGGATCGGCGCCTTCGCCTTGGCGCACGATGTCTACGCCACTGCGACCGGCCCAGATCTCGAGCTGATCGGCCGCGGCGGCACGAAAGGTGTCGCAGGCGCCGACGAGGACCTTCTTGCCCTCGCTCTTGAACTTGTTCGCCAGCTTGGCGATCGAGGTCGTCTTGCCCGAGCCGTTGACGCCCACGACCAGCAGCACGTGCGGCGTCTCGGTCATCGTGGGCAGCGGGGCTTGGTCGCCGAGGCGCTCAAGCAGGCGTGCCCGCAGGGCTGCGCGCACGTCCTCTTCGCCCTTCAGCTCGCCGCGTTTGTGCAGCCGCGTGAGCTCGGCGACAAGATCGCTCGCGAGCGGCCCAAGGTCGGAGGTGAAGAGCAGCTCCTCGAGCTCGTCGAGCAGCTCTTGGTCCATCGCCCGGCCGCCGCGGAAGATCGACGAGATGCCGTCCGAGATGGCGCTCCGCGTTCTTGTGAGGCGCTTCTTGAGGCGATCGAACAGACCCATCAGCTGTCTTCTTTGGCTTCGGCGGCCGCCGTCTTGATCCGGTCGAGGATGCCGTTGATGAACGCGCCCGAGTTCTTGGTCGAGAAGCGCTTGCCAAGCTCGATGGCTTCGTTGATCGAGACCTTGGGTGGGATCTCGTCGCGGAACAGAAGCTCGTACGAGGCCATGCGCAACACGTTGCGGTCGACGACTGCCATGCGGCCGATGTCCCAGTTTTGCGCAACGCGCGCGATGGCGGCATCGAGCTCTTCGTGCTCGGCGACGACGCCGCGCACAAGGCCGAGCGCGAACTCGACGGTCTCGTTGTCGGGCTCCTCGTCGGTCAGGAAGTCGGCGATGCTCGGGGCGAAGTCGTCGCCTTGGATGTCGAGCTGATACAGAGCTTGTAAGGCCAGCTCTCTCGCGCGGGTGCGCTTTTTCACGATGGGTCCGCGGCCTCGGCCGCGCCTTCTAACTTGGGAATAGAGATGTTCGTAAGCGGACCGTTGTCGCCGGTACGGCTGAAGCGCGTGCCGGCCGTCGGCAGGTCGCGCGCAAGGTCGAGTGCGCCAAGCGCTTCGACTGCAGCCTTGGCGACCTCGCGGCCCTTGTCTTGTTGGCCGCCTTCTCGGGCAGACAGCGCGCGGGCGCGCGCCTGTTCGATGGTGTTGCAGGTCAGGACGCCAAACAGCACGGGCTTGCGCTCGCGCAGGCCAATCTCGACCAGCCCGTGGGCGACCGCGCGGGCGATGTGGCGGTCGTGCTCGGTCTCACCTTTTAATACAAGGCCGAAGCACAGGACGGCGTCGATGTCTTCGCGGCGGGCGAGCTCGGAGGCGATCACGGGCAGCTCGAACGCGCCGGGAGCGGTAAGCTCGACTAGGCTGCCAGCCTCGAGCCCCGCGGCCTCAAGCTCGGCGCGCGCCGAGCGCAGCATGGCGCCCGTCAGCTCGCCGTGATAGCGCGAGACGATCGCAGCGATCCGGGTACCCGGGCGCAGCTGCAGACGGGTCGCGTCGTTCGTAGGGTCGATAGCCATCAGTGTCGTGGGAGAGGCGCTTTAGATTTCCAAAGGGCGGCGAGAAGTATAGCGAGCCTGCGCCCGCGTAGACGGGACGCTAAGGACATAATCAGCGCCCTAGGCCTAGGAGAGCTGCCTGCGGGCGGCCTCGAAGTCGAGCCCATAGCTGTTGCAGAGGCGGACGACAGTGGCGACACGGCCCAAATGGCGTGTGGCGATCCACAGAGTCCCCTCGTGGCGGACCTCTTCGCCCACAAGGCCGCTTGTGACGAGCTCTTCGACCCAGACGGCCTCGACCGAATAGAGCTCGGCGACGGTCTCGATTGTGAGGCAGAGCTGAGTGCCGATCTTTTGAGGTGAGGAACTCATGAGGGGGTCTCCGTGGCGGTCGCAAGCTCTTGCAGAAGGGTGCGCTGGCGCTCGCTCAGGTGTGCCGGCAGGTCGATGACGAGGCGCACGTGGGCGTCCGCGGCACTGCCGTCTTTGCGTTTGAAGCCTTGGCCTTTCAACCTCAAGAGACCGCCGGTTCGCGACCCCTTGGGGACCGTCACCATGACTTGGCCAGCGGCCGTACGGACGTCGATCTTGCCACCCAGTTCCGCCGTCCAGGGAGCCACGGTTGCGTGGATCTCGAGGCTCTCACCGACGAGCTTGTAGGTGTCGTCGTCGTCAAGCCGGAGGGTCAAGAACAAGTCGCCCGTCTCGCCACCGGGGGCACCTGCCTCGCCCAAGCCCTTAAGCCGAAGCTCGAGCCCATCGCGCACCTCACTTGGAATCTTCAACTCGATGCGCTTGTTCTCGTGCACGATGCCAACGCCGACACAGGTCGGGCAGACGTGCGATTGGACCGCCCCCGTTCCGCCGCAAGCTGGGCAAGCGACCTCTGCGGGAACCTCGAAGCCGCGCTTGCCGCCACGAAGCGCGTCGCCGATGCCGAGATGCAACTCGGCGCGCACATCCGCGCCGCGGTATTGATACCGCGCATGCTGCTGGCCCTGGAAGCCCCCGTCGAAGTCGTGGCGGTACTCCTTGCCAAACATCTCCTTGAAGAAGTCCGAGAAGCCGCCGCCTCCGCCGAACGCAGCTTCGAACTCCTCGCGAGTCATCGTGCGCTGACCCTGCGCTGGCTCGAAGTCCTGACCCTGCTCCCAGTTCTCGCCGAAGCGGTCATACTTGGCGCGCTTTTCGGGATCGGACAAGACCTCGTACGCCTCGCTCACGCGCTTGAACTCGGTCTCGGCAGCATCCTGATCCTTGTTCTTGTGGCGGTCGGGGTGCCACTTCATCGCGAGCTTGCGATAAGCCTTTTTGATCGCGGCAGCGTCCGCCTCGCGCGAGAGGCCGAGCACGTCGTAGTAGTCCTGGAACTTCATAGGGGGCACCGCACTTTAAGTTACGAGTCTGGGCCGCGGGCGCGTTAGGCAGGCGGCTCGCTTTGGGGCTCAGTCTTGGGGAACAAGGCCCAGGCGAGGCGCGCTTTCGTTGCGTTGGCCAGGTCGTCGAGCAGCGTGTAGGCCAGCGGGACGACCCACAGGGTGAAGAAGGTGCTGGCGAGCAAGCCGCCGATCACGATCGAGCCCATCGCGCGGTAGTCGATGCTGCCGGATGCGGGCGTCGCGAGGGCCATCGGCAAGAGGCCCATGACCGTGGTCAGCGCGGTCATCATGATCGGGCGCACGCGCTGGGCGCAGCCGGCCAGGACGGCCTCGTCGCGTGGCATCTCGCGCGACAGGTTGTGGATGCGGTCGATCAGCACGATGCCGTTGTTGACCACGACCCCGGCCAAAATGATCAGTCCGATCATGCCCATCGGGTCGAGCGGGTTGCCCATGACCAAGAGACACCACATGGCGCCCATCATCGCGAACGGGATTGTGGTCAGGACGGAGATCGGCAGCAAGACGGACTCAAACAGGACGCCCATGACCAAGAAGACCAGGACGATCGACAGCATGAAGGCGCGCTTCAGCTCGCCCAGCTCGTCGTTGGCGCGGCTCTCAGCCGAGAGGTCGCTGGCGACCGAGAAGCCGCGCGGGAGCTCGAGTTCGTCCAGCGCGTGGTAGCCGGCCATGGTGATCTCGAGGTTGCGCGAAGGGTCCTCGATTTCAGCGGTCAGCGTGTAGCTGATCTGGCCGTCAACGCGGCGAATCGAGTTCGAGCCCTTCGTGACGCTGAAGTCGGCGATCGACGACAGCGGCACCTGGCCGGTCACCGAGTAGACAGGCAGGTCGCGCAGCGTCGAGAGGCCGGGGGTGTCCGCTTGGTCGTATTCAAGGATCAGCGGGATCTCGCGGCCGCGCTCTTGGAAGCGCGGCAGGCTCTGCCCACGTAGTGCCCAGACGATCGACGAGACGGCGTTCATTGAGTCAAAGCCGAGCGCGAGCGCTTCGTCGCGCTTGACCGCGACGCGGATCTCGTCGGGCGCCTGCGCGTCGGGCAGCGTGACGCCGGCTAGGCCAGGAATCGACTCAAGCAGTTCCTGCGCTTGGACGCCCAGGGCCGCGAGCTCGCTTGAGTCCGTGCCGCGCAGAGTGAACTGCGCGATGGTGTTGCTGGTCTCGGAGACGTTCTCGGTGCCATAGAAGCGCACGCGATGACCGGACGGGCGCGGCAGACCTTCGCGCATGGCGGCAAGCACGCGTGCGCGCTCTTTCGGCGGCAAGCTGTCATCGTAGAACAACGCAAGCTGCCCACCGCGATCATCGAAGCTGTCGCGCCAGTGCGCGAAGCCCCAGTCCTCCTTGTGGGCGTCGAGGAAGTCTTCGTAGGGCTTCAACTCGAGGCTCGCTTGGGCGAGCGTGAAGTCGGCGTCGAAGCTGACACCGAAGTCGATCGAGTTACCGCCCTCACCTTGGCTGAACGCCGACTCGCCCAGCTGCTTGATGGGGATCATGATCGAGAGGAAAGCCGCGCCCGACAGCACCAGCGCCATGCCGCGGTGGCGCAGCGTCCAATCGACTAGCGCGCGGTTCGAGGTGACCAGCCAGTCGATCATCGAGTGCCCCACGGGAACGAGGCGCGCGGGCCGCGCGGGCTCCGAACGCTCGGCGTAACGGCGGCGCCAAGCGGGCGTGCCGAAGATCAAGAGCAGCGCGCCGGTCAGTGCGGGAATCAGGCGCGGCAAGAGAGCCAGCGCCCAGACCTCGGGTTCGTTCAGCGTCTTGAGCGAGCCCGTCGCAAGCAACATCTCGCGGCTGACTTCGACTTGCCCCACACCCAACCAAACAGCCACGCCAACCAAGCCCAAGGACAAGGGCCAGCGCAGCGGCGTCAGGATCTTCAGAGTGGAGCGCTCGACAATAAACGCGCCCCTCAAGCCAACATGGAAGACCGCGCGCATGGCCCCGATCATCGCCGCGAACAGCCGCGCCGGAAGCTCCATCACCTTGCCGGTGGCAGCGGCGAAGCGCTCGATCAACGCAGGCCGCGGCTTGATCACGCGCGCGGTGATGACGGGCAGGAAGACCACGGCGACCAGCAGGCTGGCGATCAAGGCAGCGCAAAGCGGCAGGCCCATGCCGCCCAACATGATGCGCGCCATGGGGTTGCCGCTCATGAAGATGATCGGCAAGAAGACCACCACGGTGGTCAGCGTTGCGAGCGTGACCGGCAGCGCGATCTCGCGCGTCCCCAGAGCCGCCGCCTCGAGGTCGCTGTCGCACTCGGGGCGCACGCGCATGATGTTCTCGACCACAACAACGGCGTTGTCGACCAGCATGCCGATCGCCAGCGTGATCCCGATCATCGTCAAGAGGTTGAAGCTGCCGCCGGTGGCGTACTCAAACGCCAGCGAGAGCAGGGCCGAGAAGGGAATCGCGAGCGCGACGGACAGCGTCGTGCGCACGCGCTTGAGGAACATCAAGAGGACAAGCGCCGCGAAGAAGCCGCCCTGCAAGGCCGTGGTCATCAGCTGGTTCAAGCTGGCCTCGATCATGTCGCCCTGCAAGAAGAACGGCACGAAGTCCAGCTTGCCGGCAACGGCCGGGTCGTTGCGCAGCTCGTCGATGGCGGCTTGGAAGTTGCGCGAGGCTTCAACGACGTTCGCGCTGGACTCCTTCTGCGCGATCCCGAAGTAGGCGTACTTTCCGTCAACGCGCGTGACCTGGTCGCGCACGCTCTTCGACCGGATCACGCGGCCCACGTCCTTGACCTTCATCCCGCGCCCGATCGGGTACTCGGCGATCTCGTCGGGCGTCTTGAAGCGCATGTCCGAGCGCAGAATCAAGCGCTCGCCACCGTCGACCACCTCGCCGAGCGGCTGCGCAAAGTTGTCACTGGACAGCCCTTGGATCAGGCCCATCACGTCCAGGTTGGACGAGGCGACACGGTCCTCGTCCAGCTCGATCCGCACCGTGTCCTGCAGGACGCCCCAGATCTGGATCTTGCTGACGCCATCGGCCGCTTCAAGGCGCGGCACGGCAACCTCGTCGATCAGGTAGTCCGTCTCATCCGAGTCACCCAGGTGCGTCACGCTGAAGAACGACAACGGCAGCGAGCCACCGGACTCGGACCACATGCCAATTTGCTCGGTCGTCGCCGGCAGCTTCGGCCGCGCGCGCTCGAGCCGGTCGCGCACCTCGGCCTTCGCCAGGTCCATGTCGACCGTCGATTGGAACGTGATCGACATCTGCACAACGTCGTCGCTGGATGAAGAGCGCAGGCGCTTCACGCCTTGCAACGTGTTCAGCTCTTCCTCGACCACGCGTGCGACTTTCTCTTCGTTCTCGCGCGCGCTCGCACCCGGGTTCGGGACCCAGATCTGCACCGAATCATCCGTGAAGCCTTCGGGCAGAAGCTGCAGTGGGATCCGCGAATACGAGATCACGCCAATCACCATCAAGGTGATGAAGGCCACAAACAGGCCAACCGGACGGCGGACCGAGAAGCTGAAGAAGTCGCGCTTGGAACTCATGCACTGGCTCCTTTCTTAAGGCCGCCGAAGCTGAACAGGCGGTAAACGGTCGGGATCACGATCAAGGTCAGCACAGTCGAGCTGATCAAGCCCGAGATCACCGCGATCGCCATCGGCGCGCGCAGCTCGGCGCCATCGCCCGAGCCTAGGTCGCCAATCAAAGGCAAGCCATGCAGCCAACCCGTCATCGGTAGCAAGCCGAGAGCGGTCGTCGCAGTCGTCATCAGGATCGGCCGCAGTCGCGCGCGCCCGGCATCCAAGATGGCGTCCATCAGCTCAAGCCCAGCGGTGCGGCGTTGGTTGATCCTGTCAACCAAGACGATCGCGTTGTTCACGACAATCCCAGCCAGCATGATGACCCCAATGAAGACCACAACCGACAGCGATGTGCCCGTCCAGTCCAGCGTGTAGATCACGCCGATGCCCGCCAGGGGCACGGTCAGCAGAATCACGAACGGTTGCATCAGCGACTCGAACTGCGCCGCCATCACGACGTAAACAAGGAAGATCGCCAGCAAGAGCGCAAAGCGCATCGAGCCTTGGGTCTCGTCGAGCTCTCGCTTCTGGCCAGCCAAGACCACGTTGACGGCGCTTGGCACTTCGAGGTCGCTCAGCGCGGCTTCAATGCGCTTGGACAGCCCGCCCAGGTCGAGGCCACTGGACTCCGCCGTGATCACAACCGCGCGACTGTTGTCGACGCGCCGGATTTCGGCCGGACCTTGCACCAAGTGCAGGTCGGCGACGGCGCGCAGCGGGACCGGCGTGGCCGAGCCCGGGTTCACAACCAGGTCCAGCACGTCCTCCAGCGTCGCGAGGCTGGCCTCGTCCGCTTGCAGCCGCACGTCGATGCGCTCGTCGCCTTGGCTGAAGCGCGTAGCGACCTTGCCCAAGAGCTGGTCGCGCACCAAGTTCGAGACAGTCGCAAGGTCCAACCCGAACTCGCTGGTCTTGTCGCGGTCGAAGCGCACAAGCGCCTCGGGATGCCCGGGGCGCAAGTTGATCGCGACGTCCTCAAGGCCTTCGACGGCATCGAGCCGGCGCTGCACTTCGAGCCCGATCGCGCTGATCTCTTCGAGGTCGTGACCGCGCACCTCGACGGCGATGGGGGAGTCGAGCGCAAACGGCGTCGGCCGCTCGACCTCGACGGTCTCGATTGCCGGATGCGCCAGAAGCGTCTGACGCACTGCGCGTACAAGCCGGTTCTCTTCGGCGGGAGTCACGGGCGTCAAGTGGACCGCAAGGCGCGCGGTGTTCGGGCCCTCGATGCGCCGGGTGAGGGTCTCTTTTTCGACGCCCACGGTCAGCGCGGTGCTCGCCACCTCGGGAAGCTTGCGGACCTCTTTTTCGAGCTCCTCCATCGCCTCCAGCGTGCCTTCGAGAGGCGTGCCCACGGGCGCGGAGACGAAGGCCGTGAACTCACCCTGGTGGATCTCCGGCAAGAGCTCGGAGCCCAGATCGGGCAGCTTCTGCCACGCCGACCAGAACAAGAATCCCGCAGCGATCACCACAAGCGGCGCCGCCGCGAGCGACCCACGCAACGCGATGATGTAGCCGCGCTCAAGCGCCGCCAACCCCAGGTCGAGCGCGCGCCCAATGGGCCAAAGCGCGATGCGCCCTGCAGTGAAGATCAGCTTGGAGACGATGCCGATCAAGCGCGCTAGCAGACCCAATGCCAACAGCAGGATCCGCCCAATCAATAGCGTGACATCGCCGATCAACGTGCTGGCTTTGAAGGTCATGCCCTCGGTTAGCTCCGCTCCCGCCCCGGCCGCGCCGCCCGTCGACAGGCTAGCCGGCTCCATCAACCAGAAGCGCGAGGCCAGCATCGGGATGAACATCACAGCAACAAGCAGCGAGACACTCAGCGAGGCCACAACGGCCACCGCTTGATCGCCAAAGATCTGACCGGCGATGCCGCTCACAAACGCGATCGGCGCAAACACCGCCACCGTGGTCAGCGTCGAGGCCGTGACCGCTCCGATGACCTCGCGCGTGCCGCGCACGGCCGCCGCATGCAGGTCGTCGCCTTCCTCGCGGCAGCGACTGATCGACTCCAGCACCACGATCGAGTTGTCGACCAACATGCCAATGCCCAAAGCGAGCCCACCCAGCGACATGATGTTCAAGCTGACGTCCGACATGAACATCGGCGCAAACGTCACGATCACCGAGATCGGGATCGCGGTCGCAATCACGACCGTCGCGGCCAGTCGGCGCAAAAACGCCCAGATGACCAGCACCGCAAAGATGGCTCCCAAGAGCGCCGCCTCGCGCACATCATCGACCGCACCCTTGATGAAAACCGATTGATCCGAGAGCGTCTCGAGGTGCGCATCATCGCGCAACCGCCACGCTAAATAGTCGGTGGCTTGCCGGTCGCTCCAGCCCATGCCGCCGCCGCTCTTCCCGACCTCTTGTGCCTTCTTCTGTTGTTCTGCCGTGCCGTACAGCTCGGCCTTCACGCGCTTCGCCACGTCGATGATGTTCGCGCCCGCCTCGCGGAACACCGAGACCTCGACCGACTCGGCTCCGCCGATGCGCGTGACGACTTCGCGCTTCTTGTGCGTGCGGCTGACCTCGCCGAGGTCGCGAATGCGAATCACGCCACCTTCGCGCTTGACGACCGCGAGGTCGGCGATCTCTTCGACGGTCTTGAACTCGTTCTGCGTGCGCACGAGGTACTCGGTCGAGCCCTCCAGAAGCGAGCCGCCCGATGCATTCAGGTTCTCTTGCGTCAGCCGGCGTTCGATCTCGCTGAGCGGGATCTTGAACGCTGCGAGCAGCCCTGGATCGAGCCGCACACGGATCTCCTCTTCGAGCCCGCCGTGGACCTCGACGGCCGCGACCCCTTCGAGGTTCTCGAGCGTGCGTTTGATCTTCTTCTCGGCGACCCAACGCAGCGCGATTAGCTCCTCCTCGGGACCGCTCATCGCGCGCGCGTTTGGAGCGCCCTGGGGCGTCGCGACACCGATGCGCAGAATCGGATCCAAGTTGGGGTCGTAGCGCAGGATCAGCGGCCTCTCCGTGCCAACCGGCAAACGCACGCTATCGATCGCGAGGCGCACGTCCTGTACGGCGAACGTCATCGCCGTACCCCAGTCGAAGTCGAGCACAACGTCCGACACACCCGCGCGGCTTGTCGACGTCGTGCGCACTAGGCTGGGCAGCGTCGCCAGGGTCTCTTGCAAGCGCTCCGAGATGCGCGTCTCGACGTCCTCGGGCGCGGCGCCCTCCCAGTTTGTGCGGACGGTCAGAGTCGGGTAGCTGATCTCGGGCAAGAGGTCCATCGGCAGCTTGCCGAGTGAGACGTAGCCAAAGACAGCGAGCGCAAGCACCAGCATCGTGATCGCGACTGGGCGATCCGTAATAAAGTGCCTCTGCGCCTGGGGGGTACTCCGGTGCGTCGGCCCTTCGGGCCTCCAAGCACCTCCGGACCCCCCAGGCGCAGAGGCGTTGTCGGGTTGCTTCGACATTTAGCGTTCGGCCTTCGCGGATTCAGGCTCGGCCGGGGTTGCCTTCGCGGACTCAGACTCAGTGCTTCCGGCCGTAGTTGCCTTGTCGGACTCGGCCTTGTCGGGCTCGTTCGTTGCCTTGTCCTCTTGCTTGTCTTCTTGGACGCCGTCGCCGTCCTCTAGGTCTCTTGATCCGACCAGGACGATGTTGGCGCCCGCGTCCAGTTCGTGGCCTTCTGTTGGGGTGATCTCGACGTCGTCGTCGCTGGCGTAGCCTTCGGTGACCGGGATTTTGCGGACGTGGGCGTCTTCGACGCTTAGGACGTAGACGTTTGAGCCTTCGCGGCGCACTGCGCGCTTGGGGACGACGAGGGTGTCCTTGTGGACGCCGGTGACGACGAAGAGGCGCAGCAGCATGCCGGGCAGGAGGCGCGCTTGTTCGTCGGTGCCTTCACGCGAGCCGAGCGGGTCGAGGTGCGCGGTGATGCGGAACGCGCCCGACGCGCGGTCGATGGTTGGGCTCGTGCGCTCAATCTCGCCGGTGAACGTGAAGCCTGGGCGCGCCTCGGACGTGGCGGTCAGGGGCAGCTCGTCGCCGGCGGTGAACAGGTTGAGTTCGCGCTGCGGGCGGAAGAAGATCACGCGCAGGTGCTCGAGGTCGGTCAGCTGGAAGGCGACCTGGCCCAGTGTGAGGTTGCGGCCGGGCTCGACCGAGCGCGTGGCGACGACGCCGGCGATGGGCGCGGTGATGCGCGTGCGCTCGAGGTCGCGCGTCGCGCGCTCGACGGACAGCTTGGCGCGGTCGAGCGCGGCGTCGGCCGAGCGCGTGTCGACGGTCGCGCGGCTCTCGGCAAGAAGCGTCTGCTTGAGCGCTTCGTCGGCGTTGTCGCGCGCGAGGCGCGACGCTTCGACGGCCTGCTCCGACAGCGGGTTCGTGGCCTCGCCCGCGGCGAGGTCCTCGTTGCGCTTGTAGTCGCGCGCCGCTTGGTCGAGCGCGAGGCGCGCGGTGCGCGTGCGCGCGATGGCCTCTTGACCGGCAATCTTGCTGCGCTCGAGCGCGGCCTCGGCCTCGGCCACGGCGACGTTCGCATCGGCCAGGGCGACCTTCTGATCGCGGTCGTCGAGCCGCGCGAGCAGCGCGTTCGCGTCCACCTCTTGGCCTTCTTGAGCCTTCACGGACAGCACCCGCCCAGAGGCCTCAGCGACCACGTCGATCTCGGCCACGGACTCGACCGGAGCTGTGGTCTCGAGCACGCGGTGCATGTCCTCGCGGCGCACAACCGTCGTGCGCACCTTGGGCAGCTCGCGCGCTTGAACAGCGCTAGGCGAGGCCGGATTTGTACTGTCGTCGGCCGCAACTTTCGAACAAGCAGCGGAGACCATGAGGGCCACGAACAGGCCCAGATTGCGGGAGATAGGGGGCATCGGGGAGAAGGGGTGCCGAGTGAGAGGGGGCGCGGTGTAGACTTCGCGCTATGCGCAGTCCCAGAGAAGCTATCGCGGAAATTCTGAAGCACACAGAACCGCTCGAAGAACTTGAACAAGTCGAACTCGGGCAGGCCGCCGGGCGTGTGCTTGCCCGGGAAGTTGTATCCGATGTGAATCTGCCGCCGTTTGAGAAGAGCATGATGGACGGCTTCGGCTTTTCCGCGCATGACAGTCTTGATGGCGCGTGGGACCTCGAGGTGATTGGCGAGTCCCGCGCCGGCGGCGGTTTCGACGGCGAAGTGGGGCCTGGGCAGGCCATCGCGATCTACACAGGCGCCCCGCTTCCCAAAGGCGTTGACTCGGTCCAGATGGTCGAGAAGACGCGGCTTGATGGCGGGCGCGTGTTCCTCGAGGGGCGCGTGCAAGCTGGCCATCACGTGGCGCACCTGGGCGAGGTGCTGGCGCTCGGCAAAAGCGTTCTGTCGCGCGGGCACCGCATCACGCCGATCGACCTGACGCTGCTGGCGGCCGTGGGCGCCGACCCGACGCCGGTGTTTCGACGGCCGCGGATCTCGATCTTGACCACAGGCGACGAGCTCGTGGCACCGTCGGCGACTCCCGGCCCCGATCAGATTCGCGAGGGCAACACGGTCTTCTTGGGCGCTGCCGCGATTGCGCCTTCGCCGGGGTGCGAGGTGCTGCGCGTGGGCATGGTGCCCGACAGCCAAGCGGCGCTGGAAGAGGCCTTCGCACGCGCGCTCGACGAAGGCGATGCGCTGGTCACAACTGGCGGCGTCTCGATGGGCAAGTACGACCTCGTCGGAGCGGCCCTCGAGGCCGTGGGCGTCGAGCCGATTCTGCACAAGGTTGCGATCAAACCCGGCAAGCCGATTTGGTTCGGAAAGCGCGGAAACAAGCCCGTTTTCGGCCTTCCCGGGAATCCGGTCTCCAGCCTGCTTGGCTTCGAGGTCTTCGTGCGCCCGGCGCTGGCTTGCCTCGCCGGCGCGGGCCCCGAAGAGCAGGCCGAGCGCCTCAGCCGTGGCCGTTGGGACGGCCCTTCGCGCGCGGCCGCCGAGCGCCAGCTGAACGTGCCCGTCAGCGCGACGCGCGGTGACGACGGCGTTCTGAACTTGGCGCCCGCCGCGTACAAGGGCTCGGCCGATGTCGCCGGTCTCGCCGCGGCGCATGGCTTTGCCATCATCCCGCCGAACTCGGCCGTCGCGAGCGGCGAGCTGATTGCGTGGCGCCCCTTCGGAGGCGGCCAGCTGTCGTGACAGGGGCCGTCGCCAGAGCCTGGAGCGCGGGCCCAGGGGCCGGGCTCTCGGCACGCAGTCGTGCGCTCCTACTTGCGATCAGCTCGGGCGCGCTCACGCTTGCGAGCCCGGGTGTCTTGCCCTGGCCGCGGCTCGCGCTGCCGTTTGGCGTTCTGGGCCTCGCCGCGTGGGCACTCGCCGCCTGCCGCACCGGGCCGCGGCGCAAGCTGCTCGAGTGGTGCGCGGGGTTTGCCTACGGTGCGCAGCTGATGTCTTGGGTCGGGTACGTCACGCCGCCGTCCGTCGTCTGGATCGGCGTCGGCTGGGGGCTCTACTACCTGCTCGCGGGCGTGATCCTGCGGCGCCTTCTGCACCACGTCGGGCTGCCGCTTGCCGCCGCGCTGGCGTACACGGCTGGCGAGGGTCTGCGGACGCTTCTGCCCACGCCGATTGGCATCTCATGGGTGCGCGTGGGGCATCTGTTCGCGGATTGGCCGGCGCTGCGTGGCGCTGCGGCGTGGGTTGGCGTGGATGGGCTGGGCTTCCTGTTGGCAGCGCTGGGCGGGCTTGTGGCGATCTTGCTGTTGCGCAGTCGCCTCTTCTTTAATGGCAGCGATGCCAAGACGCGCCTCCGCGCGCGCAAGCTGGGGCTGGCGACACCCTGGCAGGTGGCGTGGGTCCTGGGCCTCACAGCGCTTCTGTGGGGGCTTGGGCAGGGGCGTGCAGATTATGCGGCCGGTTTTGAGCCCGGCCCGCGGCTGCTTTTGGTGCAGCCGGGCTTCACGCAGGAGCGCAAGCGCGAGCTGAATCAGGGCACCAGTTTTGAGGAGCTGGTCGACCACCAGCTGGCGCTCACGCTGACAGGCTTGGCCGGTGAGGCCGACGCTGGGCGCGCGGTGGACATGGTCGTGTGGGGCGAGTCGATGATGCCGCTTGAGCTTCTCGGCGACGACCTTCAGGAGGCGCTCGCAGGCGGGAAGGAGCTCAGCTGGCCTAGCTGGGACGACAATTTCGAGGACCCCGAGGCGTTTGTGACGATCTCGCGCAAGAACGAGACCTTTTTGCTCGACCGCCTGCGCCGCGGGCGCTTCATGGCGCCCACTGGCGAGGCCGCGGCTGGGTTTTTCGAAGGTCACGACGCCAAGGATCTTCGCCGGCTGGGGGCTGTGGCTCTAGCGAGCGGCGCCCTCATTTATGACACGGACGCGGATGGCGTTGTGCGGCGGGCGAACGGGCTGACCCTCTGGGATCAGGCGGGCAAGCGCCGCGGCGCGGCTTGGAAGCGGCATTTGGTGCCCGGCGCCGAGTCGATCTGGGGGCTTGAAGGCCAGGCTTGGGCGCGCGCCTGGGCTGGCATGCTGATGCCGTACGTGCCGGACTTTCGGGCGGGCCCCGAGACCGGGGTGCTGGAGCTGGCCGAGTGGCGCTTCGGCGGCGCGGTTTGCTTCGACAACGGTTTCGAGGATGTTTTTCTCGAGGCCGCGACGGACGGGGACGTGGACTTTAATTTGGTGGCCAGCAACGAGGCCTGGTACGAGGACAGCAACGAATTCGACCAAATGATCGCGATGACGCGACTGTGGGCTGTCGAGTCCGGCCGCGCGATTGTGCGGGCGACGAACTCGGGCGTCTCGGGGCTCTGGGACGCCTCGGGGGCCGAGCTTGCGCGCATCGAGGTCCACGGCACGGACCGCGCCGTTTCGGGCACGCTAGCGGTCCAAGTGCCGGTTCCGGCCGGCGCGGCCGTCCCGATCTTCGCTTCGATCAGTGCAGCGGCCAAGTGGCTGTCCGTCTTGGCGCCCTTCCTGATCATGGCGCTCTTCAACCTCTTCGGCGGCAAGCGCGAAGCGGCCAAAGACCTTGCGAAGGTCTTGGGATGAGTTGGTAACCGGGCGGGAAGCGGGTGGTAGGACCCGAACCGGCGGGAGGCCTGCCGGGCGCGCAGCGTGGACGACATGAAATCCTGTCCCGGAGCGTGCTTGACCCGCCTCCTTCCCGTGCCTATAGTCCGGCTCCTGCAGTCGGTCTGAACCGATTTATCCCCCCCCTGACTCCGGACATTCCGGAAGCCTCTTCAAGAAGAAGCCACGGAGCATCATGAGCGCCATCGGACGCATCTTTCTCGTTCTGAACCTGATCCTGTCGGCCCTTTTCCTCGGGTGGGCTTCTCAAGTCCTCGCCAAGAGTGACGAGTGGCGCGGCAAGTATGATGAAAAGGTTGCAGAACTCGCTACGACATCAGCCAACCTCGAAGAGGAAGCCAACGCGCTTAGCGCTCAGCTGACCGCTGCGAGCGCACGCAACGCCACGATCGTGGGCGAGCGCGACGGCCTCGAGCAACAGGCTACGGACCTTCAGACGGACCTCGAGACGGCTAACGGTCGCGCCTCGGGCCTTCAAGGCGACGTCACCACCATGACGAACAGTCTTGGTGATCTGAATACCACCCTGTCCAGCCTCGAAGAGGCCAAGGACAGTGCGGTCGCCGAAGCGCGTCAGGCCCAGACCGAGCGCGACGAAGCTGTCGCCACCCGGATGGAGGCTGACGCCGCCCGGACTGATGTTGAAGACCAACTCGACCAAGCGAGCCTGCGCATCGCTGACCTTGAGATGGCGCTCACCTCGACCCAAGCCATGGTCTCCCGCAAGGATGCCCAACTGGCGACGATCGTCGACGAGTACAACATCGACCTCGACAAGTTGCTTGATCAGCCAATGATCAACGCCGCTGTCCTCAGCGTGAAGAAGGCCGACGGTTTCGACCTGGTTGCCCTCAACGTGGGTAGCGACGACGAAGTCATGCGCGGCATGACCTTCCAGATCTGGAGCGGTGGTCAGTACAAAGGCGAAGTGCGTGTCGACAGTGTCATGCCCGGCATGTGCTCGGCGATCGTGACCACGTCCGTCGACGGCACGTCGATGTCCGAAGGCGACAACGCGGCCACCCGCCTCTAACACGGAGCTTCAATATGGCAAGCAGTCGTTCACGTACTCAGAGCACACGCCCCGCGCGTTCCTCTTCAAGCAAGGCGGCGCCGCGTAAGGCGCAGGTCGAGGTCGTCGAAGAATCGAACGGTGGCGGCCTGGATGCCGGCGTCGCGATCATCACGACAATTCTTTTGATTGCCGGGTTCATCTTGCTCGACAAGGAACTTGGCAACCACTACGGCGAAGGCGCCTTGTTCGCCGACAGCTACACGAGCCAGGGTTAGTTCCAACGAACCTGTCTCACGCGGCGCCCCCGCCTGGTTCGGACCTTGGTTCGCGCCCGGCGGGGGCGCTTCGTTGTGGAAACGATTCACAAGAACACGACGCTCATTGCATCTTCCTACCTCGCCAAGCTTGGCTTGACCCGATTGGCTCGCTAGACTCGTCTTCTCATCCCCCTCTTCTGAGCACAAACCAAGCATGTCCAACCTGACCAAACCGCTGGAAGCCCTACTCGGGCGTTTTTCCGTGGATATGGGCATCGACCTCGGCACCGCGAACACGCTGGTTTGCGTGCGTGGGCGCGGGATCATCCTGAACGAACCCAGCGTCGTCGCCGTCAAGCAGGGCACCAACGAGGTGCTTCTGGATGGCATGGCGGTCGGAAATACTGCGAAGGCGATGCTTGGTAAGACGCCGGGCAACATTGAGGCGATTCGCCCGCTGCGTCACGGTGTGATCGCGGACTTCGAGATCACCGAGAAGATGCTGCGCTACTTCATCACGAAGGTCCATGACGGACGCGCGTGGGTGAAGCCGCAGGTTGTGATCGCTGTGCCGGTGGGCATTACGGCGGTCGAGCGGCGCGCGGTGATTCACTCGGCCGAGCGCGCAGGTGCGCGGCGTGTCTACTTGATCGACGAGCCGATGGCGGCGGGCATCGGCGTCGACTTGCCGGTGATCGAAGCGCGCGGTTCTTTGGTCGTGGACATTGGCGGCGGCACAACCGAGATCGCCGTCCTGGCGCTGGGTGGCAAGGTCGTTGCGACGTCGCTTCGGGTCGGCGGCGACGAGATGGACGAGGCGATTCAAGCGCACATGCGCCGCGAGCACAGCCTATTGATTGGCGAGCAGAGCGCCGAGCGCATCAAGACCACAATCGGCTCGGCTTGGTCGCTCGAGCAAGAACTGTCGATGGACGTCAAGGGCCGTGACTCGATCACGGGTCTGCCACGCCGCACGACCGTGACGTCGATCGAGATCCGCGAAGCGTTGGCCGAGCCGGTGCGTCAGATCTGCGAAGAGATCCGCCGCATCCTGGAAGAGTCGCCGCCCGAGATCGCGGCCGACCTCGTGGACTCGGGCGTGGTCATCGTGGGTGGCGGTGCTCTTCTGTTTGGCATCGACCATGCGATCTCGGACTACTTGGGGATTCCGGCCTGCGTTCCGGACGATCCCTTGACCGCCGTTGCGCGCGGAACCGGGGTCTTCCTCGAGCGCCTCGAGGTCTTCTCACGCGTTCTGGCGACGGAAGACGAGTAACCTCGCACGAGGTTCTTCGCGGCGGCGTTGCGCCTGGACTCTGACACGCGATAATCGCGGGGCTTGAAATCTCTGCGTTCCAACTCGGCCTCACTGGCCTTCGTGGCCCTCGTGCTTGTCTCTCTGCGACCGGTGCGGCCGGTCGAACAGGCCTTGGACGTGATCTTTGCGCCGACACGCTGGATTGCCGAGCTGGCGGCGCCTTTGCGCTGGGTCGAATCGGCGCGTTTCGCACGTGAGGATGAAGCTCTGGCCAAAATGCGTGGCGAAGAGGGCCGCGCGGGCGCGGACCTGGCGCTGGATCTGCGCTCTGCAGCTGAGCCGACCGAGCCCGCGTTGCGCCTCGGCCGGCGGCTTGTGCCGGGCTTGGTGTCGGGCCGTGTGAAGGGGAAGCGGGACTCGATCTGGCTGCAATTGGACCCACGCAACGGGACCATCGGGATTCCCTTGTCGGCGCCGGTGGTGCTGGGTGAGGCCTTTGTGGGCCGCGTGGCCCAGCTGGATCCCGACAAGTCGCGCTGCCGCGTCGACCTTGTGACAGGCCGGGACTTTTTTGTCGGTGCCGTGCACGAAGGCGACCCCGGCTTGCGCATGACGCTGGGTGGGCTGCACGGCAACGATGGCGAGGCTCGGCTCGCAGTGCACAACCCAAGCGAGCGGCGCTTTCGCACGGGTCGCGTGCGTGTGCTCGAGCCGCAGCTTCTCAGTCGCGCCGTGTCCCACTTGGCGGATGGTTACCTTCTCGGCAGGCTGCGCGAGGAGAGCGAGGGACCGTGGTCGGTCGAGCCTGTAGTTAACTTCAAGAGTGGCCTGTTCCAACTGGTGGTCCTGGTGCCGAGCGACACCGAGCGGAGCCAAGAGCTCGACCCGATTGCGACGCTGGCCGATGGCGGTTGGCGCGCGACAGGGCCGCTGTCGGCGGGCGACGGGCTGCACGGTCGCCGGACGTTGTGGATCAAGGGCGGTTCGCTCGCGGGCATCGAGCCCGGTGCCGCGCTGGTGGCGACGACGCGTTTTGTCGGGCGCGTGGACCCCGCGCACTCGGTGCCACCGCTGTCGGCGCGCGTCCGGCTCTTGGGCGATGCAGGGCTCGAGCTGCACGTGATGGCACGGCTCGACGAAGACTTTTCCGCGCGCGTCCTCGGACGCTTTGTCGGGCTTGGAATGGGGCCGAGTGGCGCGCCGGAGTTCGAGTGGGAATCGCCGCTTGGGTTGGGCCCCGAATTTCAAACGGGCGAGCGCGTGATGGCGACGTTGTACACGGGGTCGGGTTTGGAGGGCTTGCCCGAGGGGCTGTACCTTGGACGCGCCGAGCTGCCCACCAACGATGGAAAGCACACGGTTCAGCTGACAAGCTGGGCTGACGGGCTCGCGCACAAGGACTTGTGGGTGCGCACGAAGCCGCTGATCGAGGCGCTGCCGTGAAGCCGACGGATCGCGGGGGCCGCTCGATCGGGTGGTTGATGGTGCTCGTGTGGGCCACGTGGCTGGAGGCGCTCTCGGGTTGGATGGGAGCGCGGCCGGCTCTGGCAGCCTGGGCTCCGGACCTGGGGCTGCTGTTGTTCTTGGCGATCGCGGCGCGGTTGGGTGCGAAGTTGATGGCCAAAAAGCGCGAGACCGTTGGCACGTTTGGCCTGGTGGTCGCAATGAGCGCGGCCGAGGCCTCGGTGTCGAGCTTGGGGCTCGCGCCGATCTTGGCCGGCTGGCTCGGCGTCTTGTTCTTCCAAGGGTTCTGGCGGCGCGGCTTGGATGTCGAGCGGCCGCTCTTGCGGCTCTTGATTGCGGGCGGAGCCACCTTGGGACTCTTGATCTGGCACCACATCGTGCTGGGCTTGGACCTAGCAGAAGAGACGCGCAAGCTGACCGCCACGGTGTTCTCGTTTGACGCGGGCGCTTGGCGCAGCGTGCTGCTGACCGCCGCTTTGGCACCCGTGTTGATGCCCATCGCGCTCGCGCTGCCGGGCGTGGGCCTCTATTGGCGCGGGCGATGATCTCGAACCGCCGCACAAGCGCCCCGATCCTGATGATCGCGTTGGCGACGCTCGCCCTCTTGGCGCGCCAAGCCTACGTGCAGACGACCGAGCACGTGGTCTGGAGCGAGGAGGCCGCGCGGCTCGAGCGCTCGGGCGAGGTGATTCCGTACCGGCGCGGCGCGATTCAAGATGCGACCGGCAAGGTCCTGGTGCGCGACGTCGAGGCGTATCACATGGACTTCGCCTACCGCGACTTCCGGCGTGGGCATCCGCTTGGGCTCGTGGCGCACGCCGCGTCGGTGCTGCTTCTGGAGCCGGTGAAATTGACCCTGGCGCTGGAGTTTGCCGGCGACTGGGGCCTGCGATTTGTCGAGCTGACACCTGGCGAGCTCGACGACTTTGCGCGTGGCGTGGGGATCGACATGGGGCGGATGCCCGGGCTGCCGGCGACGGCGGTGCGGCTGGCGGTGGCGCCTGAAAAGGACGAGCGGCGCTCGTTGGACTTGGCGCGGCGCTCGGGCGACCTTGGGTTCTACATCGGGCGCCTGCTGCAGCTGACCAAGAGTGAGACCAAGGCGCTGTTGCGCGCGGGCGAGGACACGCGTCGGCGCGATGTGCCCTACGTCGATCTGGTGGCCAAGCAGCGTGGCATCTCGGGCGCGGAGCTCCGGGCGGGCGTTCGCGAGCAGATCGAAGACGGACTGGCGGACCTTGACTTGCTTGCCGTGCGGATGCGTTTTGGCGGCGACGTGCAGTCGGGCGCGCGGCCGGCGGCCGCCTTGGCTTTCGAGCTCGAGACCTGGCGGCAGGGCATTGAAGATGCGGCGGCTAGCCGGCTGTTCCGGGAGGCGACGGGGTTCACGCCCGGGCGCCTGGAGCCAGGGACGCTGCTTGAGTACTTCGAGCTCGACTGGATCTCGGTCTACCTGCGCTGGAGCCCGGCGCGTTTGGCGCAGTGGGCCGTGGACTCGCGCAGGAGCTGGCTGCACGGCTGGCGCGAGACGGTCATCCTGCCGCGCCTGATGGCAGCGCTGCGCAGCCGTGAGGTCCCAGATGCGGGGACCGTGGCGCTCGTCTTGAGCGCGCCGTGGTATCGCGCGGCCGACCTTGCCGCGGTTCTGGATGGCGATCGCACCCCGCTCGCCGATCGCGAAGGCCTCGATGTTGTGAGTCGCTGGTCGGACGTGTTTCTGGCCGATATGGGGGACGGGCTCGAGCCCGACGATGCGCGCTTGCCGTGGGCCATGCTGGCCGAGACGGCTGGCTCGGGCGAGTCTTCGGGCCTTGATGGGAGCGCTCTTGAAGTTGCTTACGCCGAGCTCGGGCCGGCGCTTGAGCGGCGCGGCAGTCCGGCGCACACGGCGGTTGAGCGCGCGCTGGCCGACGCGCGGGCGAGTGGCTTCCCGACGACGCGCGCGGCGCGGTGGTTCTTCCACTTCAAGACGCCGGACTATCGCAGTCGCGAGATCTTGGGCGACCTGGCGGCCGAGCTGGCCGACGCGTGGGAGCTTCGGTATCAGGAGCTTTTGGTGGACGTCTTGGAGACGGCGCGGGGCGGCGCGGCCAGCGACGAGCTGGATGCGGCGGGCGCGCTGCGACTGGATCCCCTGGCTCTGGATCGCGCGGCGGACCGGGCGCGATTTGTTCTGCGGGACTTTGGCATGCGGCGCAACCTGCTCGACGAGCGGCCCGACTACGAAGTCGTGCAACTTCTGACGCGGTACCCCGATCACTTCCCCGGTTTTGCGGCGCGCGATGCGCGCGAGCGGCAAGCGTTGGTGCAGCTGGGCGAGGAGGGTTTGCCGGGCGCGCTCTTGCTTGGGAACACTGCCTTGCTCGACGCCGAGCTCGCGCAGGCGCAGCGCAGTGATGCGCGCCGGCTGGCCGAGCTGCGTCACTTGGGCAAGCGGACCGCGGCCGAGGGCGACGAGCTGGTGGCCTTGGTCGCGCGCGTCTTGACCTATCGCGAGGAGCGCGGCGTGTCGGGGATCGAGGGCAGCTGGAACGACATGCTGCGCGGGACCAATGGCTACCGCGAGCGTGTCGGGCTCGAGGAGGTCGAGGGCCGGCGCGGCCATCGCAGCAGCCTGCGTGAGGTCGAGAATGGGCGCGAGTTGCGGTTGACGCTGGAGGCCGAGCTCGAGCGCGTGGCCGAAGAGGTGCTGGAGCGGCCGGTGATTCCTGAGCGCGCGGACAAGCTCGACCGGGCTTGGATTGCGGATCCCGAGGGCGCGATTGTGATCGTCCGGCCGAACGGGGATGTGGTCGTCGCGGCTTCGGGGCCGGCGCCGTGGTCGCCGCGTGTGACGGCCAAGCGGCCTGCTGTCGAGCGCTGCTTTCGGCAGCCGGACTTCCAGCCGCCGGGCTCGATCTTCAAGCCGTTTGCGGGCCTGTTTGCGCTCGAGTCGGGGAAGCTGAAGGCTACTGACGTTTTTGAGTGTCTGGCGGATAGCGCGGATGTCGGCAGTATCAAAGGCGTCTATCGCGGCGTGCACTGCCACAAGAATTGGGGGCACTCGACGGTCTTTGATGCGATTGATCTGGCACGCGCGCTGCGCGTCTCGTGCAACGTGTACTTCGCACACGTGGGTGAGCTGTTGACCCAAGGCGAGTTCTGGCAAGTGGCGCACGACTTTGGCTTGGGTGAGCCGACGGGGATCTTGCGACCGGACGGCCCGCGTGGGCTGGTGGAGAACACGGTCTCGGACCTGTTCACCAAGCGTCTTGGGCTGAAGGATCGCATGCGCGCGGCGAACGGCTTGTCGGTGATTCAGGCCACGCCAGCGCAGCTTGCGCGCGCCGCCATGGGGCTGGCGACGGGCAAGTTGCCCGAGCTGCGGTTGGTCGATGCGGCGCGGCCGCGCACAGGCGGGGCTTTCGAGGTTCTACCGCGCGCCGAGCCCAAGGTGCTGCCGTACTCGGCCGCGAACTTCGAGGTGATCCGCGCGGCGATGGCGGGCGTGGCGGCGAGCTCGGAGGGGAGCGCGCACACGGCTCTTTCGAAGGACGAGATCGGCTTCGAGGTGTTCGTGAAGACGGGCAGCGCCGACTTGGCCGAGCGCGATGCCGAGGGGCGCATGGTGAAGCACACCTGGGTGCTTGGCTGGGCGAACAATGCGGCGGGTGAGCCGGCGGTGGCGTTTGTCTTCTTTGTGCGCAAGACGGTGACGACGTCCAGCCACTCGTCGGTTTGGGTCGCGCGCCAGTTCTTCTTGCGGCCCGAGGTGCGCGCGTTCTTGCGCGGCGAAGGCGTCGTGGTGGACGATGTCGAGCGCGAGGTCGCGCGATGAGGCACGGGCGTGAGTTTGAGTACCGCACTCGCCGGCCGCGGCGGAGTGGGTGGCGGCTCTTGTTGCCCGAGATTGCGTGGGCGCGATTCGACTGGCTGATCTTCCTGCTGGCGGGGATCCTGCTGATCTCGGGGCTCGTGTTCGTGCGCGCGGCGTTTGATGCGAACCTCGAGTTCCGGCGCGCGGACTTTTCGGCCGGCAACCCGTTCATCAAACACCTCAAGACGATCGGAATCAGCGTACCGATCTTCCTGGCGGGGCTGTACCTGCGGCCGAGTTGGCTGCGGAACTACGCGCTGCTCTTGTACACGGCCGGGCTCGGGCTCTTGGCGCTAGTGCCGTTCATCGGAATCGAGCTGAACAACGCGCGGCGCTGGCTCGAGACGCCGGTGGGCTTCAACTTGCAGCCGTCCGAGCCGATGAAGATCCTGTTGATCTTGGCGCTCGCGAAGGTTCTGCACCGCAACAAGCTGCGGTCGCTGGGCGACTGGGCGCGACCGGCTTTGATCGCGCTCGTGCCGATGGCGATGGTCGCCGCGCAGCCGGACTTGGGGACGTCACTCACGATCCCGCCGGTGACGCTAGGCATGCTGTACATGGCGGGCGCTCGAGGGCGCACGATCGTGGGGCTGCTTCTGGCGGGCGCGCTGGTGGGCTTCTTGGCGTGGTCGGGCGGCTTTGTGAAGGACTATCAGTTGCGGCGCGTGGACACGTGGGTCGAGACGCTTGAGCCCGCGAAGTTGATCGAGGAGCGCAACGCCGCCGCCTTCCACGCCTACAACGCGCGCGTGGCGATCGGCAACGGCGGGCTGCACGGCACGGGGCTCGGTGTGGGCATCGCGAACCGTGCGGGGCACTTGCCCGAAAAGGAGTCCGACTCGATCTGGGCGATCATCGCCGAGGAGCTGGGGCTGTTTGGATCGGGCACAGTGCTGTGTTTGTACAGCCTGTTCGCGATGTTGATCATCCGCGCGGCGGGCGAGCTGCGGGATCGCTTCTCGCGGCTTGTCGTGGGCGGCATCGGAATCTACTTCGCAGTGCACGCCTTCGTGCACGTCGGCGTGAACATCGGACTCTTGCCGATGACGGGCCTGACGCTGCCGCTGTTCTCGACCGGCGGCTCGTCGATCCTGGCAAGCTTCGGCGCCCTGGGCCTCGCCTTGGGCCTGACCGCCCACCGCGCGCTGGCGCTGGACGAGGACGCGTTCCGCTGACCCCATTACGTACGGAGCCACCTCTAAACGGATAGCTGTCAAGGACTAGTTCACCTAGCTCCTTCTGAAATGTAGATCGCGCTCGGTTGACGGCTCGAAGCCATTCACCTCTTCGGGCTCAATGTCCCATGTTG
>Ga0316206_1000497_pt1 | contig 51140 bp, 44 predicted proteins | sample 6monthpyrite_MG_FD_204942 | JGI IMG/M metagenome (GOLD analysis project Ga0316206, IMG submission 204942) | Microbial mat bacterial communities from mineral coupon in-situ incubated in ocean water Damariscotta River, Maine, United States -... | ecosystem: Environmental > Aquatic > Marine >...
CTCAAACTCGTATGAAAAGTCTTCTACATGAAGTCTTCTTCGTCTCTCTTTCAAGCGACTCATCGTTTGTGGACGGGAATTATAGGGGATTATGTTTTTATTGTCAAGGGTTTTTTTGGGGAATTTTGAAAGTTTTTACTTTTTACTTTTTCTGTATTCATTTTACTTATTATAGAGTCTCGATAAGTACTCTATATACAAACCGTTCCTGCAGCATTCAACATACATGCATATCCCGTTTCTGGGTGTATTCGTATGATTTCACTTCCAGAGCTGGATGTAATTGTGATATCACAATTCTGTTTCAACACCCCATTAATTGCATTTGCACTATATGGACGACCAAGCGTGTCAAATGCTATATCCATACCCCCACAGTTAGTAGTAGTAATTCCAGTTATACCGAAATTATTCCTTAAAGAAACTTTTCTATAGTCTAAAGCATTTTCTGCACATGTATTTGTAGTAAATAAAAACAGTCTAGATTGAGGGTCTATAGCAGATTCAGTTCGGTCTGGACCACCACCCTGATTTGTATCACTATACACAACATATCCTCCACATCCATAAAACTGCATCTTCCATCGTTGTAAAAACCAGTTTGGATCAGTATCGCTGTATATGTCCTGTGTCATTGCAAGGTGCTGTGTATATTTAATGTGAGTTAAAGTTTGATTGGTTGCCTCAAATAATGTATCTCGATCCATACGAGGGATCACTAAGGCAGATATTATGCCGATGATAACAATAACAAATACGAGTTCGAGCATAGTAAAAGCAGATTTTTTCAAAGTACACCTTCTTGAAGATTTTAGTCAAAGGTTAAAGAATAATTATTTATCTATCCTCTGACATATCTTTTATAACAATTGTCTATATTATAGCACAAGTTAAAAAATAGAAATTAAATGAAAGTGTAAAGAGAAAGTTTTAAGAAAGGCGGGTCGTAATAACCCAAGAAGGCGAGATTAAATCTCGTCTGCTTTTTCGACATTATAAAGAATGTCTGATGTAGGGTGACGGTACATTGGCATACCAAGACGTTTTTCGTCTAGGATATGACCGATGAAACCGATTGAACGACCTACTACGAAGAATGCGTTAAGTGCACCTGCTTCGATGAAACCGTCGATCTCTTCTTCTGAGTATCCAAGCGCTCTCCACATATCTACCATCAAGATACCGATAGTACCATCAACGTTTAAGATAAGGTTGTCTTTCTTAGATGTAGTCAATGCTTCTACTTCAAGAGCAAAGTCAAGAAGTGGTGTTGAAGGGAAAGCTTCCGCAGCAAACTTCTTAAGACCAGATACACGAAGATCCGGGTTACGAACCGATTTAACACGGTGACCGATACCAGAAATAGTTTTTCCTTCAGCTTTCATGTAAGCAATAAACTCTTTAGGAGTCATTCCATTATCGTTTGCATATTTGAAGTATTTGGCTGCATCATCAATAGCACCACCAAAACGTGGACCGATTGTAAGAAGACCTGTTACCAGTGAAGAGATAACATCTTTCCCAGCACGTGCAGTTACTTTACAGTTATGTGCACCAGAAACAGCTGGACCATGGTCAGCAACCGTTTTGATGACCGTTTCAATAAACTGAGTTGCCCAAGTCGGGTAACGTTTTTTGAACCATAGAAGTGAAATAACATCACCAATACCAAAACCAGTTTCAGGTGTAGCCACTGCAGAGATTGGGTAACCTGCATACGTTGCTTCTTCACCTGTATCATCAGAGATAGTACAGATAAATTCTTTAGCCTTACGTACTTTTGGTACGATTTTTAATTCTGGTTCAGCGATTTCTGTAATAACACCTTGTTTAGTAAGGTCAGCAACAACAGATTGAATAGTCGCCGGAAGATCATTGAATGATGCAGGTACATGAATACCAGCTTCAGCCATTGCAATGTTCTTCGCTTCAGCTGTTTCAGCATCTGCATTGGCACTTGCACCCGCGTGACCAAACTGAACACCTGTTGAGAAGTGCTTAGCGATCGTACCGATACACCATGCGATAATTGGTTTTTTAATTGTTCCATTTTTAACAGCTTCAATCACTTTGTACTCTTCAGTACCACCAACTTCACCAAGAAGAATCATATATTTAACTTCCGGGTTGCTTTCCATTCTAAGAAGGTTGTCAATGAAAACAGAACCGACAAAACGGTCACCACCAATTGCAACACCTTCAGCAATACCATCTGCATTAATAGCGATGATATTAGAAAGTTCGTTAAACAGACCACCTGAACGTGTAACCAGTCCACATGAACCAGCACGGTGCAGTTTAGAGTTAACGATATTTTCGATTGTTCCACCAACGTTTGCGATCTTAAACGCACCTGGAGCGATACCACCAACAGTTGCTGGCCCGATAACAGTAACACCTGCGTCACGTGCAGCTTGATTCATACCACGAGCAAGACGCTCAGGGATACCTTCTGCTGTAACCATGATAGATTTGAACTGACCTTTAATTGCGATTGCTTCCATAGTAACGTCATATGCTGTACGAAATGATGCAAAATTAAGAAGTACGTCAGCATTAGGAAATGCTGCTGCTGCTTCTGCTGTTGTTCTAACCATAGGAATCATAACTTCATCTGGTCCATAAAAGAATTTCTCAAACTTGTTACTTGACGTTGGAGCTACAATAACTGCAACTGATGGCTTCTCACGTGAAATAGTATAATCATAATCCAACATTCTTTGGATTGCTGACTTATTGTTGTTCCAAAAAATCGCTTGTGTATCTTTAGTAAATAATGCTGCCATATCTATCCCCTACTTCTCTAATGCCATACGCACAATGTCTGTAACATGTGTTTCTGGACCATAAACTTCAATATACAGACCAAGACGATCTGCTGCTTCTTTAATATCTTTAAGACCTTTTTCATAGTTAGGTCCACCACGACGTACATAGATTTGTACGTTATGTTCTTTCATTTTATCAACATTAGCTTCAAATGACTGAATGATACCTGTAAATGTTTTTGCAACGTCTGTAAAGTTTGCAATAGCACCACCAATGATCATAATCTTGTTACGACCCTTAGCATCTTTATGACGCGTCATCAAGTCAATTAATGTATCGGCATAGAATTTAGTCTCACCTGTTGTTGGGCCACCTGAGTACTCGCCATAGTTAGCAAGATCAGAAACGCTACCACCATTTGCCTCAGAAAGGTCAGCAATAGTATCTGCATAAACAACACTTGCGCCACCACCGGCAACCATAGTCCAAACATGACCAAGTGGGTTAAGGATAGTAAGTTTAAGTGAAGCACCTGACTTAGAGTCTGCTTCTGCTACTGCTTTTTCTTCTGGAGACTGATCTTCCATGCCAAATGCAGTTGGATATTCAATATCACCCCATGCATCCGTCATCATGAAACCGGCAGTATCATCTAAACGAGCAACAAGATCAAGAATAGCCATATCATTATCATCTAACATAACAATTGGATTGATTTCTAAGTATGCAAAGTTCATATCTCTATAGAATTTAAAGAATTGAATCGCAAATGATGTAAATGATTCTTTATCATTAGCTTGAATATCAGCTGGAATGTTTGCACGTACTGCATGTTCCATATCTGCATCAGACATATTAATTGGGATAGTTACTTCATTAACTTTCTCGTCCCAACCCTCTTCAACTTCCATACCACCTTCAGCTGACATGTAAAGAACATCGTCTTCACCAACTGTAGTAGCAGAGATATAATACTCTTGCTCTTGAGAATGCGGAGTAAATGGCTCAATTATGAAGTGAGACAGCGTTCCGTGCTGACCTGAAAGAAGTGTAGTCGTTTTAGACATCTTCTCATCAATCCACGCAGCAGCTTCAGCTAAAGTAACATCACCTGGCTTGTTGGTCTTGAAAAGTACAAGATCATTTTTACCACGCTTACCAAACAGCATATCTGGTTTAGCAACTAGTGCCTCTTGCTTCAACCACTCGAAACCATGCTCTTCAGCCTTGTCCAGTAGTTCTTTACCACTTGTTACTAATACAGATTTAAAACCGTATGTGAAACCACTGAAGTACTTATCCCAATGTTTTGAGAAAATTGCTTTACCGTCGTATTCACGAATCGCTCTTTGAGCCATTGCAACTCCTTAGAAAATATTTGTGTGATTGTATCATTTAACTACTATTTTATTTATTTAGCAGGCTTTATTTTTTAAGCAAATCTTATTACTTGTATAAATTAGTAACATAAAAAGACTCAACTTCTTTACCAATGTAACTTATTGTTACCTTTTTATGCAGAGACAGCGGTTCCTTATTAGATAAATGGATATAAGGGTCTTCTTCAATGCCATAAAACTTAAGTCTTAACTGTAAACGTTTATCAGATGTCTTAGCACCTCTTATCTCAAGCTTTTTTAAGGCAGTGGCAAGTTCTTTAGCCACATGGTTGTTATAAACAAAATGCCGGGAAGGTTTTTCCATAATGAGATAAAGGAATTTATTCATATAGATACTCAAAGTACTCACAATTAAAAAGGACATAGCAACAATTAATAATAAACGGTATCCCCTGCGGAACTCGCGTAAACGAATCCGATAAGAAGAGAGAAAAGTTTTAACCATAATTGGTGTTGCCACCAGTATGTACGGTGCCAATTCTTCAAGTTTCATCTGTTGTCTGAAAGAAAGCAAAAGAGAAAAAGCAAAAGCCGTGACTCCGAGATACCATAATAATGAGCGTTCTTCTTTGACTCCCCAGCGATACAAGGAGTAGATCAAATAAATAAAAACTATAGGCGAAAAAATAGCTGCGTATATCCCCAAGGTATTCAAAAAGTTATTATTAGGATGACCACTTATATCGATTCCAAAAATGTACATAGACAGACCAAAAAGTAAAATTGAACTCAATAATAAATAGCTATGTCGTCTCTCCATGGCATAAAAGATAAAGCTTAGGTACATAAAAGCAAAGGAAGCATCTATAAAAACATACAATGGAAGTAAATAATAGGCCAATGCCCGCTTGTGCTTATACACGAATAAGAATACTAACAATAAAAAAAGCACCAAGCCCGCACCATCGACCATTATGCCTGCACTGTTTATTCCAGGAAGAAGAAGATATATCAATAGATTCCACACCTTGTCACTTTGTTTTTTAAACAAGGATTGTGAAACATCATAATATAAAAAAGCCCCAACAGAATGCATCAAGATCATTCCAAGGCGCAAGCCTAGGTCATTCTCACCAAAGAGCGTCGTAAAGACATGAATAATGTAATGCAGTAGGTTTGTTTTATTATAGTAGGTATTGGCCTCATAAAAACTAATCGAAAGTTCAGAGGTAAAATACAGTAGTATCAAAGCGTGTGTCACTACTAATGCAGAAACCTTATACGCATTTGACATGTATAGTTATAGCTTTAAAAAATTATCGATCATCTCATGACCGTGTTCGCTCATTATCGACTCGGGATGAAACTGAACCCCATAGATCTGTTTTCCCTCGATCTCTAAGGCCATGATCTCATCATCATCAGCACTTACAGCTGTCACTAATATACACTCAGGAACTGTCCCTTTTTCAACGACCAAAGAGTGATAACGTGTTTCTGTAAATGTTTCAGGAAGCTTGTGAAATATCGGTGTCTCTTTGGTTTTAATTACCGTAGAGGTTTTGCCGTGCATCATATTTTTAGCGCGGATAACCTTTGCCCCATAAGCCTGAGCAATACTCTGATGTCCTAAACAGATACCAAAGATCGGTTTCTTCCCGCCAAAGCGTTTGATCACTTCAAGGGTTACACCGGCATCATCAGGTGTTGCCGGTCCAGGAGAAAGAATGATCTTTTCAGGATCAAGTGCTTCAATCTCATCGACTGTCATCTCATCGTTGCGGATTACTTTCAGATCTGCCCCGAGTTCACGGCAGTACTGGACAATGTTGTAGGTAAAACTATCATAATTATCAATCATTAAAATCATAGGGTGATTATAGCTGATTTATTTTTAACTTTATTATAGTTCTTTGTATAAAATTTATTCTAGTACCTATTTTATTCTGCTGAAACTGATTTCATCCGATAACCTGACCTATTCCTTTTCCATACTTTCTTTTGACCGCAAAAGAAGTATGCAAGAAAACTCTCTCAACGGTTTCAATCCCGATAGCTATCGGGTACCTTCATTACACATGGTTTATCTCTACTACTTAGGTATTGAAAAATCTTATTAACATAAATTCTAAGCTGAATCGCATAATGATATCAACAATATTTTTCTTCTAACCTCAACATCCAAATAGCACATTCATCCAAAAGCTTCTCATCTTTGTACTTCATAGCTGCCTTCTGCAAACCCTCACACATAACAAGTATTTTTTCTTTAACAAGAGTATTGTCAGCATGCTTGAAAAGCGACCTTACATGCCATCTGTCTAAAAACTTATACTTCATAGATAGCTGATCATCTGCTCCGCCATATTTATTAATGAGTTTCTGAGGAATCAGGTCAATTTTCTCATCTTTAAGGATTCGCAACCAAAGATCAAAATCTTCACAGACTTTCATATTCTCGTCAAAGCCCCCAAGTCTTTCAAAGTACTTTTTATTAATTAAAACAGACGATGGCGCAATATTACAGTAATCTAGTGATTCTTCAAAAACAACTGTTTGTGGTTTATGAAACTTTTTGGGGAGAGGCCATTCTTTCCCCGCTCTAATCCAGACCTCATCTGTGTATGAAACAAGGGAGTCTGGATTCTTTTTATGATGAGCTACTTGAAAAGCAAGTTTTTTGGGATGCCAAGTATCGTCAGAATCTAAAAAAGCCACCCATTCCTGAGATGCCATCATCACGCCGTTGTTGCGCGCTGTCGAGACACCCATATTGTTTTGACGAAGGAGTAGAACGTCAGGATACATTTTTGCTACTTCAGATGTAGCATCACTTGAGCCGTCATCCACAACAATGATCTCTGATGCCTTGTAGGATTGGGCCAAGACAGAATCTATTGCCCTTGCTAGAGTAGCAACACGATTGTACGCGGGTATGACAACTGATATTTTGATGATAAACCTTTATAATAAGGCTTGCAAACCTGCAATCGCCTGATCTATTTCTGCCTCTTTTTTAGAGAAACAAAAACGCGCTAAATGTATACCGTCACTTTCATGATAGAAAGCTCTAGCAGGGACTGCTGCAATGCCTGTCTTTTCAAGAAGAGTGATAACCTTTTCTTTGTCATCCTCACCTTCTAAGCTGGAAATATCGGCTAAGACATAATAAGAACCTTTAACATACTCCGATTTGAAACCCACCTCATTCAGAGCTTTAATAAAACGGTCACGTTTGCTTTGATGCTCTTTTGCTACATTTTCATAATAGCTTTTCGGCAGTTCTTCTAATCCTTTTAAGACACCATGTTGCAGGGGTGCAGCAGGACAAACATAAACCAAATCATTGATAGCTGAAGCAGCGTCAACAACTTCTGCGGTACTGATAGCATAGCCCAAACGCCACCCGGTAATCGAGTATATCTTTGAGAAACCGGATATGACCACTGTTTTATCTTTAAGTCCTTCAATACTTAAGGCCGAGATGAAATCCAAACCATCATAAACAAAATGTTCATACATCTCATCACTAAAGAGCACCATATCATTCTCATCAATAATCAGTGCTATCTTTTCTAACTCTTCTTTTGTATAGACCTTGCCACTTGGATTGGAGGGGTTACAGATAAGCAGTGCTTTTGTCTGTTTAGTGATCTGAGACTTCAATGATTCAAAATCAATCTCGTATGCTGGTGGCACTGTTTTAATAAACTTCACCTTACATCCCAATGACTGCAGAGTTGATACATGATAGCCGTAATAAGGTTCAAAGACAATGACCTCATCGCCTTCATTAAGCAGTGACATCGCCATGGCATAAAAAGCACCTGTCGCTCCAGAGCTAACCAGAACATTGTCTGAACTTACATTCTGCGTATAAAAATCATTTTGTTTTTTGGCAATGGCCTCACGGAGTCGAAGGTTTCCATAGGCAGAAGTATAAATATTTCGACCGCTTTCAATAGCTTCTTTTGCACCTTCTTGAACAACTAAGGGCACATCTAAATCACATATTCCCTGCGCCATATTAAGGCCCTGTTTTTCATGGCACAGCATAGACATAGAGCGAATTTCTGATTGAGCAATGTTGTGGACGCGATCGCTTAACTTCATCTCTCTACCAGACTTTAATCTCATTATAAAGACTGTCACGTTCAACCGGCGTAAAACCTGAATTTCTGATCAGCCCTACAAATTCGTTAAGATCAACACCAAAAGCCGACTTGGCACCCGCAGCGGAATTGATAGACTCTTTTTCTATGGTTCCGTCCATGTCATTACATCCAAACTCTTGCGCAACCAAGGCAAGGTTGACGGTTGAAGTCACCCAATAGGCCTTGAGATTGGCCACATTATCTAAAAGAAGTCTTGCTATCGCGTAAGTCTTGAGTATTTCCTGCCCGGTAATATCTTCTTTAATGTTTAAGAAGTTATTTTCCGTCTGATAGACAAGAGGAATAAAACAGTTAAATCCGCCTGTTCTGTCTTGCAGATCTCGGATACGCATCATATGATCGATTCTGTCCTTGCGTTCTTCAACATGTCCAAAGAGCATCGTTACATTTGATTTGCGTCCTCTGCTATGCCACTTTTCATGTATCTCAAGCCACTGATCCGACGTCACTTTGCCCTTACAGATATAATCACGCACTTTTTCATCAAAGATCTCAGCGCCCCCGCCCGGAAGGGAATCAACACCATTAGCAATCATAATATCTATAATCTCATCATAGCTCTTGTTATACTCTTCGGACAAGAAGTGTATCTCTGCTGCCGTCAATGCCTTGATGTGCATCTGCGGATATTTCGCTTTGATCTTTGAAAAGACTGTTGTATACCAGTCCAATCCTGTCTCAGGATTATGAGCAGAAACGATGTGCACTTCCGTAATCCCGCGGGAAGCAATATCATCAACCACATCCATGATCTCTTCATGTTTTAGCGTATAGGGTTTTGGGTTTTTACGAGAAGCCGAATAAGCACAAAACTTACACACATCCTTACAAATATTTGTAGGATTAATATGTCTATTAATATTAAAGTATGTCTTCTTTGCGTGCAAGGCTTGGCGCTTTGCATCAGCTAATTCACCAAGTTCAAACAAGTCCAGTTCATAAAGAGCCAAGGCCTCTTCAAAGTTTATGCGTTCACCTGCTTTGATTTTCTTAATAATGTCCATTTTATAACCATACCGTTCTCATAATTTCGGGAATTATATCGTATAGTTCTTAGATATAATAAGAAGAATTTTATTAGAAAGTACAGATTATGAATTTAACGCAGCGTATCGAAGACCTCATCGAAGAGAATGCTCCTGATTTTGAAATATCAAAACTCTTTAAACAGTACATTTCAGAATATAAAGAAGGATTAAACGAACTATTTGAAGCAAATCAAGGAAAGGATTTTCTTGTTCGCCATACCAAGCAGCTCGACCATATTATTAAGATGATGTATAAAATTGTCCTGCGCAAGACATTTAATGACTATGTTCCGATGCGCAATAATATTCCCATTGCATTTATTGCACTGGGTTCTTACGGACGTGAACAACTCTGTGTTCACAGTGATATTGACTTGATGATAATGTTTGAAAAGTCTGAGGGTTTTAACACCCAACACATCATTGAAAAATTTTTGTATCTGGCATGGGATGCAGGTCTAAAACTGGGACACAGAGTACATGAACTCAATGATCTGCGTTCTGCAGCAACAGAAGATATTACCATTAAAACAGCTTTTTTTGAATCCAGACTGGTCACTGGGTCTAACTTTTTGTGGATGCGTACAACAAGAGAGTTAAATCAGATCCGAAACTTTGAGCAAAAAGAATTTATCCTGGCTAAAATGGAAGAATCCGCTATAAGAAGAAAGAAATTCCCTTCTTCAATGCAGCCAAACATTAAAGAATCAGTCGGTGGTCTAAGGGATTCCCATCTACTTTTTTGGATTACGCACACCTTGTACGGAGTCAATAATATAAAAGACCTTACGGATAAACTTTTTAAAGAAGAGGAATATAAAGAATACCGTATTGCCTTAGAGCTTTTGTTCAGAGTACGTTCTGCCTTGCATCTTATTGCCAATAAACAGCAAGATGTCCTTGTTTTAGAATATATCCCCGAAGTCACTAAAAAACTTGGGTTTAGTTCACAACGTCTGTTGGTTACTAAGACGATGCACGCTATGTGGACTATCAATCACTTCACACAGATCAATGCTTACAAGTGTACACGTCAGTTTATACATGATAACAAAAATATTTCACTGCTACGATCCCATCATAAAGAAAATGGTTTTTACGAGGTTAATGATACGATTTATGTTAGATTTTCAGCTAAAGAAGTTACGCATACACAACTTTTAGAGTTTTTAGCAAGTCTTGAAGATAAGATCTATAACTTTGATCCTTCCGTATTAAATCGTATTAAGTCAAGTATGATCCAAGGTCAGTTGAGTAAACAAGAGTATGCCCTGCTTCTAAAACTTTTTGCACGCCGATACCTTCATTGTATACTTCAACTCTTCTTCGATGCAGGCATATTAGCTGATATCATCCCACCATTTTCCAAGGTAATGTTCCTGCCTCAGTTTGATGGTTACCATACGCATCCTGTTGATATTCACTCCCTTATGTGTATTAAAGCACTCGAAGATATCAAAGACCCTCTTGCCTTAGAACTTTATAAGAACTTTTCTCACGAAGAACGAACGCTTCTGCATATCACGACTCTTTTACATGATACGGGTAAGGGTCGTGTTCAAGACCATTCCCTTATCGGGGCAAAGCTCTTTAATGCCTATGCTTCCGAGCTTAATCTTTCAGCTGAGTTGATTGAAATAGGCGTGCGTCTTATCAAACACCATATAGCAATGAGCCATGTCGCTTTTAGAGAAGACATATATCATGAAAAAGTACTCTTTGCTTTTATTTCAAAAGTCCAAGATGAACGTACATTAAGACTTCTTTTTGTACTTACCTACGCTGATATCAATGGCGTCAGCCAAAAAACATATAACTCATTTAATGCCAAACTTTTACGTGAACTTTATTATGCTTCTTTGGAAGTCATAGGTAATACAAAGAGGATCGGTGAAGCAACTAAACGAAGAAAGCGTGAAGAGGCCTTGAAAAAAACTCCTGCCTTTAAAGCGCTAAGTAAACTGCAACAAAAACATATCTTATCTATAGAGTCAAATCTCTTTTTTATCAAGCATAAGCCTGCAGAAATTGTAGAACTCTTTCAAGGTGCCCTAGAACTGGATCGTTTTTCTTATAAGATCACACATTCACCTAACTTACAAATAGAGATCTATAAGAATATTCCCCTTAACCTTGGTTATCTTCTGGGAAAACTTAACTTTTTAAATATCGCAGCAATGGATATCTTCAAACTTTATAATGATATCAAGTACTTTAAAATCGAGTTTTCACAGGCGCTTGATACTGATGACACCTTTCACATCGAAGATATTATAGAAGAAGCCTTTGATATGGATAAGAAAATTACACTTAAAGCACCAAAGATTAAAACAGATGAGATTAAGCTGGATTGTGAACACTCAAATACTTACGCACGACTGAGTATCAATACCGTTGATCAAGCCGGATTATTAGCTTATGTAATCAAAACCTTTGATGATATTGGCATTGATATAGCCACCGCTAAAGTTCATACGATAAAAAATCGTATACGCGATCAATTTTTAATTGAAAAAAACGGAAACATCTGTCATAATGCCGAAAATATAATAAATATGTTAGTTCAAAAGGCTTAATATGTGTGGAATTGTTGGATATATTGGAAAAAATAAGATTAAAGACATCCTTCTTGAAGGACTAGGCGAACTTGAATACAGAGGCTATGACTCAGCCGGTATCGCCGTTTTACAAGATGAAAATTTTTCTATATATAAGGCTGTCGGTAAGCTTGAGAATCTTAGAAATAAGACAACAGACTTTCATCCTGAGGGCTTTTCCATAGGGATCGGCCATACACGCTGGGCCACACACGGAAAACCTACCGAACTTAATGCCCATCCACATGTAGGTGAGAACTCTTATGTCGTTCATAACGGTATTATTGAAAACTATCAAGAACTGAAAAAAAAGCTGCAGGCGGAGGGTGTGAGTTTTCTCTCTCAAACAGACACAGAAGTTATCGTTCACCTGTTTGAATCACATTTAAAAATCACCAAAGATCCACTCACAGCTTTCAGAGCAACCTTAGACGAGTTGCATGGTGCTTACGCCATTTTACTTATCACAAAATCAGCTCCTGACACTATCTTCTTTGCCAAACATGGCTCGCCTATGCTTATCGGTATTTCCGGAGATGAGAAGCATTTTGCTTCATCAGATACCCCGCTTATCGGTCTGTGTTCAGATGTGATTTATCTTCATGATGGTGAAAATGGCTATTTAAGTGCTGATTGTGTTGAACTGTTTAATGAATCTTATGAAAAAATCGATCCTGTGTTAAAGCCTCTTCCAACTTCAAAACTCTCTGCTCAAAAAGATGGCTATAGGTTTTTTATGGAAAAAGAGATTTATGAACAGTCTCACGTCATTTCAGATACCCTCATGGGACGTTTAGGCGAAGATTTTATTAACTTTGAAGAGCTTGATGAGAATCTTTTCGACGGTATCAGTGAGATCAAACTTTGTGCGTGTGGAACATCTTATCATTCAGCCCTGGCTGCTTCTTACCTCTTTGAAAGATACGCGAAGATACGTTGTTCTGTCGAAATAGCTTCTGAGTTTCGTTATAAAGAGCCTCTCATGTGTAAAGACACTCTCTTTGTCGTAATTTCTCAAAGCGGCGAGACAGCCGATACGCTTGAAACTTTAAAAATGGCAAAGGCTGCAGGCCTTAAATCATTAGTCATCTGTAACGTTGACAACTCTTCCATGGTACGTGAAGCTGACGGAAGTATCTTAACGCGTGCCGGTATAGAAAAAGGTGTTGCATCTACGAAAGCCTTTGCTACACAAATGGTGGTCTTTTGGATGTTGTCACTCTATCTGGCCAAACTTCGTTCAAGTCTAACTTCTGCCGAAATAGCTAAGCATATCTCTTTATTAAGAGAAGTCCCCTCTACTGTAGTTGTAACAGATGAGCTGCATGAAAAGATTCGTCGTCTTTCTAAACGTTACTTGCACGGACATGGTTTCTTTTTTATTGGTAGGGATGTCTTTTTCCCACTTGCACTTGAGGGTGCTTTGAAACTCAAAGAGATCTCTTATCTTCATGCTGAGGGGTACCCATCAGGTGAGATGAAGCATGGTCCTATTGCTCTGGCTGATCCTGAGCTTTTCACTATCGCCCTTATGCCAACAAACCTTTTATATGATAAAACTAAATCTAATGTCGAAGAGCTCTCAGCGCGTGATAGTACAATCTGTGCCATATCTGCTGTTGGATTCGACAAGGCAGATGATTATATCAAGATTGCACAGCGTAGCCACTATATGCACGAGTTTTTTGAGATGATGGTTGTTGTACAGCTCCTCTCCCTAGAAATATCCGTTCGATTAGGAAATGACGTTGATATGCCTCGTAATCTAGCAAAATCTGTTACCGTTGAGTAGTCAAACAGACTTTACCTGCAAACTCTGCTTCGCTTCCGTAAAGTCTACTTTATTTGTGGAAAAGTGTCACTGAAGTATACAAAACACTTCTCTTCACTCAATCTGTTACTACAGAACAATAAATCCCGTAAGTTTTTTTTTCTCTGCTCAGATCTTCTCTTTTCAAAAAAATATTAAGTTTCTCTTCGATATACTACAATAACTTACGCTTATACTATCACAAAGTTATGACAAATGAATACAAACAAAAAAATCCTTATTATCATCGCTCTCATGCTCATAGGCTTAGCAGCTGCCACCATTATCAATGTTGCTGTAAACTTTCGAGATTTTTCTTATAGTAATGCCATCGACAAATCAAAAATGACAGCCGAGATCGTTCGAGACGGTTTAACCTCACATATGGTCAACGACATTATGGATAAGAGGAATTCTTTTTTATATAATATCTCAAACTATGATGGTGTAAAGAAACTATGGATTGTACGTTCCCCCAAGGTCGACACTCAATATGGACCAGGTCTGCCAAAAGAAGAACCAAGAGACAAAATAGACAGTAAAGTCTTAAACAGCGGTATGATGGAAAAGCTTATTACGGAAAATTCCGATTCAGCAACACTAAGGGTCTCAATTCCTTATATTGCCAGTGCACTGGACAGTCCTAATTGTCTCTCTTGCCATGCTGTGAATGAAGGCGATGTCCTCGGGGTCATTAGTATGGAGTTTGACATCAGTGATACACGAAATAGCGGTATGTTTACGGTTGCAAGAATTTTTGCTCTGAATGTGATTTTTATTATTATTGCCCTCTTTCTAACAAATCATTACATCAAGCCGTATATGAACCTATTCAACAATCTTCAACAAGGCATAAAAAAAGCCCACCTGGGAGATTTTACCCATCGTTTTAAAACAGACATCAAAGGTGAAGGAAAAGAAGTTGCAGATGAGATGAATGGTCTTTTTGAAAAGATGCAAGATGCATTCGGCGGTATAAAAGAAGAACTTCGAACCTTTGTCGCCCGATCAAACATATCCTGTTCAGACCCACTTCACGAGGCCAAAAGCATTATCCATGAACTTGCAGATATTTATAAATTCAAAAAGACCATTGAATTGGATAAGGATAGGTACTCTATTTACCAAAGGATCTATCAACTTTTGGAAAAGAAGTTTCAACTAAAGCATTTTGCCTTGTATGAGGTGAACCATGTACGTAAAGAAAGAAACCTACTGTATATATCTCAAGGTGACAGTTTCTGTTCTGTAAAAGCAGATCTAGATGCTTTTGCGTGTCGCGCATACAGAACATCAACGGATATTATTTCAACAGACTTTCCAGACTTATGTGAATCATGTACAGAAAATGGAAATGTTGAATATGTATGTTTACCGTTTAACATAAATAATGATTTTTCACTTATTTTATCCATCTCTACTAAGACCGAAGATGAATTAGGTGATATTAACAGTCATGTAGCAAGTATCAAGAACTACCTCGAAGCTGCAAAGCCTGTGATTGAGAGTAAAATACTTATGGATATTTTACGTGATTCATCTCTTCGTGACGGATTAACAGGTCTGTATAATAGACGTTTTCTTGAAGAGTATATAGAGCAGGAGCAAGCCTATATCCAAAGAGAGAAAATAAACTATGATATTTTAATGATAGATATTGACTACTTTAAACTTGTTAATGACACCTATGGACATGACGTGGGAGATACTGTTATCAAGGCACTAAGCGATATCTTAAAGTCATCCATTCGTGAAGCTGATATGGCGATTCGTTACGGTGGGGAAGAGTTCCTAATCCTTCTTCGTCATACAACACCAGAAGCTACCCAAAAGATCGCTTCTGCGATCCACGTGGGCTTTAGAGAAAAGAAGTTTACTATTGGAAGTGAGACTCTTGAAAAGACCCTGAGTATCGGTATTTCACAATTGCCAAAAGATGCTGATTCAATTTGGAAAGTCATCAAGTATGCTGACACGGCACTGTACTCAGCAAAAAATTCAGGACGTAATAAAATCGTTTACTTTGAGCATGAAATGTTTGAGGGGTATTAATAAGAACGCTGTCTTACGCTTGAAGGAGGGCTTACAAAGACACCCCTTCTTTTAACTTTTACTTGTTTCTCATTTCAACCATCTTACGTCTTAAATAAGCGATCTTGGACTGTAAAGAAAGTTCTTTAGGACAAACATCTTCACAGCCTAAAAGACTCATACAGCCAAAGACACCGTCTTCATCTCCTACCAGTTCATAATACTCTTCATCTGTTCGTTTATCTCTAGGGTCAATTAGGTAACGTGCCACCTTGTTCATTCCCACAGCACCCACAAAATTCTCTCGCATCAAGATAGTTCCACACCCTGCAACACAACATCCGCATTCAATACAGCGGTCTGTTTCATAAATCTCGTCTGCAAGAGAGGGCTCCATTTTCTCTTCAATACGTTTTATATCAATCTCTTTTTCTTCTTTGGTATGAATCCACGTCTCTAAACGCTCGCTCATCCCATCCATCCATTTACCTGTATAAATAGACAAGTCACCAATAAGTTCAAACAGAGGAAGCGGTGCAAGCATAATATGTTCGTCCATGTTTTTTGTTAAGGTCCGGCAAGCAAGACCAGGTTTTCCATTGATTAACATAGAGCATGAGCCACAAATTCCAGCTCTACAAACAAAGTCAAATTTCAAAGAGTTGTCTGAAAACTCACGTATATCATTGAGCGCAATAAACAATGTCATTCCAGGTGCTTCAACCACTTCAAAGGTCTCAACATGCGGTTTATAACCTTCAATATTTGGATCACTTCGCAAAACAGATATTTTTAATACTCTTTCATTCGTTTCATTATTACTATTGCTCATCAAATCTCTCCGTTAAACGTTCATTTTTTCCCTGATAAACAGGCGGTAATTTATCACAATAAGACATCAATGCATTTTGAATCTCAAAACGGCTCTTACCCTCTTGTGTCATCTTTTCTCTAATCTCTTCAACTTCATCAGTTCGGGATTGCGTGTCTTCATGATGATTTGTCATATCTTTTCCATAACCTCTAAAGCCTGGAGGGAGTTCCATAGACTTGATATCCAAGTCTTCATAAGACAGTGTCGGTTCGATATCATCTTCATTCATCCACGTTGCCAGCGTCCGCTTCAACCAGTTTTGATCATCTCTTTGTGGAAAATCTTCTCGTGAATGCGCGCCCCTACTTTCTGTTCTTGCTAAGGCACCCTTTGCAGTACATAAAGCGAGTTTCAACATTCTTTGCACTCGATAGGCATTAAACAGTTCAGGGTTAGCCGCTAAAGACTGCGTCTTAACCACTATGTTTTTTGAGCGTACTAAAAGTGCTTTTAACTCATCAACTGCTTTTTGAAGGTCATCTCCATTTCTAAAGATACCGACCTTCTCCATCATAATATTTTCCATTGCATGACGTAGCATGTAGGCTTGTTCGCCATTTTCTTTTGGCTTTAGAAAATTTTCCAGCTTCTCTTGTTCTGCATTGATAAACTTAGAAATAGTCTGGGTTGAGATATCTATATTACTTTCAGGACTGTCACAATAGTCTGAAATAAATTCCGCACACAACATACCCGATACAACAGTTTCTGCTACTGAGTTTCCACCCAAACGGTTAAATCCGTGCATATCCCAGCAAGCTGCTTCGCCACAAGAAAAAAGTCCCTTAAGCGTACGTGACTCTCCTCTATGGTCGGTCCGTATACCACCCATTGAATAATGCTGAGTCGGTCTGACAGGGATCCAGTCAACGGCAGGGTCAATACCTAAGAAACTTTCACATATCTCTTTAACTTCACGTAGATTCTTTTCGATATGCGCTCGACCCAAAATAGTGATATCTAACCAAAGGTGATCTCCATATCGGGACTTAACACCCTTGCCTTTTCGAATATGCTCCGTCATACGCCTTGATACGACATCACGGGAAGCAAGCTCTTTTTTTTCAGGCTCATAATCAGGCATAAAACGGTAGCCATCCACGTCCCTTAGGATTCCACCATCACCCCGACAGCCTTCAGTCGTCAAGATACCAACAGGAACGATAGCAGTCGGATGAAACTGGATCGCTTCCATATTACCCAGCGTTGCCACCCCTGTTTCAAGAGCTATCGCCTGCCCCATTCCCTGACAAATAACCGCATTCGTGGAGATGGCATATATCCGTCCGTATCCTCCTGTTGCGATTGTCGTTGTCTTGGCAATATAGGCTACAAGTTCACCTGTCATCAAGTTTCTTGCAACCGCACCATAACACCGTCCATTTTCATGAATCAATGACATCGCTTCCATACGCTCGCGCACTTCTATTTTCTCTTCATGGGCTTTATTATCCATAGCAAAGAGCATAGAGTGACCGGTTCCGTCTGAGGTATAACAAGTACGCCACTTCTTCGTTCCACCAAAGTCACGTGCATTGATCAGACCATGCGCCTCATCACTTTCTGTAATAGTGACTTTTTCAGCATTGATAACAACCTGCCTGTCACCTCGTGTTACTCGTGTCCATGGCACACCCCAGGCTGCCAGTTCGCGGATTGCCTTTGGCGCGGTATTGACAAACATCCTTACAACATCTTGATCCGCACCCCAATCTGAGCCTTTGACCGTGTCTTCAAAGTGAACATCTTCATTATCTCCGTCGCCCTTTATGGTATTACCAAGGCTTGCCTGCATACCACCTTGTGCTGCTGCAGAGTGAGAACGTTTAGGCGGAACAAGGCTTAGAAGAATAACATCATGACCTCTTTGCTTGATACCAGTAGCTGCTCTTAAGCCTGCTAACCCTCCACCTATGACTAAGGCATCTGTATAGGTGATCTTCATAAAGCAATCCTTTCTGTCTTATAAGAAGGCACATATCTCTCACCTGCCTTATCCATATGTTCAAATCCTATTTTCATGTATGCCGCTAGTGTCGCCAGTCCAAGTCCCATAAAAAAGATCGTAATAGCCCATTTGACTTTTTTCAATCTTTTTCGACTTGCCTTGGCATCCTTACCTTCAAACCATCCCCATTTCACGCACAGTCTATACAGACCTATTGAACCATGAAGCTCAACGGCTATCAGTAATAAAAGATATAATGGCCACATCCATCCAGACACCATCCTGTCTGATGAGGCGTATGGTCCGATCTTATCAGAGTTTGTCATCATCACAAAGATATGAATCGAACCAAGAAAAAGCATAGCAAAACCTGAAATAACTTGAATAAACCATAGGTTTGTATCAGAATGCTTGAAACGCAGGGCATGCTCTCTAAAAATCCTAAACTGCCTGTATGAACCCGGGAACTTTTTAATTGCGATAAAGGCATGGGTAATAAACACAATAAATATAAAAGCAGCAGTTACGGTTACAATCTCAGGATGAGCTTCACCAAAGACATACTCTCCTTCCATCATCTTCGTTACCATATACATAGCATCTTTTGAGATCAAGATACTGGAAACAAAGAGCATATGTCCCCACATAAATAGACCTAAAATCAGACCCGTTGCACTTTGGATATAATCCAACTGAGCGGGTATCCTGCTCTTTTTCATCATAGACTCAAGTTCCACCTGCTTTGCAAGTTCAACATCACTTTGCATCTGTATCCTTAGTTTTAATTTATCTATTTTACTTTGTACAACTGTAAGATACACTTACCCGTCCCACAATATATTTTTCACTAAAATAAATACTATATCATATTTAAATTTCTCAAAGAGTTCAAACAGTTCGCTAACAATATAATATAAGTTCTATTTTAACCTATTATAGTCTTTTTGATGTTACCAATAGCTTCGATTTTCTCTTCATATGAACTTTTCTCATGTTCTAAGTATGCTAGCTTCTCTTTATTTATCTGAACATACTCGTCTTTGGCATAGCAGACAATCTTATGCAGATAATTTCTTCGCGACATCAAATATTTTTCAATCTTATCATAAGAGAAGTCGGCCTTCAATCTTTCATAAATTTCTTCTTCAGTAGGCATATTCAATGTCACCTCTCGAGGATTATTCTCATACGATGACACCTGCTTTGAGAACCTATCCTCAAAATGAAGTATACAGGCGTGGACAAGTTTTTGATAAGAAAACCCAAGCGCTCCATTTAAATAAGAAAACTTTTTATTGAGAGCTGAGACATTGCCTTCTATCGCCTTATGATAGGAGACAAGAATATTCTCGTATGCCTTAGAGGCAAAGTTTCGTATCTTGGAAAATTCCTTGTCAGAGGCTATTTCCCTGTGTTTTGTGATCAGTTCATAAGGTTCTTGCCAGTGATGCACTGCTGTTTCCAAAATAGCGTAGACATCCTTGAATGATGTCCGAATCAGCAATTCAGCCTTTTTGATCTCTTTGGCAATTTTCACGAACTTTCCATCGATCCTTTGTTCATCATAAAATAGGTTTTTATATACAGATTCACTGTCTATCCAAAATATCTCATACTCGTATTTTTCAATTTTCTTTGAGCGCATAAACATTCTGGGGTGTTCTTCATAACGATTTTTTTTCTTTCTTTTAATATGAATAAAGATCTCGTGAGAAACTTCTTTAAGAATCTCTTGAACAAGATCATTGATAAGCCATAAAGAGTCTTGCCTCTGCTCTTCGATCAGGGAAAATGCTTTAAGCATTTGTGGCTCTGAAGTGTTTAAAACATCTTGCAAGCTTGAATATACACTTTTAATAGTCTTATACTCAGCTATTAAAATATCACAGATAGATACCAACTCTTTTTCCAACGCATATTTTTTAGATTCTAATGCAGCAGGACGGATAACCTCTTCAATAAAGTCTAGTACCTTTTGAATATTTGATTCATTCATTTCTTTGATAGCTTGGCTTCTGTCTTTTAACTCAAGTACATCAAGTTCTCGCTTGTACTCCGCAAGCCTCTTTATTATAAAACTGCTCTCAGTACGCTCTTTATTATGATAAAGCTCTTTTTTTACATCCGTAACTAAGGCGTGTATTGCGCTGTCTTGCAGTACCTCTTTTTGCTGTACTCGTGACTCAAGTGCCTGTATAGCTGATATCGGAATGACCTCTTGAAAATATTGTGAAAACCTGGAACGAACATAGTCCTCTGTCGTCTCTACCTGCTCTTTTGTAAACTTATCTTTTTGATTTAATACACATAATGACTTCTCTTTGAAGTTATGCAGATATTCTTTTAAAATCTGTGCTTCAGACTCTTTTCCTGCATTGTCAATTAAACTGAGCCAAATAATCCCATCAACATCCCTGAGAATTTTTTGTGTTGTTTGCGTATCACTCAGAGACTGTGAATTTAATCCGGGTGTATCAACAAATGAGATGTCTTTTAAAATATCCATAGGTGCATAAATACTGAGATACTTTATCTCATCTATCTCTTCTTCTCTTTGATCTGTAAATGCAGAAATATTCTCAATGTTATGGTACTCCTGGGAGCCATTTTTATACGTGACACGTAATTTGTATTCTTCACCATAGTTAATAAAGTTAACCTTCGATGTCACCGGTGTTATACCTGTTGGTAAAACATCTTTAGATAGCAATGCATTTAAAAAGGTCGACTTACCTGATGAAAACTGTCCGGTTATTGCCACTTCCATAGGATAGCTTGAACGTCGTAATAGCTTCTCAAAAAGGTTTTTCAATGCACTTGACGGTAGGAATTTTTCTTCTAACAGTGAGGACTGTACACTCTTAATCTTACCACTGATACTATTGTCAAAGCTCTCTTCTATTTTTATAAACTCTTGCTTATACTCATTAACAAAGGCAGCTAAATATTTCATAATTTACATCTTTGCAAAGCCAATTGCAATGATTTTAAATAATCATGCAATTCAATAGAAGCTTTCGCTCTTTTATTCTCATCTTCTTCATACGCATGCAGACTCACCTCAAGCAATTCTTCTTCATCACGCATATTTTTTTCAAGTTTAAGCAAAGGCTGATGAATGATGGAAGAAAACTCTATAACCAAGTCTTCACTTATTTTCTGCACCTTCTCTTGTAAAGATTTTTGTATAGACTCAAAAGCCTTGTCAAGTGTAGATGAAAGCTTCTCTTCGGTCAAAGACAATCTGTCAGCATTGGAGTTTTTCAAGATCTGTTCTACCTTGGAAGTTAACAAAGCCGAACTTGAATGCAGTAAATTCCCTTTAAAATGTTCATTGATAAGATGTAAGGCTGAAAAAGTATCATTATTTCCTTCTGTCTCCAAGGTATATTCTTCATACTTTCTTGAGATCTTCACACCAACCTCTTCAGACTTTTGTATGTATTTATACCGATAGTCCCGGAGGATATCGATCAAACCGTCTTTAATAGCTCCATCAACCATAGCATCAATCCTCAAAAAGAACTCTTTTTTTTCTTTTTTCTCAAAGGCATAAGCAAGGTCATCCATCAGACGTGACTGAAGTCTTTGTTCTACTCTTAGCATCTGAGTATCTAAAAAAGTATTTAGACTATGGCCATATGAGCGGATCTCATCCACATACCCGCTAAGTTCTTCTTTTAATGATACAATCAATGCATTATCATTTACTTTGCGTTCTTGTACTTTTTGATCTTTTATCTCAAGCTCGGCCTTTGATTGAGAAAGAAGATGAAGCTTAAAAGCCAAGATCTTCAGCTCTGCCTCAATGATCTTGTATAAACGCTTCCGCGTTGAATTCAAGATAAGATCACTTTTTTCGCTCTGATCTCCATACAAGGTTTTAAAAAGGTACGCCTCTAATCTCGTAATACCTGATTTTTCAAGTGTATACCCTTGGCTCAAAGCTGCTTCACCCTGACCTGTTTTATGAAGCAGGACCATCTTTGAACTTACAGCAATAAATTCTAAAGAAGCCAACATAGAATCCAGTTGTGCCTCCGCTTTGATATTTTTCAATTGGGACTCAATACTTTTTTTCGTATACTCAATAACCTCTTTAAGCTCATTTTCTTTGACAGTATCAGCACGGGTCAAGACAATTAAAAGTTTGCTTATATTTTGGTACCTGAGTGTATCGATAATAAACTCAATATCCTTTTGTGTGGCACTTTGGGAAACATTCATAAGATGTATCATCACGTCACAATGGCTTAAATACTCCTTTGTGATCTCTTCACGTTGTATAATAACATCATCCAACCCCGGTGTGTCAACGATCTCTATACCCTCAGACAAGAACTCAAGATCAACACCTAGTTCGACCTGTTTAATCAGATTACATCTGTACTTACTTTTATTGGCAGAGGTGTAGAGTGAAAGGTCTTTGACGTCTATTGTATCAACCCGTCTGTCATCTTGAATGTACTTAGAAAGATCCCCGTCAAAAGCCTCTTGCGTCTGTTTTACAAAGGCCCCGATACCTTCAAGTTCTTTTCCCGAACAGATAATCTTTTCCCATTCTTGATAAGACCAGTAAAACACCTTGGCATAAGAAGACTTGCTGTATTTAAGTAGCGTAAGGTTCGCTGTCTCAGGCACAACAGATGAGCCAAGGATCTCTTTTCCCATTAAAGCATTAAGGAGAGTCGATTTTCCTGCATTCATCACTCCCGTTATACCGATAGAAAACTTCTGCCTGTCCAAGTATGATAGAAGCGATTGCAACTCATTACCAAAGGCTTCGCTCTTACTTGTCTCAAGAAGGCTTTGGATAAAACTCTTTAATGACTTCTTTTGTTCTAAAAAATCTTCATTTTCATCTACGATGTCAATAGGTGCCTGCTCATAAATATGAAAACTTTTGGGATCAAACAAGCTAAGAAGTTTTGCATGATTTTCTATGCTTAAAAGTGACTCAGCCTTTAAATAATCAAAGGCTTTGTGCAGTATTTTGATCTGCTGCTTAGACATGTGTTTTTGTATGTAGGTAATTAATGAAGATTGTAATAAATAGAGTTCATCCAAACTATAACATTCTGGATACGAGAGATTTTTAATGATATGTTGAAAACTGGCTAAAGTAGTAAACTGATAAAAGTTCTTTCTCGTTGTTGATAAAACTAGTGCCGAAGTTTCATATAAAATAGTTTCATCAAGGCTTCTAAAATCAGTATCGCGCCAACCTTCATAAGCCAAGCCATGATACAATAAAAAGTAATCATTATTTAAAGACATATCTATCCACGCTCTACAAAGATAGATGATTATAACAATGCTAAGCTTGTTTTATTTTACGATTTAAAATTAATTGGGGGAAAAAGAAGTTCTTATTTAGCCATTACGAGTGAAACACTCAGCCTGAGCGATGTTTCATTCATAAGGCAAAACGGGGAATGTAGATGTCTTAGTGACAACCACATCCTGTACCACATGACTCGCCGCTAGAAGCAGGAGCTTCTTTTGGTGCTGCAGCTGTTGAACAAGCAGAAACACCTGGAGGAGTGTTCGGTTGAACAGCAGCGTTATCAACGCCACCCTCTGCATTGATTTTCTCAATAGCTGCCCAAAGAGATGCACCAGCAGCCATGAAACGTTTTGCAGTTTCAGAGTCTGGTTGAGCAAAAGTAATTGGCTTACCTTCATCTCCACCAGTACGAACTGATGGTTCGATAGGAATCTCAGCAATGATCTTCGTTTTAAATTCATCTGCCATTGGCTGAGTTGTTCCCTTGCCAAAAATATCATATTCAACACCCGTATCCGGAGCAATAAATCCAGACATATTTTCAACGATACCTGCAATTGGAATATTCAATTTTTGAAACATGTTTAAAGAACGACGTGAGTCATCTAAAGATACCATTTGAGGTGTTGTTACGGTTACACCAGCAGTTACAGGAACTGCTTGAGCAAGAGAAAGCTGAGCGTCACCAGTTCCCGGTGGCATATCAATAACTAAACAGTCCAGTTCAGACCAAAGAATATCACGTAAGAACTGCTCAATCGCTTTCATGATCATAGCACCACGCCAGATCAGTGCTTGACCTTCTTCCATCAGTGAGCCCATAGACATAACTTCAACGCCATACGCCTTAAGAGGAATGACTTTTTGTCCTTCGATTTGTGGCTTAACACCATCAAGACCCATCATACGAGGGATGTTTGGACCATAGATATCAGCATCTAAAAGACCAACTTTTAAACCTTGTTGTGCAAGTGCGATTGCAAGGTTAACGGAAGTCGTTGATTTACCAACGCCACCCTTACCCGAACTTATCATTACAAAGTTTTTAACTTGTGGCGCAATGTTTTTACCCTGTGAAGAACTCTCACGTGGCATTTGAGGAGCGTTGATATTAACAGAAGCTTCAGAAGCCCCTGCCATTTTAAGTTCAGTTGTCGCTTCATCAACGATTTGCTGTGCCACTTCAGGAGCTGATGATGTAACTTCTACATCTACTGCTACTTTCGTACCATCAATACTAATATTTTTAACAAAACCGAAAGAAACGATATCCTTGGAAAAACCAGGGTAAGTAACTTTAGATAATGCGTCTTTAACTATTTGTTCAGTCATTATATTTTTCCTTTTTAAATTATTTGTAAAGAGGGCATAACAAGAGAATAACTCAGTAATACTAATCTCTCTTCTTTTGTAAAGCTCTTTTACGATATTACACTTAAAGCGTGTAAGTCTATTCTGCTAAAACAAAATCTTTTTTTGCATTGGCAGCTGCTTCATCAGCAATTTGTTGGATACCTTCAGGATTACTCATGATCTCTTGAGTGATCTTGTAAGAACAGAATTTAGGTCCACACATTGAACAAAACTCTGCTTCTTTAAATACATCTTGAGGAAGTGTTTCATCATGGTATTCACGTGCACGGTCACCATCAATTGAAAGTTCAAATTGTTTTTCCCAGTCAAAAGCATAACGGGCATCTGACATCTCATCATCAATATCTCTTGCACCTGTACGACCACGGGCGATATCTGCTGCATGCGCTGCAATCTTATATGCAACAATACCTTCACGAACATCTTCTGCATTTGGAAGACCCAAGTGCTCTTTTGGTGTAACATAGCACAGCATAGCTGCTCCATGCCAACCACCGATAGCAGCACCCATAGCAGAAGAGATATGATCATATCCTGCTGCTATATCTGTAACTAATGGCCCAAGAATATAAAAAGGAGCTTCATGACAAAGTTCTCTTTGAATTTTCATATTACGTTCAATCTGATTCAAAGGAACGTGACCCGGTCCTTCAACCATAACCTGAACATCTCTTTCCCAAGCTCTTAACGTAAGATCACCAAGTACCTTAAGTTCACCCAGTTGAGCATCATCGGATGCATCTGCCAAACAACCCGGACGAAGTGAATCACCTAATGAAAGTGAAACATCATATTTAGCACAAATATCCAAAATCTCATCAAATGCTGTATAAAATGGATTTTCTTTATGATAGTGCATCATCCATGCAGCCATTAAAGAGCCACCACGAGATACGATACCCATCTTGCGTTTAGCAACTTTTGGCATAGTTTCAAGTAAGAAGCCTGCGTGAATTGTGAAGTAAGAAACACCTTGTTGTGCCTGACGCTCTAGTACATCAAGCATCTTTTCAATGGTAAGGTCTTCGATCTTATCATTACAGTCTGCAATGATCTGGTAAATAGGCACCGTACCAATTGGAATTGCTGAGTTAGCGATAACATTACGGCGAATCTCATCAAGATCACCACCTGTAGATAAATCCATAGCAGTATCTGCTTTGAATTTCTGAGAAACCTTAATCTTCTCAATCTCGTCCTCAACATTTGAGGCTAACGCTGATGAACCGATATTTGCGTTAATCTTACAAGAAGCTGCAATACCAATAGCCATTGGCTCAAGATTTTTATGGTTAACATTTGCTGGGATAATCATCCTACCACGTGCAACTTCGCTTCTAACTAGTTCAGGGTCTAACTTTTCTAATTTAGCTACATATTCCATCTCTTCAGTGATTATGCCCTGTTTTGCATAAAACATCTGTGTACGAACTTTATCACCTTCGCGTTTTTTTAGCCAGTCTGTTCTCATAAAATGTCTCCTAAAAATATTAACGGATGGTACTCATTAAATAGTAAGCATCTCGTAATAATAAATATCAAGTAAATCTATTTCAACTTTGCTTAAGTAAAATCAAAATGTATTACATACCATATAGCCTAAGAAAAAGTTTTAAGTTTTCCTCACTTATTTTTCGAAATGTAACACAAACAAGTTAAAAGAAAGCTTTGAACGTGTATAATTTCGTAACACCTGTTACAAATAGGAGCATTTTTGTCCGATTTAACACTCGTTTTGCTTGCAGCTGGGAACTCGACACGGTTTGGAAGCCCTGTTAAGAAACAATGGCTTCGTGTTGGTCATCAGCCTTTGTGGCATTTTGTTACAAATGAGTTTGAAAAAACGAAACTTTTTTCTAAGATTATTATTACAGCGCATGAAGATGAATTAAAGTATATGCAATCATTTTGTCATCACCCTGTCATAAAAGGGGGAAAGACACGTCAAGAGTCATTAAAAAATGCGCTTGAACATGTCTGTACTCCTTATGTTATGGTGAGTGACATTGCAAGAGCATGTCCACCAAAAGATCTTATTCATAGGCTTATTGACGCTATGTCTCAAGCCGATTGTGTTGTACCTGTGTTAAGTATGAACGATACTGTTTCATATGAGGGTAATAATATAATACGAGAAAAGCTCAAGCGGATTCAAACACCGCAAATTTCAAACAGTGATGTCTTACGAGATGCTTTGTGTACAAAAAATGAGTTTACAGATGAAAGTTCTGCCATCGTTGCCCTGGGCAAGACAAGAGCAGAAGTCGAAGGCGATGAGGATGCCCATAAGTTAACACGTATATCGGACATGAAAAACATCCCTTGTCTGCGTCCGCCTTCTTCTGACACACTCATCGGTAATGGATTTGATGTGCATGCTTTCGAAGACGGCAGAGAGATGTTCTTAGGTGGGGTCAAGATCGATTCACCATTTGGCTTTAAAGCCCATAGTGATGGAGATGTAGCGATTCATTCATTAATTGATGCCCTTTTAGGCGCCTCAGGTATGGGTGATATAGGAACGTTGTTTCCCGATAATGATGACAGCTACAAGGATATCGACTCAAAACTCCTCTTAAAAGAGTGTGTACAAAGGTTGCATAACTGTGGGTTTGTCATTATTAATGTAGATATCACTATTATTGCTCAGACCCCGAGACTTGGTAAGTATAAGGCAGATATACGCTCTACCCTTGCTGATATTTTACAGATCGAAATGTTTTTATGTAATGTAAAAGCGACAACAACCGAAGAGCTCGGCTTTACAGGCCGCAAAGAAGGCGTTGCTGTACAAAGCAGCGCTAGCTTGAAATATTTAGACTGGACTAATTTATGAAAATATTGATTATAGAAAATGAAATTTACCTTGCGCAGAGTATTGCTGCAAAATTAAGTGATCTAGGACATGTGTGTGACCTTGCCTCAACCACTAAAGATGCTTTACGTAATGAGCCTTATGATGTTGTACTCTTATCAACCAACATTTCAGGGCAAGACTTTTATCCTGTTATCGATTCTTACAAAGATGCTGTTGTTATCTTGATGATCTCTTATGTGAGTAATGATACTGTTTCCAAGCCACTTAAGGCCGGAGCAAAAGATTACATCTTGAAGCCATTTATGATAGAAGAACTGATCCGTAAGATTGATCATTTTCAAGACTATGAACAGCTTAAACGCCAGAACACTACCTTTCAGCGTTATATTGAGCATTCATTTTCTTCTGTTAATGTAGATTGTGATTACCAAAAGTCTGATCTTCCTATTTTTGTTTTCTCAAACTACCAAAAGTACGCTGACGCCTTTGCTTTTAAACTCTTAAGCCGTTGCAATTCTCCTTTGCATTTTATCTCTTTGGCAAACCTGCGTACCTTAGATGAAGTTGCAAACCTAAACCCTGAACGCCTCACCTATATTACAGACTTTCAAGCTTTAAAGAAAACAGATAAAAAACCTTTTTTAGACCTTATTGAAGGAAAGAGCGTTATTGTCTCAAGCACAGATATCATTGAAGAGGTCCCCTACAAGACTGTTGAGATGAAAAGTGACAACAAGGTCATAGAACAAGGTGATATCTTGCCAATCGAAGACTATGTCAAATATATTGTGTTAAATTATCAACACAAGTTCCCTGACACTGAACTTTCTAAAAAATTGGGTATATCTCGAAAAAGCCTATGGGAAAAGAGAAAAAAGTATGGAATTATCAAGAAAAAATAAAGAACTACATCTCGACAAAGAAGCATTTTCTGCACTTTGTCTTGTTAAGGCGGGGCTTTTAGACCCTGTCGATGCACTTATGAACAAGACTGAAATGATTGAAGTCATTAAGACAGGCCTTGTCAATGGAAAGACTTTTCCCTTCCCTTTTATACTCTCACCCAGTGGCAAAACAAATGAGGCAGTGCTTAAATCTGCTCAAAAAGGCGATCAACTAGAACTGGTCGTTGATAAAGTAATATCTGGACATATCATTATTGATGAAATCTTTGAAATAAACCCCAGAGAAAGAGTTCGACAAATCTATGGAACAGACGATCTTACACATCCTGGCGTCAAAAACACCTATGATCGTTTGGGAAAATTTGCTGTCAGCGGACAGTATGAGATCATGCAGAGTTCTTTAGACAAGAACAAACAACTCATTGATGAGGCAAAAGCACGTGTTGGTGCCAAACATACCACCGCTATGATGATGGCGGCTAATCCGCTTCACCGCGCCCATGAACGTCTAATCCGTCAAACGTTGGATAAGACTGACCTTGTCATCATTTTTTTACTTAAGCCCTACCACGAAAAAGACCTTGTCTTTGAAACACGACTTGAAACTTTAGAGTATTTTATTAACAATTTTTTACCTAAGAACCGTGTTGCAGTTGTTCCGCTGGAACATTCTTATATATTCGCGGGCTACAATGAGGTTTTAATCGATGCGCTTGTTGCAAAGAACTATGGCTGTAACTGCCTGACCATAGGGCAGAATCATGCCGGTGTCGGTATGTATTATGATCAAAACTCACATAAATCCATTGTGGACAAATTAATCGGTATCAATATTGAGATTTATATTTCTGCAGAATATGTTTATTGTAATGACTGTAAGACTCTCGTCTCTACAAACACCTGTCCCCATGGACAACACCACCATATTTCTTATCATTCAGATTCTATTTTAGAGCTCTTAAAACTGGGGCTTTTACCACCTGCAGTACTCATGCGAAAAGAAATTTCAGCCCTTATTTTGGCAAAACTATTTCCAGATAGGTTTAAAAACTTGGAAAAACTTTATTATGACATCTTGCCAATTGCAGGTCTACTTGAAGAACATGATGAGCAAGGTTTCTACATCGAACTTATGAAGCTTTATCAAACAACGTCTTTAACCTGATCATTCGTGACAAGAAAAGACAAGACTTTAACTAAGGTCTTTATTTATACTTATTAAAAAGGTTTATTTTACATGAATTGGTTTTTACTCACCGTTGGATACAGTGGCATGTCACCTAAGGCACCCGGGACAGTTGGTTCTGCTGTATCTTTACTGTTGGGAATCGCTATCCTGACTTATTTTGATGCCACAACTCTGTTTTTAGGTTCACTTTTAGCCACTGTTGCCGGATATAAACTTGTTAATGATTATGAAGCTTCCGGCGGAATACATGACAACAAGCATATCGTAATCGATGAACTCGCGGGTATGTGGATCAGCATGTCTATTGCTATTGTTCCACTTACCCAGATCCCGATGGATGCTTACCGTGATTTTATGACACATTGGACCTTATGGCTAGCACTTGCACTTAGTTTTGCTTTTTTTCGTTACTTCGATATAGCAAAACCTTCTATCATTGGTAGATTAGACAGGGATGTCAAAGGTGGTATCGGTGTTATGGGTGATGATGTCGTTGCCGGCGTTGCCGCAGGTGTTTTATCTGCCTTGGTTATGAAGATCATCTTTACTTACTTGGAAATGTAATGGCGCGTCGCAGTAACAATAAGAACTCACAATCAGAAGCAAAGCGGAATTCACAAAACCCCAATTCAAATTCTGCTAAAGCCAGGAACCAACATAAACAAGGGGCATCAAAACTTGCTTCCGTAGAGATATACACCGCTTCATTCTGTCCATACTGCCAAGACGCAAAGATGTACATGCAGGTAAATAAGATCAAATATACAGAACACAATTTGGAAAGATCAAAGGGTGCTGAAAAGAAATTTCTTGCAATGGGCGGGAAAAAAATCCCCCTGCTTGTTGTTAAAGGAAAGGTCTTACGTTCATGGAATCAAGAAGCTTTTGAAAAGGCATATAAGTCTTAAGGTATAGTAGTTTTTATTGATTAAAGGGAAAGTGTTCAAAACTTTGTGTCAGAAGAGATCTTTAAATCCTTCCTAAAGCCAGGGAAGGTTTTAGGAACAAAGTTTGTTAAAGTTATTATTAACAGTTTTTTACAAGATGACAACTTAAGACATCGTTTGTGCAATAAAATATTTTTTGAACTAACTTTTATCTTGTTTGAGTACTTTAATTGAAATTTATTCCAGCTTCAGTAGCACTGCCATTTATCTCAGGACACATTGTTATCTCATAATTTAGCTTATTAATAGTTCCACTATTGCTTCTACATTGAAAAGTTGAATACGGGTCATCATATTGATATGAATATGCTGTTGGACATCCTTCTTTTACTTTTTTGACCTTTGGCTCTATTTCAAGTGTCCATGTTGGATTTTTGTTACACTGAGATGTCTTATAACCGGTCCCAATAGGTAAATTATTTAATATCGCACTAGCATTATCGTCACTCCATGGTGCACAGCCACATATACTTGCATCTGACCAAGGTGAAGAAGTTACTGGAGGGTTCGGACAGAGTGCTTCATTTTCATATGTTGCACAATCTACAGCGATATTGGAATTTACATATTTAATACTCGTGCTTGCTTGCGGTGCGGAGCATAAGCCTGCATATGTCCAGTAGCCAACTCTTTTACCGCATGTCGTCCTTGTCTCATTTGAAGAGACTGTCTGAGCAGAAAGCCCACAAATCTCATCACTTGCACAATCTGAATGCGTAGAGCATGTTGTATTGCCATCTGCTACATAATTAAAACCTATGTTGTCCTTACCTGGACTTGTAGTATTGAAATCATTTTGATACGCATATCTACATCCATAATCTTTTAAGCCTGAACGTATTCCACTATCACCAACTGGTGCACCAGCAGCTCCACACCAGTAAGGGTCAGTAGCAGGTGTAAAAGTACCGTTGTCTTCTGGCTTGATCATTACAGGCATAGAGATACCATTAATCATAGAAACATCATAAAAATCATTTCCTGAAGTACCAACGAGTGTAAACTCCGTTGGGGAAGTCATATATGTTTTTGTAGAACAATTATTTGTGCTAATGTCATCAGTAGTCTTACAGCCAGCAAAGTAACTCATTTGTCCACTGAGTACAATCTCTCTATCTAAGTTACCAAATGTAAATACTTTAGCGGGAGCACCAGGTGCTAAAATAACTTCCGTAGTTGGATTTAGTCCATCTAGTGAGTAGTAACAAAGTCCTGTTGGACTGCCATCAAGAACACTCCCATAAGAGATAAAGTCACAACACTCTTTTGTTTTACACATAACAGCATGTGTTGTTGTGTTGTAGTCACCCAATGATAAATTGAGATCATTTGGTTGACAATAGCTGTCTGAACCACAGGTCCATTCTGATAAATTTGGATTAAATGCACCACAATCACTGCTAGTACTACATGGTACAGCACTTGCAGCACCACCTATAAACTGTACAGCCGCATTTCCACTACAATAATTTTTGACTGTTATAGTTCTCGTATCTGCATTGTGTACTGTATGCGTAGTGTGTTTAATAGTAGTGTGATCACAAGGCATTGTATTGCTATCCATATTTTTAAAAGCAGTCTTTGAAATAGCGTGAATGGTTGCATAGTTAGGATTATTCTCTTCTTGTTCAATATAATCAATTAATAAATTTAAAGATGGGTCTAAACCAAAATAATTTAGAAGGTCTTTGTGTGCTGCATCAAGAGATTTATTATTGAGAAGCATGTCAAAGTAGATGAGTGTAGTAAGAGATGAGATTGTATTTACATTTGCCGGGGAGAACAGTTTTAATGATTTTTGAATTGTCTCTTTAGGCTCATCAGAATCTATAGAAACGCCTTTCGTTATTTCAGCTACTAGTGGATAATCTGCATATTGATTGTTCTCGTTTAAAAGAGAATAGTTACCTGATGAATCACTGTGTGTAGATGGTTCATTTGCATCACAGCTACGGTTTTTATTTAAATCAATACATACTTTTGCATTAGAGATATAACCGTCAATAACTTTACCAAATATTACACTATGTGAAGAATTATTATCAGAACAACCAATAATAGTACAACTTGCGATAATCATCAGTAACGAATTGAAAAACTTTGACATAACTACAACCTTTTTTGTATATAAGTAAAACTTCTATAAAATTAAAAAAACTTATACTTTAAGTATTGTATCTTATTTTAATATGAAAATATTTTCTTGTACAGCGTTTCACATACTTCATTGTAAGCATGTTACTTTTATAGAGAGTTTAATGTGTAGTATATCTGTCCCCACTGCTTCTGTATCAGCATTCATTAGTTTGAAATTATAGAGAATTGATAATAAAACAGATGATATAATTTTAATGACTATCGGCTACTGACACAAAACTCTGAACAGTCTTATCAAAGGACTCAAACGCTTTATACTACTATTTTACACAACCCTCTTTAGCGATTTTTAAATTACTGGCTTCTTGATTGTTGGCTTTACCGGACTGCTAAATGTTGTTTTATTTTTAGCAGATGCAGATTCCAATTTTTTTAGACGCTTTGACAGTTCTTTTACCATATCTTTGACTATATCCAGTTCTTTGTTAATATCTTTCCAGTACATAACCATCCACTGCAACCTCATATCCATTATTACCTTTTTTTGCAGCATTTAGGCCCTCTTTAATCATCTTATACACTGTTTTATCACTTTTACCTATAAGTTTAGAATACGCCTTTAGCCCTATTTTTTGCATCTGTTTCATTCCTGTGTCATTATAAGATTTTCAAAGAACATCATAGTAGTCCTTTAATACCAAACTATTACAATACACACAATTCCACCACAATCCATGCCTATACTCTTAAAATAAAACAAGCAAGGAGTTAAGATGCAAAGTATTTATCTCATTGACCATAAAGGAAAATTCAGAGGCTCATTTACAAGTGTACGTGATGCCAAAAATTTTGCCCATCATGAACATATTAATAATTATTTTTTAAAACGAATTGAAAAGAAAGGAGCCTGAGATGACACATACTAAAGAAGTTTATACGAATGGAATCGACATAATAAGCATTATTAATAAACAACAAGCAGGTTATCTTGTAAAAGATGAGAAAGAGCACACCCTTATTCTTTCTAACCTGAGAGGATACCGACGTATAGGCGACAATAAAAGTATTAAAGATTGGTATAAAGACTCTAAATCTTATATAAGGAAGCACCCTCTTTCAGCTTTAATAGCAGGTCTTGGTGTATTTTTTGGACTTACTAGCTTCTAAAGTAATAAAATGCCAACCAATAATTCTTATAATTTAGAAAAAGATATATCATAATTAGCGTCAAACTTTTTGGTAATGCCGGACAACTGGTCAAACTCTTTCATTCTATTCAAGAAGGGTTCATTCTTTCATTTTCTCTTCGATCACATCAATCAGTCTTTGTGCTTCCGCATCTTCAAGAACACCCTCATGTTGCATTTTCCAGATTAATGAACGTTCATGATTCAAAATAACGCGACGAGCAGAGCTTAGCTGTAAAGATGAGATCAAAGAGGCATATTCTCCTTCAATCATCTTGATAAAGGCAAAAGCATCTTGCCGGTTTGCCTCTATCATTCTTTCGGCTTCTTTTGTTGTCTTATCTGATGGAGAGAGTGCATCCAGGTGTTTTGTCATTTCATCCTGTCCTTCAACGAAACCGCGTGCAATATCATAATTCAAAGAGAGACGGCTAAAGACCCAGTCATGTACTTTTGCCGATAAAAATGGAAGATGAAGCATCCAATATGGAGGTAAGGGAAGAGAAAAGTTTTTAAGTAATGTTTTTCTAGGATGAATCAAAGGCGTATTGTCCAAAGCTTCTTCTACGGAAGAAGAGAGAGCATTCGCCGCATGACGCCCAATATATCCATGTTCAAACTGTTGCCAATATGAACTTCGTTCTATCTCCAAAAGTCGTCTCATGAAAGCTACATTACTATCTTCTTCCACCCCGCTCTCAGCAGAACATTCTTCTTTCACACCATCAATATACGACTGTAATTTTGGTTTAGAGATAGTGGTGAAAAAAACATTTTCATTAAAGCGATCCAAAAACTCTTCCATCTGCTGATGAACACCATGGGCTGCTTTTTGTACCGAAGCCTCTTTGGCAGGAGGCAGTTTGTCTAAGCCTAGAAACTTAAGCAGCCATTCCATAGATGAGCCGTTAATGACAATGGTAAGGACAACAATGCCTGCCGTTAAAAAAAGAACCTGGTCTGCAAATGCCTCAGACACAGAACTGTCTTGCACAAGGCTCAGTGCCATAGACAAGGAAACTGCACCTCTTAGACCTCCCCATATTAAGACCGTTGCCTTTTGACGTGTAATCCCTACTCCAATACGCTTTAACACCGGCATCAAGACTAAAACAGAACTTGTCCGTATTAACAAAAGAAGTAGATACAAGACAGCAAGCTTGACCCACATCACCGGATCATCAAACTTCACATGCAAGACAATAACGATACCAACGATTAAAAAGATAAGCGTATTTGCCATATAAGCCATCATCTCCCAAAACTGATGCAAGAAATGCGTAACCTCAGGTGAGATACGTGTTCGTCCAAAGGTCGAAAACATCAGTGCCAATGCAACGAGAGAGACGACGCCTGAAACATGCAAGCTCTCAGAGATCATAAATGCAATATACGCTGCTGCAACAGAAAGCGTGATTTCAACAAGAGGCTGATTAAATAGACGCCCTATTACCCATAATATCAGCCAACCAACCGCGACACCAATAAGACTGCCTGCAATAACAATCTTTAAGAAGTTTCCTTCAATCGCCAGTTCATTCAACTGCGTTGTCGTACCCAAGGCAAAGCCGTAGAACAGGGAGAAAAAGACAATAGCCGTGCCATCATTTAACAAAGACTCACCTTCAAGTAATGTCTCTAAACGCTTACGTGAGCTCTTTTCCTTTAGCAAAGCGACAACGGCGACAGGATCTGTTGCTGATATCAATGCACCAAAGAGCAAGGCCAGCCCGATACTCCAAGAAAATAGCCATGAAGTAGCCAATGCCGTTAAAACCATGCTGATTATCAGACCGAGTATAGCTAAGAGGATGATCTGAGGTGCGATCCTAAAAAACAGATGTGGTTCCATTGAATAGGCTGATTCAAAAATCAAAATTGGTAAAAATAAGAATAAAATCAAATGAGGATCAATGCCCCCCACTAGATTTATCATCTCAGAAAAGATACCTTGCGAAGCCAAGCCACCTCTTTCAAAACTTGCGATACCAATACCAACAAGTAGTAAAATAACCGTATAAGGAAGTTTTGAATTTTGAAAAAGGCTTTTAACAAGAGCACCTAAAAGCAAAGCACCCACTACAAAAAGTAAGACTATAACACCTTCAGTATGCATAACTAATCCCCTCAAATATTGCTCTCTTACTTTATTCTACATCAGTCAATATATAAGCGATATAAAACTAATCGTTTTAAGTTAAAATTGATAAAATATCCACCATATATAATGAGGGATGAAAAATGGCATATTTTTTGACAGTTGATGCAGGTACAGGAAGCGCAAGAGCAATAATCTTTGATACCAAAGGTAATCAAATTGGTGTTTCACAGCATGAATGGTCTCATCTTCCTGAAGGAGCCGTTGCAAACTCCATGGGCTTTGATACCCAAATCAACTGGAAAATTATTGCCACCTGTATTCAGGCCGCTATAAAAGACGCTAACATTAATGCCAGTGAGATCAAGGCTGTTACTGCCACAAGTATGCGCGAAGGCATCATCCTTTATGACAAAGATAATACAGAGTTATTTGGAGTTGCTAATGTTGATGCACGGGCAGACAAAGAGGTTGCTTACTTGAATAAGACCTACCCTCATTTTGAAAAAGAGTTCTATGAGACTAGTGGACAGACCTTTGCTCTTGGTGCTCTTCCTAGATTACTCTGGGTCAAAAACAACAAACCTTCTATTTATGAGCAAACTACAAATATCTCAATGATAAGCGACTGGGTCTTGGCTAAACTGTCTGATGTTATAGCAACTGATCCTTCTAATGCAGGAACCACAGGAATTTTTTCCCTTCAGACCCGTCAATGGGATAAAAGTATGGCGACGAAGGTTGGTTTGAAAGATGATATCTTTCCTCCTGTTTATGAAACAGGAACACAGATCGCAGAGGTCACCTCACGGGCGGCAAGAGAGACTGGATTGGCTCAAGGAACGCCCGTCATCATGGGTGGAGGAGATGTTCAGCTTGGATCAGCCGGTCTGGGTGTAGTTGAAGCAAATCAGGTCGCTGTTCTTGGCGGAACATTCTGGCAGCAACTTGTAAACATGGATAGACCTCTTACTCACCCTAACATGGATATTCGTATCAACCCGCATGTCATTGAAGGTATCTCTCAAGCCGAAGGCATCTCCTTCTTTTCAGGCATGGTCATGCGTTGGTTTAGAGATGTCTTCTGTGAGAGTGAAGTACTCGAAGCCAAAAAAAGAGGAATAGATCCCTATTCCCTTCTTGAAGAACTCGCTTCAAAGGTTCCTGCCGGCTCAAATGGGATCCTGCCGATATTTTCAGATGCCATGCATTACGGTAAATGGTATCATGCCGCACCATCATTCTTAAATCTTTCATTAGACACTGAAAAATCATCTAAGGCGGCCATGTTCCGTTCTCTTGAAGAGAATGCTGCCATTGTCTCTATGCTAAACTTAGAATCTATTTTTGAGTTCACCGGAGTACAAACAGACAGTATTACCTTTGCCGGGGGAGCATCAAAAGGAGCTCTATGGTCGCAAATACTCTCTGATGTCACACAAAAAGAAGTTTGTATTCCACGTGTAAATGAAGCAACTGCTTTGGGTGGCGCTTTTGCCTGTGGTGTCGCCACAGGCGAGTATGACTCAATTGCACAAGCGTCTAAAGCCTTAATACAGTGGGAAAAAACATACACTCCTAATCCAAAGAATAAAGCCTTATACCAAGACCTTTCCAATAAATGGAAAGAAGCCTACGCTGCGTCCTTAGCACTTGTTGATAAGGGGATAACGACTTCCATGTGGAAAGCTCCTGGACTTTAGTTATAATTTTATAAATAAATAAGGATATATTAGATGACAATTACGAAACGTGTAACATTTATTGCCAAGCCTGATGGTATTAAAAAGATGAAAGAACTTCTATCGGCTATGGTCATCCCTTCAAAAGCAGAAGACGGCTGTCTTTTTTACGAAATCGTTCAGTATGAGAACAAGCCTGAGAAGTTTATGGCAATTGAGACATGGAGAGATGAGGCTGCGCTTAACGGTCACAAGGCGTCTGCTCATTACAAGATCTATAAATCAAGCTTTGAGCCTTACTGCGCAGAAAAATACACGGATGAGTTAGAAGTCTTAGGTTAAGGGCCTAAGACTTCTTATGTCCATGGCCTGTGCCACCACTTCGTTTAACTAAGTTTTCCATATGTTCTCCACCAATATTATAGGCTTCGCCGAAACCGAAGGTCGCTTCACCATAATCTGTTGAAAGCTCATATAGGTTAAAGTCTGCCATACCCATTAACATCACTACCATATCTTCCGAAAACCTTGCTTTAAAGACATTCATCACTTCAGTAAACTTTTCCTCATCTTTATCGACCATAATCGAAGAGCACTGTAAAGAGATACGTTTACGTGCAAAGATCTGTTCACTCTTTGACTCATCTTCTATAAACATCAAAGAGGCTTTTGGTATACGCTGTAGATTTTGTGCATGTTGAGCAACATTAGAAATAAAAACATAAAACTTATGCTCATAATGAACAAAGGGGGCATAAGAGCCAAAAGGCAGGCCTTTTGTATCTAACGTTCCTAGAACGGTACTTTGGAAGTTTTTTATAAATTCTAACATTATGCTTGTTTCCTAAGTTTAGCTTGTTCTAATTCCCAATACTCCATATCGAATATATCAGAAGGATTTAGACTCTTCCATCCACCAAGGTTTTGTGCCAGCGTCATCGCATGAATAGTATGAGAAACGATATCAAAGATAATGCCCGCTTCTTTTTCATCCTTACCCAAGGCTACAAACCCCACACCTTTGATAATCGCGTAACGCGGTGCAAGATCTAACATAATCTCGTCTTTTGCATGTGCCTTGAAGTACTTCTTATAACGTGATGTAAAAGCATCTAATCCATCTTTGATACTGTCACAAATAATGGCAGGAAAAGGCTTCGCACGGATAACATGTTCCGGTGTCAAAGGACCATTTTTAAAAATATCATCAAGATTATCAAAGTTTGAAAAGTTCGCTGCTTCTATACTTGAACCAAACTTCATAACTATCTCACAACCGCGAAGTTTTTCTACCTCAGACTTTAACTCATCTGTAAAAGACTCGTCTAATTTACAAAAGCTTTTTGAAAAACTTACTACTTGTTTTGCTTCTTGCTTGAGGTAATCTTCTGCCTTAGAGACAATGGCAATCATCTTCTCATAAGCCATCTTGGCATCATCATCAAAAGAAAAGACACCATGATTAAGTAAGATAATCCCATCCAAAGTCTTCCAGTCTATATCCTTCGTCTTCTCATAAATCTCTTTTGCAAGAACAAAGCCTGGCATAATATAGTCTATAAAGAGCATATTAGGACCATAAAGCTCTTTTAAACGCTTTTCGCCATGGGGAGTATTAGAGATAGTAACTACTGCGTCAGCATGTGTATGATCTACAAACTTAAAAGGGATGATCGCATGCAAGATAGCTTCGATGGAAGGGTTAGGAGAGCTTTTGTCTTCAAGTGCTTCTCTTTGCTGGGCAACCATATCTGTGTCAGACAAATGATCCAACTTTGCCATCTCAATTAAGGTCTGAAGATCAACACCCGGAAAACCAGGTTCTTCAATGGTATCAAGGTTCCAACCACTTCCTTTGACATAAAGCTTATCGTCTATCTTGACAGAAGTGTTCCCACCTCCATGCAAGACCAAATCCATGTCTTTGCCTAAAAGCTGAGAAGTATAAACCCGCATTGCCAAGTCTGTTTTATAGTTTTTTGCTTCATTATCATTATAGGTAGATTTCATTAGTGTTCCAAAAGTTTTTTAACATTCTAGCAGAATTTAAAAAGCTGATATCAATAGATCTCAGCTAAGAAAGGATAACTAAGAAATTGATTATAATGTGTTAACCAGACAAAGGAGTCAAAAGCTTTTTGCCCTGTCTTAAAGCTTGAAATATTATGCAAAACAAAATATTAACAAAGAGACTAAAAGAGTTTAAAAAATTTAATAAACAATTTGTTACACATAAAAAAGACAGCATCAAGTCCATTCATAACTTACGAATACATTGCAGAGAACTAAGTTCTTTACTCAGCCCTGAGAATCCATTCTATACTCAAGTAAAAAAACTAATCAAGGCCAGTAATGCGATAAGAGATATGGATGTGTTTCTTACTGTCTATCTACCTTCTTTGCCAAAAGATTACAAAAAGCAGTTAGATATCAAAAGTATAAAAAAATCTATCCTTAAAAAAAGAAAGAAGAAGGTAGCTCAACTTCACGCATATATGCATTCATTAGCTCCGTCAAAGAGTTTAGACATCGCCAAGAAAGTGAATAAGACATCTGACAAGAGAGATCTCTCGCCTCTTGTACTGGAGAAAAAAGAACTGCATAAGTATAGAATTCGCATAAAGAAACAATTATATAAAGAAAAGAACAGCCGTCCAAGAAATAAAGATAAGATCAAGACACTTACAGAAATAAAAGACTTATTAGGAACTATTAATGACAACTACAATGGTCTAAAAACCTTGCGTCGCTATAACCTCAAAGCTAACCTATACAATCAGATTCAAGACTTTACACAAGAACAGAACGAAAAAATATTTTTAGCAGTACAAAAGATAACAACCTTATGAAAAAGCTTTACCTAATTAGACATGCAAAATCAAGTTGGAAAGATGAAAAACTTAATGATTTTGACAGACCCTTAAATAAAAGAGGAAAGCAAAATGCCCCCTTGATGGGGAGTAGACTAAGAGATAAAAAAATTATGCCGGACATCATCCTCTCTAGCCCTGCGCTAAGAGCCAAAACAACGGCAGAGCTTATTTCCAAAACAGTCAATTATCCTAAAGATATCATATTTATTGATGAGATTTACGAATCAACACCGGCTAAACTGCATCAAATATTAACGCATGTTGATGATAAAAACAGTACACTGTTTTTATTTGGACACAATCCTGAATTAAATGCCCTGCTTGAGAGGTATGTGAATTTCACTGAAAACCTAGTGACCTGCGGGATGGTAGAGATAGAGTTTTCTTGTGATAAATGGGTAGATATCACTGCACATAATGCAAAATTCATAAGCTATGATTACCCAAAAAAACAAGACTAGAATTTTTTAATTATGGCATGTCTTATTACTCAGGTGTGTTATATTGTCTATCACCTGCGTCACCTAAACCAGGAATAATAAATTTATCCACATTAAGTTTTTCATCGATCTGTGCAATATAAATATTGACATCAGGATGCGTGTCTTCAACAGCTTGTAAGCCTTCAGGTGCACCGATAACATTCAAACTAATAATCTCTTTAGGCCCTTTGGTTTTCACTATTTCAATAGCATCACAAAGTGAACCTCCTGTTGCCAACATAACATCAACGATGACTACTGTTTTATCTTTACAATCAGGTAAACGATCATAATAGAGCTTACTTTTGTGTGTAATCTCATCTCTTTTCATTGCCAAAAAACCACCCGTAATTTGAGGAAGGATTTCCATAACAGATTCAAGCATAGGCATACCGGCGCGTAATACTGTTACAACCACGAAAGAGGATGCATCCAATATTTCATGCTTTTCTTCACCTGCCCATGTGCGCACCTGCTTCGAGGAAAGCGAAGATGTCTGCAATGCTTCATATAAAAGAATTTTTGTGATCTCTTTTACATTATGACGAAACCTTAACGCATCTGTGTTTATATCACGCAAGGCAGAGATTAATGTTTTAATTATCGGATTAGAAAGTTCTTTTATCATCTTCAAGCCTCCAGTTTATAGCTTATAATATCGTATTATTACTGTACAATACCACTTATGGAAAATATATTATTTATCGGCTTTGCCTTCTCATTTTTAACCTTGATGTCCATTCACGTCTATCTCACTAATGCTTTTTTTCTACAACTCAAGAAAGCACATAAAGAAATGTGGAACAGCCTCGGGCAACCACGATGGAAAATACATTTCGGAGATCAGACTTTTCAAGAGGCTATGAAATATATTCGTAAAAAGAAGTTTATAGACTTGGATGATGAAGTTTTATTGCAGTATTACAAAAAAATTAAACGCGTTGAATATACCTCAATTGCCATTGCTGTTATCATACTTTTTATAACCATTTTAGATATTATACAAGGATAGGAAATGGATCAAGTTGATGAAAGTAGCTATAACCTAATTGTACTTATAATTATGGCCATTGCTATGTTTGTTGTTTTGAAGTTACCTAAGAAAAAGTAGACTCCCTTATATAAGGCAGCCTATCAATTACTTCTTTTTTACTACCGCTTATTTCTTTACAGGACTTGCTTTTTTAATCGTCTTTTTAGCAAGTTTTTTTGCCGTAGATTTTTTAGCTACTTTTCTCTTAATAATCTTGGCTACCGCTTTTTTAATTGCTTTTTTAGCTGTACTTTTCTTAGCTGTTTTCTTAACAAGCTTTTTAACTGCTTTTTTCTTTAACGCTTTTGCCATGGTACATCCTTTAAGTTTGGTCTGTATTCATTCTATTGCAAAACTTCTTAAAAGAAGCATAGGCTTTAACAATATTAAACTTTAGAAAAGTACTGGTTCCATGTCTTCAGCCGGATTGAACTCTTCAAAGTCTTCGATGATTCTGTCAAACATTCTTTTTGTTTTTTCTGCTTTAATACTGAACTCATCAAAAACATACTTTGAGGAAGGAAAGGCTTCCCCCAGTTCTTGATAGATGGCCAACCGCCCGTTGATGTGCTTACTAAACTCACCAAAAGCAGAACGTAAAAATTCTTTTGTTGTTGTATGACGCATCAAAGACTTAATCATACGCTTACGTTCTTTAATTGGTAAAGACTCATCAATTGCTTCTGCTACACGCTTGATGTCTAAACGTGAAAGATATACACCAGAATGAGCAGGCCCAAGAAGTTTGTCAGCCAATTCGTCAACAAAGGCCGGTGCGTCTTCTAGCTCTGCTTCTTCTTCATCTTTTTGCTTCTGCTCTTCCCCTATGCAACTTTCGTGTACAAACTTGTCAAACTCTGCTTTTAAATCATCTAAATTGTTAAAATCTTTCATCTATAGTCCTTTTGTCCAGATATTGTAATTAATTTTTGCAAGTACATTAGAATACTTTTCATTATTTATAAATTCAGCGCCATAGGCGGCTGCATAATCTACCAGATTACTCTCTCTCTTTAGATCAATTAGAACGGTGTCCTTATTGATCTTGCAAAGACGTGCAGATGAAGGCGTTGCATTGATAAAAGCATCAAAATGAGAAAGGTCAATATCTTCATTTTCTATTGCTCTGTCAATATCTACATGTATACCTTCAAGCTCTTTTGTATGTTCTTGAATAAGTTGCATACATGATTCAACTCTATCATTTAGAAGAACAAGTTCTTTGATCCCAGAATCTTGAATATGCAGAAGTATAGACTTTGCCAGTTTGCCTGAGCCAAGAATAGCAAGCTTAGAAATGTTCTTCTCTTTTAAAAGTAAAGAAATTGCCCTGCCCGATGCGATCTCACCGTAAAGTTCTTTATCCTTAACGATTATAGTGTCACAAAAACCACACGTTTCGACTTCAGGACTTTTATGATTGAGCTGTTCTATCACACCTTCAACATATTCCGCACCTAAAGCTACACCGTTGAGCTTTGCTTCTCTTAGCCCCGCCACAGTAAAGTAGATATCATCAGGACGGATATTCATCGGTATACACATACCATTATCACCATTTTCTTTAAAATAGCGGTTTATTGTCACCGAGAAGCGGTTCTGTTGCGCATACTCAGCTAAGAAGCCAAATAGAAGTGACTGCATATCAATAGCATTATCATCATTCATTGGCGCAGATAAGTTTTCAGCCATTTATTCTATCCCCCATAATTCTTTTGCTTCTTCTTCTTCAAGCTGGCAGCGTTGACAAACAACGTCGCCGCCTCTATACGTAAAGTAATTGTCACATTCGTGACAACGTCTTATAGAAAAACTGACTAAGCGTTTTACTTCAGGCTCAAAGAGCTGTTTTAAATCAAAAGTCTCACCTAAAGAGATTGCATCAGGCTCACACACATCATGACACAGATGGCATTTCACGCACAAAAATGGATCAAAATCAATTTTTGAATTTTTCACATCTGATGTCAAAGCTGCTGTCGGACAGATCCGATAACACATCTGGCAAGCCGTACAGGTCTCTTCATTAAGCTTTTTCATACTTGTAAACGAGAGTTCACTCGCATCAATAATATGATACTGTGATGGTTTAGGCGCACGTTTTAAAGCAGTAAAAAAGATCTTTCTTTTATCAGGAATAACCTTTTGTTTGAGCTTTGATATGTCTTCCGTAAAGACTTCATGTCGAAGCTCTTCATCTAACTCTACTTCAACTCTTCTGTCAAAGTCTTGTTTTGCCTTAGCCGCATTTTTAACCGTAAGATTTTTAAAGAAACCTCGCCTGTCATCTTCAACGACTACCTCTTCACTCACATAAGCTATATTTTGCGCCTTGATGCGTTTAGTTGACTCGATCGCTTCTAAAACAAAGTTTACTTCTTCAATGTTCGCATCGATTTTTGGCTTAAGCTTTCGCGCTATCTCACATCCGTCACAATGACCCGTGTCACAGACTATATCTTCTTTTAAAATAGCAAGTGAGGTCAGATGTTCAACAGACAAGGCTGCAATACAAGGAACATTTTTCTTACATGAAATTAGTGTTTCCGCACTTTGTGCAAACTCAAAAAAGAAGTTGGTCTGATTGAAATCATCTAAGGCAAAAGCTTCTGTCGGACAAACAGACACACATCCGCCACAGCCAACACATTGGCTCATATTAAAAGCCGGAAGATGATTATCAATAGAGATAATGTCTACAGGACAGATCTCAACACATTTTGTACATTCAGAAAACTTAGCCAGCGCACGAACACACTTGGTAGGATCTAGAGTTAAACCAGCCATTTAAATAATTACGCTGCTTTCTCAACACTAAGATATTCATTATCAGCAAGTATAAACTCTAAACACATCTCAGCTGCATCATAATAAATAGGTGTACGTGATTCATATTTAACATTAATCAAATACATTGGTGCCCACTTAAGAAGATGCTTGTTTAAAAAAGCCTTCTGAGCAAACTGAAAGTGCTTTACAGATTCAGTATCATTAGCTCTAGCAGCAGCTATTTCAGCTTCTATAAGGTAATGCATAAACTCCAGTTCAACACCGATATGATCAGCAGATACGGCTCTAGCCTTTGCAAAGTCAACAACATAATCGAATTCATGGTACATATCTGTAACAGGATTCGCTCCGCCTGTCTCGATCATCTGATCTTCACGTGTATAAAAAGTCTCATAAGGTACTAGGTGAAGTAAGGAGATATTTGCAAAATCAACATTCAAATGCTGCTCTAACAGAGTCTTATTATCTGCGCTCTCAAGTATTTTCCAGTCTTTAAGACTTGGGAAAAATTCACGGATCGCTTCGTCATTTAAAATCATCTCTAACATTTCATTATCAAGTTCTTGAAGTAAAACGCGAGATAAAAGTGCATAAATATTACTACGTGCTTGTGCTTGTTCCATAAAATACATTTCCTCTGAATAATTATAAAAATTATCCCAATTTATTATCTGCGATTATAGTAAAAACAGCTTAATATGGAGTTAGTTTTGTAGAGTAACTGGAGTTTTATACGTAGAAAAAAAGAGGAAAGTTAATTTTCCTCTCAAGTCAATAATTCCCTAAGGAATTATTTAATTTTAACTGCGTAAGCTGCCTCAGAAAGAGGAACCCACGGACGTTTAATAAATTGAGGACGACGCCATTTGTTTGTCTCATTAAGAGGACGAGTAAACTCATCTCGCCATGCTTGATAAACTTTTTGGTTGTTCTCGTAATTTACAGAGATATCACCGATCTTGTCACCCGCTTCCGCTTTAGAAAGGATAACTTTTTGGTGCCAACAATGCATACCAGAAATTGGATCCGGGTGCGGAGCTGCCACAGCATTTTGCCATGAACCAGAAAGACCATCCCACCAGATGTTATCAGAGTCTTTATTGTAATCAGCAAAACGCTCAGATTTGAATGGAACGATACCTTGAGTATACGTAAGTTTACCCTCTTTACCATCCATCTGAAGTTCAGCAGTTGGAACACCAAAGCTGTTAATACCGGCAGTACCTGTGTAATCCTCAATCTTGATCTGTGCACCATCAGCACCAGCATTAACCGGCGATTCAGCCATAAATGCTGCATCATTCATATTACGAGGTGCTTTAGAACCGTCAACCTTACCGTCACTTACACCATTAGGAATAGTAACTGAGTTAACTAGCTTCCATCTACCACCATGATGTGAACATGCAAGTGTACCTGGAAGTACACCTTCAGTTGGTACAGCCATGGCTACAAAGTAACCTGAGCTTAGACCTGAAACTGAATCCAGGATCTCAACGCGGATAGAGTCACCACGCTTGAAACCCTGGCGTTTAGCATCTTCAGTCGAGATCCAGATTGGATCATGGTTCTGAGAGATTTCCATTAGGTGCTTCGAGTTAGCCGAACGTGTATGAATATTGTATGGTAAACGGAACACAGTATTAAGTGCGTACGAGTTTTCCTCAGTCATATACATATGGTTAACATGTGAAACGATTTCAGGCATACCTTTCTTTTCTTCTTCATTACGAGGATAGAAAGGAATAGCATATTCTGGCCATTTCCACTCATCAGAAGCAAACCACTCACAGAAGAAGTCTAGCTTCTTGTCCATAGTAGCAAAACCGCCCATTTTCTTGCCATCGATCTCAATACCGATTGGTTTCTTACCATCTGGATATTTCCATGCATCACCATGTGCTTCTACAGACATAACACCTGTACGCTTGTCAGTCTCAATATGGTGTTTATTATATTTATGACCGTGAGATATCAGGTTTTGACCATCATCTTTAAGCTCACGTTCTTGTGGAGAATAGATATGGTTTTCTTCCATCCATGCTCCGCGATCTCGCATATACTCATAAACTGGGAATTCAGAATCTTTGTATTTAGGATCAGATGTTGCTGTTTTATGAAGATGTGGTAAATTATCACCAAATGCAGCATCATACCATTCCGCAATTGTAACTGGTTTGCCTGGTGTTCTCTTCGATTCCCACATAGACTTAATTGTCTTAGTCTTTGCAGCATCAAGGAAAATCTCACCTTTAGGATCGATATAGTTAACACACATATCAAACCAGAACTCATTCTCTTCCCAAACTTCACCAAGACCCGCTTTGATGTGAGCCTCAAGTGTCGCACGATTAGGATTATTTGGCTTCCAACCTGCTTTTTCAAGAGCAACACGCATAACCGGTTGACGGAAAGATGTCCAACGAGCCGGCATAGTAGCTTCTGAATGCTGATCATGACGTTCACCAGCAAGACCCACTGGAAGTACATAGTCACAATACCAGTTAGTCTCAGACCATGTAGGAGAAAGGTTGAACGTAAGTTCCATCTTAGTCTCATCTTTAAGTACTTCTAACCAACGGAAACCATCTGGATTAATCCACACAGGGTTATACATACGTGGAATCCAAACAGCAAGTTTAGTAGGAACATTTAGTCCCTTCTTGATCCACTTTTGTTGCCACTGTGTATCACTTAAAAGGTGTGGTAAAAGGTACGACATCTCGTAAGTTGAAAGAGGCCATTCAGGTGGCCAAGTAAGTTCATTCCAAACACCGACTTTTGGAACATCTTTACCACGTGCACCTTGACCAATAGTAGCAGAACCACCTTTACCAGCTACCGAAATAACATGGAAGTGGTGGAAGAATGTACCACCTTTAGGACCAATTGCACCACGAAGACCTAGTGCCATGAAACCTGTACGACCTGAAGTCCAACCACCACGGTTACCCGCAGCAGCAGCACGCCAGAAGTATGAAGAGATAGATGTCTCAGCCCAGATAAACATATCATATAGTTTTTCTAGTTTGTATGCCGGGACATGAGACTCTTTAACTGCGTAGTCAAGTGTATAAGGAGCATATAACTCTTTTAATACTAATAAAAATGTAGCAAAGTCTTTCTTCTTAGGAACTGATGATATATAGTTCTTCTCAACCATAAATTTAAGGTATTCAGTGTTATCCATAAACACTTCCCAGTTATACCACTTACGTACGAACTCTTCGTTAACCTTACCTTCTTGAAGGATACGATTTACTAGATATAAGTAAATTGTAGGTTCTGTACCCGGCCAAGCTGCGATCCATAAATCTGCCATACCAGCAGAGTTAGACATACGAGGATCCATAACAACAAGTTTGGCACCTTTTTTACGTGCATCAGCGATATGTCCCGCTGCTTGCTGGAAATAGTGACCCGCATCTGCTGCGTGAGAAGAGTTAAGGAAGATCAACTTCGAATTAGCCCAGTCTGGAGAAGAACGGTCATCATTTGCCCATTGAATAGTCGGCGTACGACCACCTGATGAACAGATGTTTGTGTGTGAGTTGAATGCATCCGTACCAAGTGTTTGCCATACTTTACCTGTAAAACCGTTCTCATTTGGACGACCAACGTGGAACATTACAGATTTTTTAGAAAGCTCATCACCTTTACGTAATGTATCACCCATCTTCTTACCGATGGCAGTCATAGCGTCATCCCATGTTACACGAATCCACTTACCTTCACCACGCTTAGAGCCTGGGGCTCTTTGAATTGGAAATGCAAGACGATCTGGATCATACATTTGTGACTGAGTCGCATAACCTTTTGCACAGTTACGTCCACGAGAACCTGGGTGCAATGGGTTACCCATGTACTTTTTAACAGTAAATGTCTTTTTATCGATCCAAGCAGTAAGACCACAAGAAGCCTCACAGTTAGAACATGCAGTTGGAACGATCATATAATCATTTACTTCGATACCATCTGGGTTATCTTCTGATCGTACACCTTTACGGTCAATACCACCACGTTTCCAATCGTCTCCGTCTAGTTCTTTGAAATCATCCCACTGATCTAGTGGTGGATAAAATGCTAAAGAATCAGGCGTATTTGTAAACTTGCTCTCATTTAGAGATTCAGCTAAAACATCAGTACTGATTACATTCTTAGCGATAGCGGCGCCTGCAACTGTAAATGCAGCACCCTTAAGAAATGTTCTTCTATTTTCTAAAAACATTCAATAGCCTCCTTAGCTCATACTTAATAATTGTGGAATAACTAGCCATACCCATTTAACAATCCATAGTCCTGCAATTGCAGATACAGATGCTAATGTTAATAGACCAGTTGATTTGTTCTGAACACTTAGTGTTACAAGAACCATAGGGACGATGAATGCAAATACTTGTCCAATCCAGAACCAAGTTGTATATTCACCATGACCTTTTATAAACTCTAAAGTTGCTGCAACTTCTTCTGCCTTCATTGGACCGAAAACTAATTCACTCATATAAAGTAAGAAAGCCATAAATGCAGAAGCACCAAGAATAATCGCTAAATCGCGTTTAGCTTCATATGGTAGTTTTGCACCCATAAGTAAGGTTGTTGCTGAACCTGCAAGTGTTGCTGCAAGGATCATTTGAGCCGCTTCAGTTGGCATTTGCCATAATTCACGTGCAGTTGACTGCGCCATAAGAGCTGCTGTATAAAGCGTAACAGGAATAGCGAGGATTGCTGTCCACGTTAATGCCTTATCAAATGCAACATTGTCTTTCTTGATAAAAGAAAGGTAAGCCAGTAAAAAGATCATACCAACAAAAGCAGTCGCCAGGAATGAACCAATAGTGATTGCTGATGTCCAGTGTGGGTGGAAAAAGATATGCCAAAATCTAAAGATTTGATGTAAATCGATAACCGTAAAGAATAAGAAGATATGAATAGTTACGATAGAAACCACTGTAAGTGGAAAACGTAAATAACCTGCTTCATTTGGATATTTTTTAATAAGATAGAAAAGCATGAAGATAACACCGGTACCGATACTCTTCGCCCACATATTCATAACAATAATCCAACCCCAAACAATACCCGGAAGTCCAACGTCAAGTGTAACTACTGCATGTGTTGCAGCTAATGATTCATGTACCATTAGTGGTGTCCTCCTACAGGCATTTTCGTTGTAAGTTTATTGAAAAGGCTATGACCTTCAACACGCTCAGACGCAAGTGGGTTAAGTGTTACGTTACCGCCGCCTACATAAAAGTGTTGAGGATTTGTACCCTTTTCAGGTTTACGTACCTGAACATCTCCATTGTGTTCCATGATATAACGACTAATATTAGACGCTGGATCATCAAGATCACCAAAGATATTCGCTTCAACCGGACAAGCAACAACACACGCTGGCATAAGGCTAGAAGCAATACGGTGCGCACAGTATGTACATTTGTCTGCAGTTTGTGTTTCAGGATCGATGTAGATCGCACCGTATGGACAAGCCATAACACAACCTGCACAACCGATACAACGTTCCTTATCAATGTTCACAATACCGTTTTCGATATAGTGAAGCGCAGATACTGGACAGATACGCTCACATGGTGCATTAGCACAGTGGTTACAACGTAACGGAGTAAATGTACGTTTTGTCTCCGGGAAGACACCTACATCTACATACTTAACACGAAGACGCCATGTACTCAATGGCACCTCATTTTCGACCTTACATGCAATTTCGCAGCCTTTACAACCCATACAAAGGTGTAAGTCTACTAAGAAACCTAAATGCATTCATTCTCCTCCTACTTAAGATTAT
>Ga0316206_1000498_pt1 | contig 51080 bp, 49 predicted proteins | sample 6monthpyrite_MG_FD_204942 | JGI IMG/M metagenome (GOLD analysis project Ga0316206, IMG submission 204942) | Microbial mat bacterial communities from mineral coupon in-situ incubated in ocean water Damariscotta River, Maine, United States -... | ecosystem: Environmental > Aquatic > Marine >...
AGTGCATAGGTTGAGCACCTTCTTCTGATAGATCAATAATAGAAAGTCGTTTATGACCAAGCCCAACTCGTGACTGTTCATCAATCCAGATACCATCAGCATCAGGGCCTCGATGATGAATACTTTTGAGCATTGCCTGAAGATTTTGCTCTAACGAGCCTAGGTTATTTCTGTAATCTACAATTCCTGCTATTCCGCACACCCAGGTGTTTCCTTTTTATTGATACAAAAACAAGTTGAAATTAAAGCTATTTCTTTAATCGGTCAAGTAAAGTATTGGAAGAATAAAATCCTAATTAGCAAAATCGAAATATATGATTTTGAATGGGCATAATTTTTATGCGTTTTCATCGTCCATACTTAAATTTAGGCAATAAAAAAGGGGCAAAACCATAAGGTTTTGCCCCTTTATACTCATAAATCCGAAGAGTATGAGCTCAATCAAATAATATTGTGTGCTATTAAAGCGCTACAATGTTCTCTGCTTGAGGGCCTTTTTGGCCTTGTGTTACTGTGAATTCAACCTTTTGGCCTTCATTCAAAGTTTTGAAACCAGTGCTAGTGATAGCGCTGAAATGAGCAAAAACGTCAGGGCCGTTTTCTTGCTCAATAAAACCAAAACCTTTAGATTCGTTGAACCATTTAACTGTACCAGTAGTAGTAGACATAAGTCATATCCTATTTAATTTGTTTAATTGTGCTCTGTTACAAGCGGGTTGTGCTGAAATGTGTTGATATAATATATGAATAACAGAACGAGGAACTACTAGTGACATCGAAATGGTGTTGCATAAATATAAGAATTACTTTCAAGCTGTGGTCATTCTACAGCTTACGTAACCAGAATGTCAACAAATACAGTCAATTAGCTCTTTTTTCTGTGAACTTATATATGCGTCTAAGCAAGTTTGAATTTGTGTTTTTTATAGGAGCCATTGCTTAATAGGGTATTCTAAGAATTTTAATTAAACAATCAGTAATTATCTTATTCCTATTTATATATACAACAGTTAGTTATATAACTATATTAATGTTAATTATAGTATTGTGTATAAGTGTAGATGATTTCGGTCGACGGAACTTTTCCTCTAATACTATCTAATATATCTATTGGCTTGTCAGTTAAATTCAGGGGGGTGGTATTCTTGAGAAGTCACCTAATTAAACATATAACGCACTATATTCAATGCAAGTATTGTTTCCATTTCATTTCTATTTTCCAGCAATGGGCGTTATTTTTGGATATTTTCCGCAGTAAGTTAGCACAGCTTGGACCCAATTGAAGACCTGGGACATGAGAGGCATGAGTAGTCATTTTTAGTCTCAATGTGCAAATTGACGCAACCTTTTTTCCTCACGATCTAACTACATGTGCGCATAATGTATATTATGTTAAATAGATTGCTAGGCGGATATATACTACGCACCTATCTCCACTGAATAGTAGATACAGTGCTTAATCTTATAGCCGATTTGCTAAACAACTGGTTATCCTTTGATTAGTATACTTAATTGTTGATGAAACCTGTATTCAGGTAAAATCCTTTTCTTTGGCTCTCAGTAATAATTATAAATGAATATCACCTTTGCGAACCAAACATCACCTGTTACATCTTCATGGCTTAAATTGGCTATCGCATCATTGATAGCCGCCGGCTTATTTTCACTATTACTTGTTTTATCGCGAACACCTGGTGTTCAGGAAATCATCCCGTGGATTGATTTCTTTCATACAGCTCTGGTCGTACACGTCAATTTATCTGTTCTTTACTGGTTTATGTCATTTTCATGTGTTTTCTGGAGTATATACGGCGGCTCTAAATATACGCTTATTGAGCGATCAGCATTAGTTCTGTGTGTAATTGGTACGGTGATACTGATCAGTTCACCATTTTTAGGTGCTGGAAGTCCGCTTATCAATAACTATATACCTGTGCTTCAGCATTCATTGTTTTTATGGGGAATCGGAATATTTACATTGGGTGTGCTGATCCAATGCTTACGCTCATTAATTATATTGCCTTCAAATATTAATGAAATAACAGAAATAGCACCTTATATTGCAGCCTTATTGACGTTTTCATCTATTCTTGCGCTATTTATTTCATGGTTAAACATCCCAATAGAGACTGAAAACCTGGCTTATTATGAGTATCTTTTTTGGGGCAGCGGTCATATATTACAGTTTAGTCACACCTGTTTATTATTATTTTCGTGGTTATTACTCATTAGTTTTGTAGGTAAAAAAATTGAATCAACAGCTTTAACGCTTAAATGGTTATTCATAATTCTTTTATTGCCCGTGAGTTATGCTGCGTATATTTACCTGTCATTTCCTGTTTTTTCACCGGAACACATTACTGAATTTACCCGCTTGATGAAGTACGGCGGTTTAACGTCCCTGCCCCTTGGCCTTGTTGTGGTATGGAGCATTATCAAATCTAAACTGAATAATGATAATGAAACCAATGCAGCTAAAGCCGCTTTATATAGTTCTATTTTATTATTCGCCGCCGGTGGCATTATTGGCTTTTTAATTGACGGTGTGAATGTAGTTATTCCGGCACATTATCATGGCTCTATAGTCGGCGTGACACTAGCCTTTATGGGTGTCGCTTATTATTTATTGCCGCAACTGGGTTATAAAAAACCGGTATGGAAAATGGCACGTATTCAGCCGTATATATATGGTGGTGGCCAGCTAATGCATATCTTGGGTTTAGCCTGGTCTGGTGGGTACGGCGTACAAAGAAAAACAGCGGGTAGCGCTCAGGGGTTAGATAGTTTGCCAGAAGTGATTGGTATGGGCATGATGGGGCTGGGAGGATTAATCTCTATCATCGGTGGCATCCTGTTTTTAGTGGTCATGATTCGCTGCATGCTACCTGAAAAACACACAAACGCTTAAGCAACCTTATTTCAGGCTGTTATGAATTGTTTTGTCAGTTGCTATTTAGTCACTATGACCAGGCAAAAATAGCGATTACAACCAATCCCAGTGTTATTGCGTGCATAAATAAACGCCCTTGCATGAATTCGTTTTCATGTTCCAGGTCGAATTTGCCACCCATAATCATCGACACACCACCACCAAACAGCATTGCAACGGTGCCAATAAATGCAATTACAACAAATAAATTAATAGCTGTCATTGCTCTATCCTCCTACATATAGGCATATGCTTGAGGTGTTAATGGTCCGCCAACTGGCTGCAATGTCAATTTGAATTAATTTATAGCGAGACAATAAAAAAGGCGCTTATAAATTAATATAATCGCCTTTAAAGGTTAAAAATAGTTTTCAGATTATTACTTTCTTAACCTATTTTTGAAATCTTCAATAATCGCTCCATATCTTTAAGGATTTTCTTTGCCTCAGCATCTTTAGGAAATGACATCATATAGTTACCTAAAGGATCTATCACAAATATACCATCTTCAATGGTTTTACCATCGACTGATAAAGGTGATAAATAATCTTTATAATTACTACCGGATGGGATGATGACATGCATATCTCGATAGTCTTTTAATAGCTCATTAAATGAATCTATTGCTTTTACATCGGTTAAAAAAAATGCTTTTTTAACTCGCTTATGTTCTGCAGCTAATGCAGTTTTAATTTGACGGATTTTATACAGATTATCCTGGCAACTTGCCTTGCAATCACTGCTGCCGACTGAAAACATTATCCATTTTCCACGTAATGATGATAATTTAAACTCTGAATCATCAATAAGTGTGAGTGACGTATCTTCAAGCTGTCTAACGGGATTAATTATAGTGCCATAGTTTGTTTGTGCCCCCAGATTCATATCATCTCGATTAAAGTAGAAATAATAAGCTGCTAGATAAGGTAAGCCAAACAGGAATATCATTATCCATAGGGCGGTATAATTTTTCTTCGGTGTATCGGTCGAATTATTTTCAGCAGTTGTCATGTGTATTTAGTCTTCTATGTAATCGTTATTATATTTTGTTTAAACTTGGTGGTCTGATTTTTTTATATTAAGAGCGATATATGTAACCAGTACGATAAGCGCAAATACGTACCACTGTATCGCATAGCCAATATGCATCCCTATTTTCACTTCGTATTTTGGCCATTCCCTTGTGTATCCATACTGATTATTTTTATCGAGTAAAATAATGACTGGTAATATATCCTTGCCAGATTTGTTTTTAAATTGAACGGCGTCAAAGTATAACCAGACTTTCGACTTGATATCTGGTTTACCCAGTAATAAGGGCGGCTTGGATCTTGGTGGTGAAATTGTGCCCTGTAGCGTTATTGTTTCAGATGGTGCGCTGAGCTCAGGTAAAACACGTCGGTCTCTACCAACAGGCACCCAGCCCCTGTTTACCATTATTACGGATTTATCAGCGTGTAGAGCAAAGGGGGTTAATACATGGTAACCAGCCTTGCCATCTTGAACCATATTATCGATAAGGATTTCATTTTGACTATCAAACTGGCCCTGGGCAATTACTTTCAGGTATTTTTTGGATTTTATATCTGCTATGTTTTTATCAAGCTTTAAAATGGGCTGTTCTAACTTAGTATCCATTTCTGCTTGTAGCTGCTGCTTTTCCATGGCTCTAAATACTTGCCAGGTACCCAGTACCATAAATATCGTTAATCCGATAATGGCTAGAATTGTACCCAATAATGAAAATCTAAATTGATAATTTGATAACAGCATAAATGTGGTAAAGTAAGATTTTTTAAACCCAGTAACTATACCTACTATTACTGGATTTATGTAATAATAATTCTTTATTTTTGGCTTTATGAGTAATTAATATGATCAAAACATTAATAATCGCTAATTTTATTTTAATCCTACTTAGTCTGGGCTCTGGTATGTTCTTTCTAGCTAAAGATGGCGGTAAAACAAATCGTGTAGTTACATCACTAACCCTACGTGTCGTCTTATCTATTTCTTTATTTATTTTATTATTTGCTGGCTATTATTTGGGTGATTTAAAGCCTCATGGTATCACTGGTTAATTCTAAATCTTAAATTATTCATATGTCATATGTGTGACATAGTTGACCGCTTTTGTAACCCTAAAGATATCAGCACAAAAAAACGCCCCATATATGGGGCGTTTTTTTGTGCTGATATTTACTGCTTATAGCCAATAAACAAATACATATAAACCTAACCATACCACATCAACAAAGTGCCAGTACCAGGCTACACCTTCAAAGGCAAAGTGATTTTCATAGGTAAAGTGGTCTTTTGCACAACGTACAGCAATGACAATCAACATGACTGTACCTAAGGTTACATGAAAGCCATGGAAACCAGTTAACATATAAAAGGTAGAACCATAAATGCCTGAGTTAAGTGTTAAGCCCAGTACTTCATATGCGTGATAATACTCATACGCCTGTAGCGCGAAAAATATCAAGCCTAAAACAATGGTAGCAATCATACCTATCATTAATTGAGACTTACTCTTTTTCTTAAGCCCCCAGTGTGCCCAGGTAAGCGTCACACCACTAGATAGAAGAATAATGGTGTTATAAGCAGGTATGCCACCAGGACCCATTGGTTCTATTAACTGAGTGTAATTGGTTACATCGGGTAAATTCACAACAGGCCAGCTATATGTAAAACCTTCCCATAAAATATTAGATGTTCCTAGATGACCATCACCACCTAAGCTGGGTAATGATATTTCTCTGAAATAATACAGACATGCAAAAAAGGTGATAAAGAAGAAAACTTCTGAGGTAATAAACCAGAACATACCTTGTCTAAATGACCGGTCGACACTGGCATTATATTTGTCTGATAAGCTTTCATTGATTACATCGCCAAACCAACCAAAAAACAGGTATGTGATAACAGCCATACCAATAGCTACGCTATATGGTCCAGCGCCAATATCATTCATCCATAGAGCAAGTCCCAGTGTGGTAAAGAACAAACCGACAACTGCGACTGCAGGCCAACGACTGGGTTCCGGTATAAAATAACTCTTATCAGCGGTACTCATTGCATCCCCTTGGGTTAAATTTATATATTTTTATAAGGCAGTTCCAGCTTCACTGTTGAGTGAATATTTGGAAGTTCATGTGCCTGTTTTAATTTTGATCTGTCTGTATCCATAAATGTATAAGACAGCGTTATTGTTTGAAAATCTTTTGGTAGCTTCGTATCAATGATAAAGCGTAATGGCATTTCTTTACTTTCACCCGGCTTAAGTGTTTGCTGTGCAAAACAGAAGCATTCCGTTTTATTGAAATGACTCGTTGCTTGCCAGGGTGTTATGCCAGGTATTGCCTGAGCAATAATGGTTTTGTTTGAATTATTTTTGGCATAAAAGACAACCTCTTTTACTTCACCTGGGTGAACGGTTACTTTTTTAACCATAGGATAGAAGTCCCAGGATAAACCTGCATTTATTGTTGAATCAAACTCTACTGTTATTGTTCTGCTGTAATCAACTAAACCGGATAGTGCTGCTTCATCCTGGATGCGACCCGTGGTACTGCCATTTAAACCTGTTGCTGAACATAGCAGATCATAAAGTGGCACCATGGCAAAACCAAAGCCAAACATAGATAACACAAGTACGGTTAACAGACGTGTTGAGTTACGTACTTTATTGGCCTTGGCCTGTTGTTGATTATCAGACATTTATAAAGTCGTATTGTTTAGGTAAAAGAATGGCATTATGCCGACAGCTAATGCAATTAAGCCCAAAATTATAGCAAACAAAATATTATTTCTGCTGTTATCCTTTGTTTCGACTTCATTATTTTCATTCATACTTTAATACCTGATGCTTCATTAAACTTTAGTAGATGAGGGCTATATGCCCTCACCAGCTGAATTGTCAGTGAGACTATTTAACTTCTGGTGGTGTAGTGTAACTATGGAATGGAGGTGGAGATGGTAAAGACCACTCTAATCCTGGTGTTCCAATTTGCGAACCTTCCCAGGGTTTATCTCCTGCTTTCTCGCCGCCCTTTATTGTTTTAATAATAATGTAAAGGAATAACAAGTGAGATAAACCAAATGCAAATGAGCCAATACTAGAGATCTGGTTGAACTCAATGTATTGAATGTTGTAATCAACGATTCGACGTGGCATTCCGGCTAAGCCTGAGAAATGCTGTGGGAAGAATGTTAGATTGAAAGACAATGTCGTCCACCAGAAGAAAATTTTACCCAGCTTCTCGTTATACATGTGTCCCGTCCACTTAGGCAGCCAGTAGAACACACCTGCATATAAACCAAATACAGCACCAGGAATTAATGCGTAATGGAAATGCGCAACCACGAAATAGGTATCATGATATTGCAAATCAGCTGGTACTACGGCGAGCATAACGCCGGTTACACCTGCAAACGAGAACATCAATATAATGGCAATAGCAAATAACATCGGTGTTTCAAATGTCATGGAGCCGCGCCACATGGTAAAGATGAAATTAAAAATCATCAGACCAATTGGAATGGAGATAAGAATGGTACCTATCATGAAGTAGGTTGTAACACCCAGCGACATACCAATGGTGTACTGGTGATGCGCCCATACAACCAAACCTAATGCGAACAGGAAACCCATGAAGTAAACCAGGGACTTGTAACCAAAGAGTGGCTTGCGTGAGAAAGTTGGAATAACCAGACCTAACACACCTATTGATGGTAGCAATAATACATATACTTCTGGATGACCGAAAAACCAGAACAAGTGTTGGAACAATACCGGATCACCACCACCGGCAGCATCAAAGAATGCAGTACCAAAGTGGCGATCAAATAACAACATGGTTACGCCACCAGCAAGTACTGGCATAACAATGATCAGTAATAAGCCGGTAAAGAACCATGACCATACGAACAATGGCATTTTCATCATAGGCATGCCTGGAGCACGCATATTTAGAATAGTGGTTACGATATTAATTGACGCCATGATTGAAGAAATACCCAGTAAGTGAACTGAGAAAATCAACAAGTCCATACCCAAACCAACCTGTAAAGATAATGGTGGGTAAATAGTCCAGCCTGTATTAACCGGTGTACCTGTACCAGGAATAAACTGGACAAGCAAAGATGATATTAACAATATAGCCGCTGCAGGTAATAACCAGAAGCTCATATTGTTCATTCGTGGTAGCGCCATATCAGGTGCACCAATCATCATAGGAATCATCCAGTTAGCCATACCTGCAGCTGCAGGCATTACCATACCAAAAATCATTATTAAGGCGTGATCAGTAACCAAATTGTTATAAAGGTCTGGATTAACAATTTGTAAGCCGGGCATATATAATTCGGCGCGAATCAGCATCGCCATGCCGCCGCCAATAAATAACATAACCAGTGCAAACACCAGATACATAGTGCCTATGTCTTTATGGTTAGTACTATATAACCAGCGTTTAAAGCCTACTGGAGGCCCATCGTGATGGTGCTCTTCGTGAATCACTGCATTCATTACCTAAGTTCTCCAATTATTTACGTGCTGATTTAATATCAGCTGGTTGAATAGCATCACCTGTATCATTAGCCCAGGCGTTACGCTCATATGTGATAATTGATGCAATTTCTAAATTATTCAATTGACCACCCCAGGCTGACATCGCTGTACCCGTTTTACCGTTCAACACAATATTTATATGTGAAGAGACATCACCCGTTGCAATTTTACTTCCCGCCAATGCTGGGAATATACCGGGCAAACCTACACCTGAAATTTGGTGACAAGCAGCACAGTTGGTGTTGTAAAGGCCTTCACCTTTACTCATTAACTCATCGTTGCTCCAGGTTTTATCCGCAGATGCTTCAGCAAGTGCGGCGACTGTTGCTGCTTTCTGTTCGGCTTTCCAGGCTTCATATTTTTCTTCGCTTACGGCCTTAACAACAATCGGCATATAGGCATGACCCGTACCGCAAATTTCAGCGCATTGACCACGGAAAGTGCCTTCCTTTTGAATGTTGGTCCAGGTTTCATTGATATAACCGGGTATTGAATCTTTTTTGTATGCAATTGCAGGAACCCACCAGGCATGTAACACATCAGATGAGGTATGCAGAAAACGAATACGCTTATTAACAGGTAGAACTAAGGGATGGTCGACCTCTCTTAAATAGTTATCCCCCGCTTCTTCTTTAGGCGTCATGGTACTAACTATACGAATGTCATCATCCATATATTCATAAGTCCACTTCCACTGAGAGCCGATAACCTTAACAGTGACATCAGCTTTTGTTGAATAGTCTTCTATTTGTTCAAGCGCATCCATAGCAGAACCTGCAATGGTTAAGTCGATACCTAAAACAATAACGGGAACCAGTAACCATGACCAGACACCGAAAGCGCCTTTATGAAACTCCTGATCTGCTTCGTAGCCTTTAGATTTACGAAACTTAATAATGGCATAAACAACAAAGGTAATTACGACAACCATAATAATGATCGCAATTTTTGTTGTTAGCATATGAAGATCGTACATTTGCTGCGTAAGAGGTGCAGCAGGTTCCGGGAAGTTCAACTTGTACTCTGCAAAAGCAGTACCAGTGAATACGAGTAATACAAGGCTTATTAAAGTGCCTAAGACAGCATTCGGTTTAAGCATGCGCTAAATCCATCCCCTCATTTCTATTTATAAATTTATTTCTTAAACTCTGCTTCTTTATTATTTTATTAAGTCAGAGCCGTCTAACGCTTCTATATTGAAACGTTTACAAAAGCTAAATAATCAAGGCATGTTTGAGCGAGATTCCATTAGTCAAACCTTCTAATTCCATTTATTAATACTGCAAAAATGACATAGATCTTTGTGAGTATCGCGATTCAAGCTTTCACAGCCTGAATCCTACCTTATGCATAGAGAGCCTGCAAAGGAAATATGTTTTTTTCCTTTAGTTATTAGCTATTTAAGATATTCCTTATGTATTTATACGGTATCTATTTTTTTATTAAATTCAGTGACCGCTTTTCAATTGATATCTTTATAAAAATTTCTATTTAACTTTATTATTGTATTAGAAATCTATTCTTAAACTTATCAGGCCACAGTTAATTAAATAGCCTAATTAAAATGCGTGCGTAATGATCCACCAGGAAAAAGCCAAACAAAGCACTGAGATAAAAAATAGAATAACTAAATGTTTTCATCGAGTGCTCATCGCTATTCCCCGTTCTAAATAACTTAACCGCGTGATATATAAATCCAGCACCCAGTGTAATAGCGCCTGTAAGGTATACAATGCCTGTCATTTGGATTACAAATGGCATTAAAGTGACAGCAACTAGCATCAACGTATAAAGTAAAATATGCCATTTAGTAAAAATCACACCGTGTGTAACGGGCAACATCGGTAAACCAGCTTTTGCATATTCTTCTTTGCGCTTAATCGCCAAAGCCCAAAAATGCGGTGGCGTCCAAACAAATATAATTAAAAATAGTAATAAAGCCTCTGTATTAACTTCACCTGTCATCGCTACCCAGCCAAGCATTGGAGGCGTTGCACCTGCTGCACCACCTAATACGATGTTCTGAGGTGTTGAACGTTTTAGAAACATTGTGTAGATAACGGCATAGCCAACTAAAGACATCAATGTAAGCAATGTGGTTAGTGGATTTGTCCAGACTAATAAAATCACCATTGAAATAACGGCAAGTGATAATGCAAAGGTAAGCGCTGAACGTGAAGATAAGTCGCCCTGCGGTAAAGGCCGACCACTAGTCCGATCCATAACGACATCGATACGCTGATCAACCCAGTGATTTAGCGCCGCACCTGACGCAGATGCCAAGCCAATACCAATTGTGGCTGCAAGAAATGTATCAAGAGGCAAGGCCCCTGGTGATGACAGCAACATGCCGACTATCGCTGTAAATACAATTAAATATACAACTTTAGGTTTACACAGGTTGTAGTACTTTCGGCAGTTAAAACTCACTGCGTTTAAGGCAAGTTCTGTCATGTCTGTCCTTCGATGTAACGATAATCTATTTATGTAGTTTAGTAATGCTTAAACAATTTGTCACAGATCATAGACACAGGGTTAATTTTCATTTATGAATCGATTATTAGCAGCGAATACTAGCTGATCGTGTGATTTGACGCAATTCAATCTCCTTTTAGGCGAATAAGCTAAGATTTTTTATATTATCCTTATATTCTAACTGTAGAATGTTCCTATATAACTAGATTGCACTGTAATTATTACTTATAAGAAGAAACTTAAAAAGCTAAGTGACTTAGCATTATATACGTTGAGGTAAAAACTGGGCAGCCTAAAAGCAGTAAATGAAATGTTCATTTTAAGAAAAGTTAAGTTTAAGAATGCCTTATATAGCAAATAACTTATTTAGTTTTTAATTATTTACACAATTAATTTAACTGTGGTATGTACATACTTAATATTATTATTTTTATACGCTTTATTGTGTCATGTGGCGCATAAATATTAATTTACACCTCATATGCCACTATTTTAAACAACCTACCTGTTAAGTTAACAAAATAGTACTTTTAATGACTAGGGGTATGTCCATGCTAGTAAAACACTTTTCTCATATTCTTTATGAGCCAAAGCAAAGTCTTCAAGATGCAGATCGAGAGCCTGCAAAAATTACAGATATTATGTTACACGTTGCCTTCTTATCACTTATTCCAACAATATGTGGCTATATAGCAACTGTACATCTGGGATGGGATTTAGGTATTGGTGAAGCATATACAATGCCTCAAGACCAGGCAGTGATTGTTGCACTTGCGGCATTCTTTTCATTTAATTTAGGTGTGTATGGGCTTGGTTATGCAATATGCTGGCTGGCTAAAACTTTCGATGTAGAGCCAAACCCACTGCACTGCACAGAATTAGCCGTATTTACCTCGCTACCACTATTCGCACTTGGTTTTGTTGCTTTGTATCCCGTACTTTATATTAATGTCGCAGTCGGTTTACTCGCTATAGCAGCAGCTGTATATTTACTCTATACAGGTATTCCAATCTTTATGCATATTCCTGAAGAAGAAGGTTTTGTATATTCAACATGGGTAGTAACTATTGGGCTTGTCATGTTAGTTGTATTCATGGGGGCTTCAGTCTTTTTATTATCGGCAATATCTGCCTAGCTATTTAACTTAGTAATAAGCAATAAAAAAGCCCGCTAATGTGGGCTTTTTTATTGGGACACTATATAGGAAATATTTTTAATATGATTATTCTTTATTAAATGTGTTATGCAAGGTGTAATTAATAACCAGTAAGCAAAGCAGTAAGGCTGCAGCAATTGCATTATGTGAAACAGCAACAGGAATAGGCAGTACAAGAACTACATTGGCGATACCAAGAGAAATCTGAGTACCTAATAAACCTAATAATAATACCGCTTGTTTACGAAGAAGACTGCTATTTAACTTCACTAACATTAAGACAGATAGAGCAGATAAAGCAATGGCCGTTAATAAGGCCCCTACTCTATGCATGAAATGCACAGTAATGCCGGCTTTTAAGGAAAGTGTGCCACCTTCGTAATTAACCGTAGGATCTTTGAAGAAAATAAATGCTTCCGAAAAATCAGTTTCAGGTAGCCATTCACCCTGACAAGTTGGAAAGTCTGGACAATATAGGGCAACGTAGTTAGTACTCGTCCAGCCACCTAAAAATATTTGAACACTTAATATCAGAACAGCTACTCTAGCCAGCCACTTAATATAGCTTTCTACTTGAGTATTTTTTATTGATTCTATCCTGGGTCGACTCTGTTTTAGGTACACCCATAGCAATGTACTTAAGGTCAGTAAGCCTGTGATTAAGTGCAAGGTTACAATGGTGGGACGCACCAATTGAGTCACTGTCCACATACCTAACAAGCCCTGAAAAATGACCAGGCCGACTAATGCTATTGGTAGTTTAAGTTGCTGAGACGGATCTTTTCGATTTTTGACAGCCAGAAATGCCATAATCAATATTAAAAAGCCTAAGGTGCTAGCCAAATAGCGATGCGCCATTTCTTTCCAGGCTTTAGATGAATTGATTTCCAGATGAGGAAATGCATCTCGTGCTCTGGATAACTCCTGAGCTTCGTCGGGTGCAGTTATTTGACCAAAACAGCCAGGCCAATCGGGGCATCCCAGACCGGCATCAGACAACCGAACATAAGAGCCTAATACAATAACGATGAAAGCTAATACACAAGCCATCAAACTAACGCGTTGAAATACTTTGTTATTCAAGATATAACCATCATTATGAAATATAAAAAACCATGCTAGCTGATCGAGTAATATCGTGCAATAGTATTTGTTTTTGTATTGATAAACTCAGCTCGTATATCAGGCTAATATTTAAAATAATAAATTCAGTGATAGTTGTATATCAGCCTTCACCTCATTAAGTAAAAACCACATGGCTATGACAGATGAAAAATAAAGAAAGCAATGTAAACCTAATTATTATCGCTATAGCAGCAATGGTTGCTGGCCTATGGTTAGCACAAACCACTCAACAAGAACCTATAAAGCCGCCTGGTATACATGGCGCTATTTACCCATCAGAAAAAAATATATTACCCTTTCAACTTAATAACCAACATTCAGAGTCATTCACTGAACAAAATCTAAAAGGTCAATGGAGCCTGATTTTCGTGGGTTACACACATTGCCCTGATGTTTGCCCGACCACTCTTACACTAATGAATGACGTCAGCCAAAGAATGACCGCAATGAAGTACATTGTGCCACGTATCATTTTTTTATCTATAGATCCTGAGCGAGATACCTCTGATGTAATAAAGCAATACGTAGAATACTTTAATGCTGATTTTATTGGTCTGACTGGTGCTATTGAGCAAATAAATAGATTTAGTCAAAATTTAAATGCGGTATATAGAAAAGCACCTGGATTATCAGGGGAAATAACTGCTGATGACTATCTCATGGATCATAGCTCTGCCCTCATGCTTATAAATCCAAATGGGCATATGCAATCAGTACTAACTACTCCTCATACGCCTGAAAATGTAATTGATAGTATCTTGAAGAGCCAAAGCTATTATGAATTTATTAACAACTAAATTCATCAATTACTTTATCGATATTAGTGGCTCATTTATACAGCCCTCAGCGTTATTATTCATAGTATTGATATCAATTAACTTAAGCAAATGATGAGACAGCTATAATGACTGTTCTTTAAGCTAAGATTAAATATCTGTAACAGATGAAAAATAAAATAACTATTTTTACAATCATATTACATTTATTTATTAATCAGGTAATTGCTGGAAATATTGAGTATAACTTAACTAATGCTATAAATCGGGATGATTTAGAGCATGTAAAAGAACTTATAGAAAAAGGAGCTGATGTTAACCAGAAACAAGAGCCATTTAATCAAGCTCCTATCATAATATCCCCGCTTCATGGCATAGATTTCATTAAATTGTTACTTGATAACAATGCCAATATCAATACAAAAGATCAGGACAATACCACTGCAATTATTAATTCCTGCTTATATGGAAATCTGGAAACAACAAAATATTTAATATCCAAAGGCGCAGATATTCATGTCGTAAACAATGATGGTATGTCTGTATTAGACGCGGCAAAATTATCTGAAAACCGTGAATTGATTAGCTATATTAAAACTTTAGTTAAAGAGTGAGTTTAATCACTCTAGCATCACAGTATCTATTAACATATTAAACAACACATGGGTTACACATGTTAAAGAAAAATATTCATAAACTCTCTAAGAAGATACTTTTGGGAACAAGCATTGGTTCCGCAATCATTTTCATGGTTATTGGAATTATTTTTTGGGGTGGTTTTAATACCGCTATGGAGGAAACTAATACATTAGAATTCTGTATCAGTTGTCATGAAATGAAAAATAATGTGTATAAAGAATATATAGGCACCAGTCACTACAAAAATAGAACGGGTGTGCGGGCTATGTGTTCTGACTGTCACGTACCTCAGCAATGGATTCATAAGGTTATTCGAAAAATACAGGCTAGCAAAGAAGTTGTACATAAAATATTAGGATCTATTGATACACCTGAAAAATTTAACGAGAAGCGTATAAAGCTTGCTAATAATGTTTGGGAAACTATGAAAAAAACAGATTCACGTGAATGTAGAAACTGTCATTCTTTTTCGGCAATGGAAATTAATTTACAGGATAGTCGAAGTGGTTTAGTGCATAAATACTCACAGCATCGAAATAAAACCTGTATAGATTGTCACAAAGGTATTGCTCATCAACTGCCAGAAGAAATAAATGAAATATACAAGGGAGGTAGTGATGAGGATCACAGTTTCTATGAGAAACTAAAACTCAAATGCTACAAATGTCACAGTAATATGCCAAATGTGGACGATAAAAGTTGGGATGATTCATAATAAACTATCGCTTGAAGTGTTTATTATGTTGAATCTATAGGTTTGGCTTTATATTTAGACTGAACATTGATAGCTTTTGGCTCAACAATACAGGCTTCTCTGCATAATGCACAGCCGGTGCATATAAGTGGGTTAATTTCAGGTTTCTCCATCTCCCATATCATTGCACCCTCAACAGGGCAAATTCTGCATGCACCACACTCAGGGCCACTGTAGGGTAAACATGTTTTGCTATCAATTGTGACAGTAGATATAACCGGTAAAATCCTAATTGAAGCATTAGCATCAGTACTCTTATTACTGATGCCCTCTTCTATTTGATTTCTAGTCTGTTGATTAATTGATGGCACTGGCAATATCAATGCATCAGTTTCGCAAGCCTTAACACAAGGCCAGCCCTCACATAAATGGCAGCCATGATTCAATAGATCCATTGCAGGTGTATTAAATACTTTCACCCCTAAAGTTGCAGATAATGGAAATATTATATTTTCAGGACAAGCATCGATACATTTATTACAACGTGTACAATCCAATAAAAAATCTAATTCATCTATAGCAAAGGGTGGCCGTATCCAACGACTAGCATTTTCACGCGCTTTTTGTGCAGCATGCTTTGTAACTGCATGAGCTACCTCGCCTGCACCTCTAGTAAAAAACGACCTTCTATCCATATTAAATACCAGCCTGGTTAACAGTTAAATCGGGTGCTATACACATGCCCAGTCTCATCATCATGGGTTGAGATAACATCCATAAATTGAAGCTATTCACGACAAACATAAATACTAGAACAGGCAATATGCTAATTCTAGTATTTAAAAATAATTTGTAGCTTCTATATCTTAAAACTTTTATTGCAATCCAAAATCCAAACATCATCAACAGGGCCTGTATCATAAATAATACATCCTGTGAAATGATCATATTGTATTGTTTTAATAAGTTATCGGATAATGAAGGTGTACTGTCACCAATACCTAGAGGATTAAAAAACAACTTACTAGCACCTACAGACTCTCGTATCATGTGGTTTAAATTGTGAGCCAAATGATAGGAAAATGCTAAAGGTAGTGTGACAAAAGCCATACTCGTAAATATTTTTCTAAAATTGATATGTTTTACAGAAATAACTTTTGTAAGTAATACAGCTATAGAATACAAGCCTATTGGAAATAATATACTTAATATTAAGCCTAAGGTAAAACTTGTTAGTAATTGGCCTGAATCACCAGCCAGTTGTGCATATTTACTTATCCAGCCCTCCCAGAATTCCATCATTGTCACGCCATGAAAAATGGTTAATGACAATAAACAAAGCATGAACCATGCTTCATCCCAACGCGGTCTTGCACTATTTATCGCTTCATGACTTTGAGGCCTTAAGCGCCAGCTAATATTATCTTCAGGGCAGCTTTTTACGCAATTACCACATGATGTGCAATAGGTATTTTGTGTTAAATTACCCATCACTAATTGAGTTGGGCAAGCATCAACGGTATCAGTGCCATTGTAACAATCAAGTGTTGTACAAGTTGAACAGACATCATTATTGATTGGACGTAATTCAACAGGCGCTAGTTGCGAATAAAACCCTACTGTTCTGCCGACCGGACATATATAGTGACAAAATGCTTTATTTTTGAATATGGCTAATATCAAAGTTGCTAAAACCACTACAAATAAAGATAACAATGCAGTCCAATATGGGCTTGTTGTAATACCAACACCCAGCTCCAGCCATGTGAGGCCAATAAACATGAGCAATGCGGGCCAAACATTACGCATCCATTTTGGAGGCGTTAACTCCAGACTATTATTGAATTTATATTTATTCAAAAAACGAGGTTTTACAAATAAATTGGCTAACATATCCCATGGACATACAGCACACCATGATGATGAAAAAAAGAAAATGGAGACAATCAATCCAGCCCACCAAATATTCCAGGTTAAGACGGTTGCTATATTATTCTGTGGAATTTGAGTGCCATTAAGTCCAGCATAAATAACCAGAATAAAAAAAGCTAATACAATTAGTTTTAGTGAAAATAAAGGCCAGGATGAATGATTAATGTATTTTAGTATAGGCCGTAATAATTTAACATTACTTAAGACAATGTATTTATGTTCCTGAGATTTAGCAGAATTTGTAATAGTTTGTTTGTATAGTGCCCAAACACTTAAAACCAGCATAAAAAGCAGGACAAAAACACTCCATAAATAAGGTAAACCGGGATGAGTCACCTCTACGCCTCTCGTGCACTTCTAATCTTATCGCGCATTAAACGTTTTCTTTGAAAGATATTTACAGATATTAATCCAAACAAGATTGTTCCAATTGCTATTCCAACGGGAATCATAGAAGATGACTCACCAATTTGTAACGGAAAATCTATAATATAGGGCTCTCCATCTGACTCAAATTTGGCAGTGATAATATAATTTCCATTTTCTTTAAATAAAAAACCCTGTCGAAACACACCATCATATACTTCTTGTGTGCCAATATTCTCTTCGTTTTCATCACCAAACCAGCTGTCATTACGAACCGTAAAAGACATTTTACTCTCTAACGTATTACCATTATCAATACGTGATGCATAGATATTTATACGCCCATTTTCACCGGGCTTTGGAAATGCGGGGAAAACCATATAGGTTAAATAATATGCACCAATTTGTGTTTCAACTTGCATGCTTGGTGGTGTATTTGAATCTTCATTCAGACTATATGCTGGGCGCCCTAAAACATGGTGCGCCGATATTGCTGAAGAGAAGCAAATAAAACATAGTATTTTTATTAAAAAATAAAATTTTTTACTGAAACGAACTTGTAAATCAAAATTGAACATAAATATTTTTTCTCAACATAAATTAACTATCTATATCTTTAAACGCTATGCTGAGCCACAACATTATTACCTGGTTCAACAATACGGATAGGTAAGCTTGGATGCGGACAAATTTCAACGCACATACCACAACCAACGCAACCAGCCTCTTTAATATAAGGTTTGTACATATTCGCAAACTCAAAGGCGATAGCTTTATCACCTAAGGGACAAATGGCAACACAGGCACCACAAACACCGCGATCAACCCAGGGATAACATGCTGCACGATCAATTTGAGCTATACCCATTTTAACCTCTTCACGAGGCATCTCTGATAGCGCTTCAGTTGGGCAAACTTCTGTGCATTTCATGCATAGAATACAGGCCTTATTCTCTGGATTGATATAAGGAGCATTAACAGCATTTCCACCTACACGCTTATCAAATTCAATACATTTTGGAGGACAAATCTCACCGCATAAACCACATCCAATGCAGGCTTTTACAAATTCCACCTCATTATTTAGTGCGCCAGGCGGACGCAAATGGACTGAATAACCAGAAGTTGAATTAGGGACTGATAAACGTGCAACGGCATAAGGCACTGCAGCCACTCCAAAAGTGCTGGCGGCCATGATTAATTGTTGTAAAAAATTACGCCTTTTCATGATTCAGTCACTTATTGATTATTCTTTAAATAGGCCCTACCTAAATGACCAGGCCCCTGATTTTCTTCATCTTTAATTTTTATATTAAACGTTAAGGCATCTGTTGGGCATACAGCAATGCAAGCTGTACAATTGTTACATTCTTGTCCAAAGTTATCACGTAATGGATCCAGACCGAATTCACAGACTGCATTGCATTTAGCACAATCGTTACAGTTTTCAACAATACGTTTTATTCTAAATATTCTAAAATGACCTAATAATGAATATAAAGCACCGCCTGGGCATACGTAACGGCAAAATCCACGGCGTGCTACCAGTAAATCAAATAAAAGCGTTAGAATAAAAAATAGTAAACCTGCACCAAATCCACCCAAAGCTATTGCAAAATATATTTCCCGCCCAATAATTGCAGGTGGATAAATCATTGATACAAGTACAGCACCTGTTAACGCAGAAACAATTAAACCAACGGTTAATACAACGTATTTTAAACGTCGATCAAAGTGCTTCTTCCCTGCCTTGATGCCTATACGCTGAAGTGACAATGATAAATTTGTATTTAGCTCATAAAGGAATGTTGCTGGGCATATCCAGCCACAAAAAAAACGTCCAAATATAATTGTTAGTACTATTGGAATTAAGCCCGTTATAACAAAAGGCCAATAAATTGTTAGACTTGCTGAAATCTGACCGACTACTGCTAATGGATCTGAGATTTTATAACCAAAGAAATTACCCGACCAGGTATTTCCTTTTATAGCGTCTAAATCTAATGCAGGATCATTAATGAATGGCGAGGTAATCATTTCCATAAAATTATAGAGCTGTTTTTCAGATGGGTCGAGTAAGTCATATGAAAATGATGCAACATAAGTTTGATATACATGAGCAAAAGGCAAAAAAATCAACATAAAAAATACCAGACTTAAAACCAGCCAGCGTATTTTATTTAAGTGTCGCCACAAGAAAAATGGTTTTATATTTTCAGTCATTACTTAACTTACTGCTCTAATGTGATCAGGCACTATTTTTATTGCTTGTGGAAGCTGTATGCATGAACGTTCGCACAAGCCGCAACCCACACAAGCCTCTAATACAACCGGTTGCTCTAATAATTGAACTTTAATTGCAACATCCTGTAACGGGCAAGCCCGATAACATACACCACAGGTTTTTCCCTGATACGATAAACACAGTGCTTTTTCAACACGCGCCTTTCCCATTCTGACAAAACCTATGATGTCTTCTGCTGTACGTTGTAAGGGTTTGATTGCACCTGTTGGGCAAACATCTCCACATTTCATACATAAAATACAGGCTTTTGATCTTGGTGTTATGTAAGGCGTGTTAAAAGAATCAACGCCATTTTCAACATTGAAATATTCAATGCAGCGGTTAGGGCAAACTTCACCACATTGACCACAACGAATACAACGCTCTTCAAATTCTTTTTCGGGTAGTGAGCCAGGAGGACGTAAGTAACGTTGTCCCATTTGAGGTGCAAATGCGGCCTCAACTGACGCAGAATTAAGAACTGTTGTTGCAACAGCACCTGCGATCAAATCTTTGATGAAACTTCGTCTTTTCATAAACTGTTCCGATTTATATTATGAGCATAATACAGAATAAACATAGAATATTACGCTATATCAATAATAAAGATATTTACCTGTATTAAATAAATTTTATTACTTTTAATATATGTAAATCGCAAAAATGCAACACACTACTTCAAGTGTGCTGCATATAGTTTGGTTATAACATAAGGACAATATAAACAGTATTAAACCTTCTCAATACGGCAAGCTAGTTTTTTAAAGTCAACCTGACCGGATACTGGATCAAATACCCTGTTAGATACTGCATTAACAAGCCATTTATTTTTCTTCGGATCAGCACTATCGGCTACGGATAAATTCCAGGGACTAAATAAATAGCCTCGTGGTACAGAATTACGTGCAGGACGAACAATACTGTTTGTGCCAACCTGTGCACGGGCTTGATACTCTCCCCGACGCGTAATCAATTTAACTTGATCACCATCTTTTACGCCAAGCGCCTGAGCATCTTCAGGATGCATCTCAACATATTGCTCAGGTACCAGGCGTCGGGTAGTTGGGCTTCGATTAGATTTTGCAGTATGGAAATGCTCATACACAACACCTAAGCCTAACCAGTATGGGTATTTATCTTTCGGAATATCATTCCACGCTTTATCACGGTGTTTTTCATCGGGTAAGTCAGGTGTTAATGCCATATCACGTGCTTGTATAAGCACATCCATATTATCAATACAGTAATGATCTTTCTTAACACCAAATTCCATCAATTTATTAGTAATTTCCTGACGTTGACTATAATCTTGCTTACATATTTTCATATGCACCTTACCGTCTTTAGTTCGGAAGTAACCATATGGCTTGGATTCCCAAACACCCTCCTGGCTCATATAACGACGTTTTGCACCGCCCTCTTTAGCTATATTATAAGTAGGTGCGGGCCACTGAACGCCACGTAGATTTATCAACTGATCATATAAGCCAATACCATCAATTTTTTCAACTTCTAGCATACCAGTAAGGTCTGTATCTGTTCCTACGGATGCCTCTACAACAGAACGGAATACCTGCTCTGCATCATAAAATCCATGTTTATTTTTACCCCATGGAAATATCTTATGCGCATCCATTCCTAGTAACTCTGCAATCTCTTTACCTTTATCGATAACCATATCCATATCAGGTAAACAACCTGGAGGTGGTGTACCACCAGCCTGGCAAATATTAATTCGACGTTCAGAACTTATATATACACCGTCCACTTCACCCCAGGTTGCAGCAGGGAAAATAACATCAGCAAATAGATTATTAGGTGCATGACGATATATCTCTTGCACAACATTAAATGTATTCGATAAAGCTGGACGAACAAGATTATGTTGATCCGGCAAATCAATATGTGTTGCATACACCAGGAACATGGCTTTTACCTCACCCTTGATTGCCCGTTCCATCATGCCTATAGCCATACCCTTATTATCACTATTCATAGCAGTAACAAGATTCTTCTCTGGAACTCCCCAATGCTTCGCCATATGTTTACGATGCTTATCATCTGTAAGAGGCATATTAAATGGTAAACGATCTGTTAAACCACCTGTAAAGCGTTCTCCCATCGCATTGGGTTGACCTGTCATAGAAAACGGTCCACAACCCGGTTTTGCTAGATTACCCGTTAGCGTCAACAGGTTGATGATTGAAATAACATTATGTTGTCCATGTATGTGTTGATTGTAACCAATACCCCACATAATAATGACACCACCATGACCATCACCTTTCTGATCCATTTTGCTACGCTTTAAACGTTTACGCGTGGCGTCTGCAAACATTTGCGCGACATTACGAATTACATCTGGACCAATTTTGTCCGTTCCCATACGATCTTGAACTTGTTCTGGGCTATAATTATTTTCTACTTCACTGATATATTCTTTCCAGCCAGTGACGTGCGCCTTTAAAAATTCCCAGTCAATGACATCGTTATGATCTTTTAATAAAACATGAGCGATAGAATTAAGCAGGCTAATATCACCATTTAGTACGGGAAGATGTACATGGTTATCAGGATTAATATCGGCATACCCCTGACTTGAACCCGTCCAACGTGGATCCGCAATTACAGTAGGTATATCCGTTTTCTTTTTATGATCAGCAATACGCCAATAAATAATAGGATGTGATTCCCGCGCATTATGTCCAAAGTGCATAACCATGTCCGATAATTCCAGATCATCATATGCCAATGGTGGTGTGTCTGAACCGAGCGTTGCAAAATATCCTGTCACAGCCGATGTCATACACATACGAGCATTTGCTTCTATTGTATTAGAACCAAGCACACCTTTCATAAATAGGTTTTCTATATATTGACCTTCCATTGTTAGCTGACCAGAGCCATAAAGCGCTATAGAATTACCACCGTATTTTTTTGCGAAATGGGCAATTTTATGTGCAACCATATCTGATGCCTTACTATATGGAACCCTTACAAATAATTCCTCATCAAAAGCATTTTTAGTTTTGCTGGTAAACTCTATATCACCGTGCTTAGGCTTACTCCATTCTTCCCAAACATCTTTACGTACATATGAATCACCTTCCATACGGTCAACGTATATCGGTTCTGCAGCAGTTAGTCCCTTAATGCATTGCAAGCCATAATTGGTTGGGTGTTCTTTATCAGGTCGCATTGAAACAATACGCCCATTTTCAGAAATAATAACGGTTCCACAACCAACACCACAATATGGACACTGTGCAAGTGCGGTCGTACGTTTGGCTGGAGCAGCATCGTCTGCAGGAGATGCTTCAAGCTCTGGATTGTTACCAACAAATAAACCAGCACCAACTGCTGAACCTGTAATAAACGTGCTATTTTTAATAAAGTCACGACGGGAAAGATCTTTTTTACGTTTCATAATTCTAGTATTTCCATAAAAGAGTTAAGTATAAAATATGTACTATTCATTATTGATCTAGTGATTATCTTCTTGTTCGGCCACTGGTTTTTAAGCTGCGTAGAAAGGCAACAATATCGTCTATTTCCTCAGCTCTAAGATTTGCCATCCCTCCCGCACCTGAGAAACCACGCATACGAGTGTTGGATCGGCCATTCTTAATAGTTTCACGAATAAAACCATCTGACACTTTTGTTAAAAATCCCGATTTTCCTATTGCCGGACCAGCTACACCTGCTCCATAACCTTCACCGTTTACGCCATGACAATTTTCACAAATTTGTGTAAACCACAATTCACCTTTTCTTGGGTCACCATATGTTTCAGACTGGGCATCAACTTGTTTAGATATATTAGGAAGCTTTTCATGAGATCTTAAAAATTCGACGATTAAGGTTATGTTCTTTTTACCTAAATGCCCGAAAGGAGGCATACCGGTACCTTCACGTCCATCTCGTATTGTCGACATAAAAAATTTATCGGATGCAACACTCAGTAGCTCTTTATTAGTTAACGATGGTGCAAATCCAACTTTTCCAATAGCATCTGCTTGATGACATGCCATACAGTTCATATCAAATAACTGTTTACCTTCTGCAATCCTTGCCGAATCAGCTAATACTAATGGGCTAATTGCAAGCAGTGCAAAACCAATAATTTTGCTTGTAAATTGTTTGTGGCGCTTCATATAGATCCCCTTATTATTAAAATAAGTAACAAATTCAATGTGGTTAATTCATGATGTACTTTTACATTAAGTGGTAATGTTCTTCTATAGGGTGATTCGGCAGATATGCCGTATAACGCATGGCAATCTATTACTAAAGTGGTAGTCAGCGATTATCACTTAACTTATTGATATATAAGTATAATTACATATTATGATGATAAAAATACTATATTAATACTGCGATCTATATTCATAAGTGGTAGGACTGTTTTGCTTGATTGAGATCAATAATAATAATCAACTACAGATTAATAGATAGAACGGAAAGATGATCAATATAAGATGCACAGCATATGAACAATATATTTAGGCACTCACTTTTACTCAGCTTAGGCATAGTTATGACTACCATTAGCCTGCTGGCTTTCGCTAGCATGGCTGCATCATTATTCATAGCCGATACTATTCAGGGTGAAGCAACAGCAATAAACCTAACTGGCGCATTGCGTATGCGTTCGTATCAAATATCAGATAGCCTCATTTATGATGTTCCAGGTGAACAACATTGGAGAGAGACACATAAACTACTCATCGAATTTAAAAAACAGTTAACTAAACATGAGCTACTAAATATCATTCCAGACAATCCAGACGATAAGATCTTCATTGCATATAAAAAAATCGAGTCTCAATGGGCTGAAAAAATAGAACCTCTATTTGAGGTATTTTTAGATGAACAAAATACAAAAAAACAACCCAATTTAACGATAAGAAAAGATACAGTCGCTAACATACGTTATCAATATGGCTTAGTTATAACCGCTTTTGTTGACAACATAAATTACCTTGTAACATTGATTGAAGAAGATGCTGAAACAAAAATACAGCAGTTAAGAATCTATCAATATATATCTCTAGCATTAACCATATTTTTAGTATTAATCGCACTTATACTCGTTTATAAACGCGTTCACATACCCATGAAAGAGTTACTTACTGGTGCAGAAAGAGTAAGCAATAAGGACTTTACATATGTTACAACTTACACTGGAGGTGATGAGCTTGGACAATTAGGCCTTGCATACAATTCCATGACCAAAGATTTATCTGAAATATATGATGAACTTGAAGACCGCGTAAAACAAAAAACTATTGATCTGGAGCGTGGAAATTGTTCAATGGAACTATTGTACAAAACAGTGAGACGCCTTAATGAAGCTGTGTCACCTCATCATACATTTCCGTTTATACTAAATGATATAGAACGATTAATTGGTACCGAGAAAGGAGCAATTTGTTTAAGTGATCAATCTCAGGAAGAAGGTGTAATACTATCCTCAACTTTTAAAACGAATGAAATAAATGAATTAATATGCGATAAGACAAAATGTAGTACATGCTTATCAAATAATAAAAGCGGCATTATAGAATTACCTAACTCAAACAATGAGAAAAAAGAGGTTATTACAATACCCATATCTCATCAAAACAAAAATTATGGGCTATTAATAATTGAGTCTTCAAATACTATAAACATACAAGAATGGCAAAAACAACTATTTGGGAGCATTGCAGACCACATAGGAATAGCAATTAATCTTTCACGTAAAATGACTGAATCACGGCGCTTATCTTTAATGGAGGAACGTGGTGTTATAGCAAGAGAATTACATGACTCTTTAGCACAATCATTAACTTTTATGAAAATACAGGTAAGTCGACTTACTGCGTTAATGAAAAACTCAGTAATAGAAAATGAAGCTACAGATGTAATACAGGAATTAAAAATTGGCTTAAACAGTGCTTATAGAGAATTACGTGAACTATTAACAACCTTTAGATTAAAAATTGATGATGATGATTTTAGGATTGCATTAGAAAAAACAATAACTGAATTTAATGGACGTGGAAGCACATTAATAACATGTGAAAACAATATCATTTACTTCGACTTGACACCCAATGAAGAAATACACATTTTACAGTTAATTCGTGAAGCATTATCAAATATCGTCCAACACTCTAAAGCAACTAAAGCAGTTATAAGCCTTAAATATAATGATTCTGCAGGCATGTCTATAAGTATCACTGATAATGGACAAGGAATAAATGACATTGAATCTAAACAACATCACTATGGATTGATTATAATGAATGAAAGAGCTCAAACACTAAATGGTGAGCTTAATATAAGCAAGCAAGTTAATGGCGGAACATCTGTTGAATTAACATTTATACCATGCAATAAAGGCTTTTTCGAATCAGGATATATACAAAACAATGAGTCCAACTAACGTACATTCTATATTAATTATCGATGACCATCCTCTAATCCGACGCGGCATAAAGGATCTTACACTGATAGACAATTCGTTTGAAGTAATCGCTGATACAGACAATGGCGTTGAAGGTCTTCAACTAGCAATATCATTAAATCCCGACATTATTTTACTTGATCTTAATATGGGTAATACAAATGGGCTAGATACACTACAGTCAATGAAGTCTGCAGGAGTAACCAGTCGAATTGTTATTTTAACTGTTTCTGATAATGAGAAAGATATTGTAACCACACTTCGTGCAGGCGCAGATGGATACCTACTTAAAGATATGGAGCCAGAGGAAATGTTGGTACAACTTCATCAGGTGATTGATGGGCGCACCATACTAAGCCCTAAAGTTTCTGAACTAGTTGTACGGGGATTACATAATGAAAGTATTATAGCATCGCGTAATGATGCCTCACTTACAAATAGAGAAGAACAGATACTCGAACTCCTCTCAAAAGGCTTAAGCAATAAACATATTGCTAGAAATCTTGAAATTGTTGAAGGTACTGTAAAGGTTCATGTAAAAAATATTCTTAAGAAATTAAATTTGCGTAGTAGAGTTGAAGCAGCAGTATGGGTTGTTGAAAACAAGGCAAAATAAGTTACATTAAATAGAATAACCTTCCTGGATTATAAAATATGTATATTTCTTCAGTGAGAATTTATGTTTAATTAGCTTCTTTAACATACGAGCCTGTTTAGCCTTAACTTGCCAGCAATTGAATACACAATTATTCATATACACATCAAATATGTCCTGTAGGTCATGTAATGTAATGCCCTCAATAAGCTCTTCTCCAACAATATCAGAACCATAGTTTCTATACCAACGTAAACCTACGCATATCTTTTGAATATTCTTTGCGTTAACATATGGATATTCTGTACCTATCATCATGTGCTCCATTTGAATAAATTTGGTAACTATATATTTTAATAGACAGTATATATGATAGATCTGGATGTTTATATACCTCTAAAGTAGTAAATTTAAATTCATAAGTATTACATTTATTCATATACCCTGGATAGTAACTGATTGGTCTCTATAGGTTCAGAAATAACCCATTCATCATCTTTTAGTATAAATGGATAAACAAAAAGCACAGATGATAACTCTGTTTCAATTTGTAGCCCGATGGCCGTCTCCCCTTCAGATTCAAGCTCAGTGACCACAACTGTTGCAAATATACTTTCATTAGAAACAAATGTTTTAAGCTCATTAACCACCATATTTAACTGTTCATCCCAGTTAGGATCTGCAAGCTTATCACCTGGACAATTCATTTTTAAATCTTCGTTATCTACAAATGATCGGATGCCAAAAGGAATTACCATTTTATATTCAACAAGCATGGCCTTTGCTGTATCAATACAAGTTAACACCATGTTTTCTAACTTTTTATTATGATCCAATATTCTTCCTTTTTTATATTTTTATAAATTGACTACTCTATCAGTACCAATAAATATAATATTGATACTAATTAATAAATCGAGGGTATAACGTATATTCTTCAGGTGCCAGGCATATTTTATCATTACAGGCTTGCAGTCCAATTTTAACTATTGGAATCGAGTCATACTCGATAGTAATTTTTGATTTTAGTACATTATTACCCTTATATATAGCCAATGAACTCTTAGAAAAACCGAGCGTTACAATATTATGCTGGGGGTATACAATATTTTCTAACCGAACATGTTCATCTTCACTGGAAATCATTAAAGGTATTAAAGAGCGGTCTAATGGTTTATTTGAATTTATGTGCCATTTATCATCAATACTCAAATCAACAGACAACATCATTTCACTATTGCTCTGTTGTTTATTTTTTTTATTGATGTATGCATCTATCCGAACATGACCATTAGCTGCATATGCGGGCAAATCTTTTTCTCCATTCTGTAGCTCATGTGCAGCAACTAATAGCCCAGAATATGCCGTTGGAACTACTTTTAAAGCAGAATAAAAGTTAGATAATATAACTTTTGCTTTATCTTGATAGTCATAGTTCCCTGTTCTTTTAGCTAAGCGAATAAACATTTGTGCAGCAATAGAATTTCCAGATGGCAATGTTTTATCAAAGGCTGTTTTAGGACGAATAAGTAATGCAGTTTTCTGATTAATGGGCACATTATAAAACCCTCCATATTTTTCATCCCAAAATTTATCTATCATCATATTGGATACAGCAATTGCACGCTCAAGCCACTGCTTATTTTTATCTACATCGTATAAAGATATTAATGCCTGTAAATAATACGCATAATCATCAAGTTGAGCATCTACTTCACTAATTCCCATATAATTTATTCGGTAAAACCCGCTGTCTGATTGAAAGTCATTCCAGATTAAATTTGCTAATTTTGTGGCATACTTTAAATATCTGGGATTATTTAAATACATAGATGCTTCTGAAAGCGCGGTTATAGTAAGTCCATTCCACGCCATAATAATCTTATTATCTATTAACGGTTTAGTACGTTTATTTCTTTTGGATAGTAACTTATGCCGTATATCAGCTAATTTTAGCTGGAGTTTATTGAGTGGGATATTATTATTTTTTGCATACTCTTTAACTGAAGATGCTATGTATAAAATATTTTTCTGGTTATCAATATCACCATATTTGTCTATGTCATAAATTTCACGTGCTATTTTTGACTCATCAGCTGTTAAAATATTGTCTATCTCATCCTCGCTCCAACTATAATACTTCCCTTCAATGCCTTCGGACTCAGCACCTAATGATGAATAAAATCCTCCATTAGGAGCCTGCATTTCATCAATTATAAATTCAAGTGTATCTATAGCAATATTCTTATACTGTTCATTGACGTGAAAGGCATTTGATCTGAGATATAAGCGAATTAAAAGTGCCTGGTTATACAGCATTTTTTCAAAGTGCGGGACATGCCAGTATGGGTCAATAGCGTAGCGGTGAAACCCTCCTCCAAGCTGATCATAAATTCCGCCGTCAGCCATTTTATCTAGCGTGAGTCGCAGGGCATTCCATGAATCACTCTTATGTTCACCGGCATAACTATGATCAAGTAGTAAATACAACCATGGTTCTCGTGGAAATTTGCTGCCTTCTCCAAATCCACCACTATAGTCGTCAATAAACGATAACAAGCTTTTAATAGCCTGCTGACGTAAAGCATCATCTATATTTACATTACCAGCCACTGCACTAGTATTAGCATTTATACTGGAAACTATATCATTTGCCTTTTCAATTAATCTAGCAGGCTGCTTTTTCCAGTTATCAGCCACATTGACTAAAACAGCTGCAAAATCTTCTTTATTATAGTAGCCACCACCGTAAAATGGCTTTGTATCAGGCGTTAAAAATACAGACATTGGCCAGCCAATTTGGCCACTAAAAATCATCACCGCATTACCGTAAAATTCATCTATATCTGGGCGAAGCTCTCGATCAACTTTTATGGGAATAAAATTAGCATTAATTAAATTCGCTATTTCTACATTAGAGAATGACTCTTTTTCCATAACGTGACACCAATGACAAGAGGCATATCCTATAGATAAAAATATGGGCTTGTTTTCTTTTTTGGCTCTCTCTAAAGCTTCATTGTTCCAGGTTGACCAATTAACGGGGTTATGTGCATGCTGTAACAAATACGCTGATTTTTCATTGATCAGAGCGTTTGTATAACAGTTTTTAGCATCCTGACATAAGTTAGATTTATCTAGATTTTCATTATTATTTACTGCGCTTGTAGCTGTGCTGTTACTAGAAAATGTCAGTATCGGATATACACTTAATACATATATAAAAGCTAATATGAATGCACGCATTTTAAAAACTCACTTTAAATTAAGTCATGTCAGTAAACATATTAGATAAGTGGAACATAAATATACTGCTTATGCCTTTGATATACGTCATCTAAAATATCTCATTTATCAATTATGCTGGGCAAATATTCATTTACTGGATCACGCTTCATGTCCACAATAACTAACGGCATAAGTATGCTAATTGTTTCAATCTTAATATTAGCTTTATTTGTGATGATTGTACTTGGCTTTATGTTGGGTTTTAGTCACCCCTAACCCTGGATGCTGATTGGTGCAATATTAATTATCCCTTATATACATAACAAAATTGTGTCAAAGCGATTCATTGAATGGAAAAAATCTTATAGTGTTGGATTAGATTCTATTGATGATGACCATAAAAAGCTTTTAGGTATGATAAATCAGTTACAAACTGCCTCGCACTACACAACTGATGACAAAATGATTGAGCATATCCTTGATGATTTGATTGATTACACAAAATATCATTTCTCACGCGAAGAAAAAATAATGCTCGATTGCGAATACCCTAACCTGGCGGCACATAAAAATTACATCAAGACATGATCAAACAGGTTTCTACATTTATTGATGATTATCGCCTGCATAACACACGTACAATAGATGAAGTGACTCAATTTTTAAAATCCTGGTTGATTAATCATATCAATGGCAGCGATAAAGAATATGTTCCATATCTAAGTAACATGCCTAAACATTAATTTGGAACGTTTATTAGCACTTTACACTCTTATGGCTGGTACATATTTAATTAATTATATTTGCCATAATAACCCTTCAATATTTATAGAATAGTTATTTAATAAATATGCTGATATAGTCAATACGAAATAACCATTAATCGTACTTATTATTATGGCTAAAAATTCTACCCCTTTATTAATTATTGTCGCTGTTATTGCCATGTCTGCTGGACTCTGGCTAGCGCAAAGTTCTAGCACCAGGACAGACACTATAAAACCTCCTGCCATTCAGGGAGCAATATATTCAAGCGATAAGTCTATTCGGCCATTTAAATTACTTAATCACTTAGGTAATGAATTTACTAATAAAAATTTCAATGGCAAGTGGAGTATTATTTTTGTTGGCTATACACATTGCCCGGATGTTTGTCCCACTACTTTAAGTTTAATGGCGGATGTATATCGAGAAATGTCACAGCAAAAGATAACACCACCCAATGTTATTTTTCTCTCAGTTGACCCTGAAAGAGACACAGTGGATATAATGAAAAATTATGTCGAGTATTTTAATTCTCAATTCACAGGTGTCACAGGAACACTCTCGGAAATAAAGAATCTCAGCCAGGACTTAAATGCGGTATATAGGAAAGCAGCTGGATTAAATGGAAAAATAACAGAAGACGATTACTTAATGGATCATAGTTCAGCATTAATTCTGCTGAATCCTAAAGGTAATCTGCAAGCCATTTTAACTGCACCGCACACCCTTGGTAGCGTAATTGACAGCATTCTGAAAACCAGGGCTTACTACACTAGTACGAATGAAGAGATAAATAATTAATATAACTGATGAATTAGGCATATTCAAAATGTCAGTTATACACTTGCACATACCCCAGACTGTGAAAAACATTTAATGACTGCATCATCTGGTTTGTATTATTTTAATAACACTTAAGCATTTATTGAATAGTTTAATATATCAACAACCTGCTCTGGCGTTTCACATACGGCTTGCGCTGCGCCATCAACCTCTTTTAATGCATGCGTTAAGTCGGCATCATGTAAAGAAATAATCGACTTCCCTAGTGCAGCTGCATAGCCCGCATCGAAAGCCGCATTCCATTGTTTGTATTTATCACCAAAGCGCACCACTACAATATCGGCAGCCTGTATATATTTACGAATGCGAATAGCATTAATTTTTGCCGCTTTATGGTCTTTCCAGAATGCATCTGTTTCAGCACCCAATATTTTATCACCGCAGTCATCGCTGGCTTGGTGATTTGTAACGGGCGATGATAAAGTGATATCCAGGTTATTATCTTTAATTCCCTGGGCAATTTTTTCACGCCAGTCACTGTGTATTTCACCAGATAAATAAACATTAAAACTCATTTTTAAATCTCCTAAAACCAAAAAGCCCTGTATGAACAGGGCTTTAGTAATTTTGACTCTTAGTTAAGGCATATCATCAATTTCTGCTTCTTTTTTAGCTTCTTCAAGAAAATCAATTTTAGACACACCCATCATCATCAAACTATTACTTGCCACATAAATTGATGAATAGGTACCAATAAACACACCCACAATTAGAGCAAAAGCAAAGCCATGTATAACTTCACCACCCAGAAAATACAGGGACAGCAAAACCAATAAGGTTGTTACCGAAGTCATAATGGTTCTAGATAATGTGCTATTAATAGAAATGTTCAATATTTCCGCCGCTGAACCTTTACGCTGCATTCTAAAGGTCTCTCGAATGCGATCCAGTACAACTACAGTATCGTTCAACGAATAACCTATCACCGCCATAATTGCGGCTAACACCGATAAATCGAATTGAATCTGCGTAACAGAAAATACGCCAACCGTAATTACAACATCATGAACTAAAGCGAGTATTGCCCCAAATGCAGATTTCATTTGGAAGCGTAAAGCAACATAAATCATAATGCCAAACAAAGCGATCAGCAAGGCCAAACCACCTTGCTCTCTTAGCTCTTCACCGACTTGTGGGCCTACAAATTCTATACGTCGCATTTCAACAGTATCAGCAGAAATACTTTTTAAAATACTCAAAACATTATCTGAGATACTCGCACTGTTAACACCCTCACGAGGTGCGATACGTACCAAAATATCTTTAGAGGTACCAAAGTGCTGAACAACCGCATCGGTAAAGTCACTTTTAGACAGTGCATTACGTACGGGATCTAATTCCACTGGCTGCGTATAACCGGCTTCAATTAAGTAACCACCAGTGAAATCAATGCCTAAATTCAAACCACGAGTATATAAACTGAATATTGAAATAAGAATTAATATTGCAGAAAAGCCCAAGGCTATATTGCGCTTACCTAAAAAATCTATATTTGTTTTACCTGAGAATATTTGCATTGTAATGACCTATATAGAAAGTTTTTTCAGGTTACGTCCACCGTAAAACAGGTTAACCAATGCACGGGTTCCCATAATAGCGGTAAACATAGAGGTTAAAATACCAATGGATAAAGTTATCGCAAAACCTTTAATTGGCCCTGTACCTAAACTAAACAACACAACTGCTGCAATTAGTGTTGTAACGTTTGCATCAGCAATAGTGCTGAATGCTTTCTCATAACCGGAATGAATACTTGCCTGTGGCGAATTACCATTGGCTAGCTCTTCACGTATCCGTTCAAAGATTAGTACATTCGCATCCACTGCCATACCAACCGTTAATACAATACCTGCAATACCCGGTAGAGTTAAAGTGGCCTGCATTAATGAAAGTACCGCAACCAGCAATACAAGGTTTGCGGTAAGTGCGACATTGGCAATTAAACCGAATGCCTTGTAGTACACCGCCATAAATAATAAAACCAGAGCAAAACCAATAATCACTGATTTAAAACCTTGATTGATATTATCTTTACCCAGGCTTGGGCCAACCGTGCGTTCTTCTACAATTTCTACTGGTGCTTTTAATGCGCCTGCTCTTAGCAGCAATGACAAATCTCTTGCTTCAAATGATTCCAGCCCGGTGATTTGAAATTGTTTGCTAAACACACCCTGGATAGTGGCTATATTAATAACCTCTTCCTTACGGGTTCTAACTTTAACTTTTTTACCGTCAATTTCTTTTGTGACAACTTTATTTTCAATGTACACAACAGCCATTGGCTTCTTAATATTTTCACGGGTAGTTTCACCCATTTTTTTAGCGCCTTTAGCATCTAGCCTTACGCTTACAGCTGGTGTACCTGACTGTGTGTCAATTGTAGATGATGCACTGTTAATTTGGTCACCAGTAACAATAACTCGACGCTTAAGTAATACAGGGTCACCATTTCGTTGATGATAGAGTTTTGCATTAAGCGGTATAGAACCACCATTTTCAGCATTCATCCATTCGGTACGCGTGCCTTCGGTTAAACGAAACTCCAGGGTAGCTGTTGCACCTAAAATATCTTTAGCGCGTGCAGTGTCCTGTACACCAGGCAATTGCACAACAATACGGTTTTCACCCTGTTGTTGAATCACTGGTTCTGCTACACCTAATTCGTTTACACGATTACGAAGTGTGGTAACGTTTTGCTGAATAGCTGAACGTTTTTCATTAAGCAAAGATTTTTCTGTGATTGTTGCGTAAACCTTAAGCTCGTCTTCTTTAGCTAAATAATCGAGATCTTTAAATAAAGACTTAAGCTTAGAAGCACCTTGTTCGAAGCCTTCTAAATCACGAAATTCAATCGTTAAGCCATCATTTTCACGTTTGATGCCACGGTAACGAATCTTTTCTTCGCGCAGTGAAGTGCGCATTTCAGATGCTATATCTGTTTGCATTCGTTCAATCGTCGATTTCATATCCACTTCTAATAAAAAGTGAACACCACCACGAAGGTCTAAACCAAGATACATCGGTATGGCATTAAATGACTGTAACCACGCTGGTGTTGCAGGCGCTAAATTTAATGCCACCGTATAATCACTGTTTCGTTTAATAAAACTGAACGACTTAATCGTGTCTGCGGCCGTTAACTGTGCATCTTCACCATTAAAGCGAATTAATAACTGACCACTTTTTAATTCACTGGACTTTACTTGAATGGAAGACTGCTTTAATAATCCGTCAATTTTAGCTTGTGTGTCTTGTTCTATCTGCTGGTTACGCAAAGAGACAAGTACCGATGGATCTTCACCATACAGGTTCGGCATGGCATAAATGCCACCCAATCCCAATATGACGATAAGAAACAGGTATTTCCATAGAGGATACTGGTTAATCATTATGTTTATTGCTCGAAAGAGTTAAAAATATTTATGACTATATAATTGTTGTTATTTTACAGCTTAACTACTCTGTTCTTTTATTGTGCCTTTTGGCATTAATGAACCAACAGCACCTTTTTGAACATTGATGGTAACGTTGTTGCTAATTTCAAGCGTTATGAAGCTTTCTGAGACCTTAGTAATTTTACCTAAAATACCACCCTGCGTTATCACTTCATCGCCTTTGCTCAATGCTTCAACCATAGACTTCTGTTCTTTCGCACGCTTGCTTTGAGGGCGAATTAAAAAGAAATAAAACAATACCAATAAGCCAATCGGGAATAAAAGAGCCGTAATTGGATCTCCTGACTCTGCCGCTGCGCCACCTTCAGCCAATGCATCTGTTATAAAAAAGCTCATGTATTTCTCCACTTATATTTTAATTTAATAATGCGCCATGCAAATTACATGGCCACAGATTTACTTTGCGCAGTATTATGCCATTTAGCTGTAAAAAATTCAGCTAGAATAACCGCGAAGGGAATTAGCCCTGTTTTCATATCAATCAAGTTATTTTCTTGTTGATTGATTAATTTTTAACCAACTTATGCTGCTAATCTTTCTTCTGCCGAGCTGCATAGAACTCATCTACATAGTCATCAAAACGCTCTTCTTCAATGGCTTGTCGTATATCTTTCATTAACTGCTGATAATAATGCAGATTGTGAATGGTATTTAAACGTGAGCTGAGGATTTCTTTGCATTTGTCCAGATGACGTAAATAACTACGGCTGTAGTTACGACAGGTATAACAACTGCAGTTTTCATCTAATGGACGAATATCATCTTTATACTGACTGTTACGAATTTTAATAATTCCGCTTGAGGTGTATAAAAAGCCATTACGTGCATTACGCGTCGGCATTACACAATCAAACATATCGATGCCACGCTTTACGGATTCAACAATATCTTCCGGGGTACCAACACCCATGAGATAGCGTGGATGATCTTCAGGCAATAAGGGTGTGGTCACTTCAAGCACTTTATTGCGCTCTTCTTTAGGCTCACCAACCGACAGGCCACCAATCGCATAGCCATCAAAGCCAATGTCTACCAGGGCATTAGCTGAGCGTGTGCGCAGCTCTTCGTACATGCCGCCCTGTACAATCGCAAACAAGGCAGATGGATTGCCTTGATGAGCATTTTTACTGCGCTCCGCCCAACGTAATGACAGCTCCATCGACTCACTGGCCTCCATTAATGTCGCGGGATAAGGCGTACACTCATCAAAAATCATCACGATATCGGAGCCCAGATCTTTCTGCACCTCCATGGATTTTTCAGGTGTTAGCATAACCTTTGAGCCATCGACCGGTGAATTAAAGCTCACACCATCCTCACTAATTTTACGCATTTTCGCCAGGCTAAATACCTGAAAGCCGCCTGAATCCGTGAGAATCGGCTTATCCCAGTGCATAAAGTCATGCAGATCGCCGTGCTTTTTAATGATCTCGGTACCCGGGCGCAGCATTAAATGGAATGTGTTGCCAAGAATAATCTCCGCACCCAATTCTTTAAGCTCTTCTGGCGTCATCGCCTTTACTGTTCCGTAGGTTCCCACGGGCATAAAAGCCGGCGTTTCTATGCTGCCACGTGGAAAGCTTATTTGCCCACGGCGGGCACCAGATGGGCCCTTATCATTTTTTATTAATTTGAATTGCATCAATGACATATAGCTTACTTTTAAACTAGTTTATTATATTAAACCCGAGGTATCTGCCGGGCGCTTTTCAAGCAACATAGCATCACCATAACTAAAAAATCGGTACTTTTCTTCAACTGCATGGCGGTACGCTTGCATGATATTTTTATAACCCGCAAATGCGCTTACCAGCATTAACAGCGTTGATTGCGGTAAGTGGAAATTCGTTATCATCGCATCCACCACCTTAAACTCATACCCGGGGTAAATAAAGATTTGGCTATCACCATGAAATTCGGCCAACTCACCCTGCATGGCCGCAGACTCTAAACTTCTTACCGATGTGGTACCTACCGCAATAACGCGGCCACCCCGAGCCTTAGTTTGCTGGATTTGTTCAATCACCATGGCATCTACGTCAATGTATTCAGAATGCATATGGTGATCTTCGATATTCTCTACACGCACCGGCTGAAACGTACCCGCACCTACATGCAGGGTTACAAATGCAGATTTTACACCTTTATTAAGCAGCCTATTTAAAAGCGACTCATCGAAGTGCAGGCCCGCCGTGGGTGCCGCAACGGCACCGGGGTGTTTTGCATAAACCGTTTGATAGCGCTGCTGATCATCTTCTTCATCGGCACGTTCAATATAGGGCGGCAATGGCATATGTCCGTGGGCATCTAACAGAGCTATAACACTTTGCTCACCTAAAAACTTTAGTTTGAATAAATCCCCTTCTCTGCCGAGCATCGTGGCATGCACCGCATCTTCCAATATTAACCGGCTGCCGGCTTTTGGCGATTTACTTGCTCGGACATGCGCCAATACATGGTGTTCGTCCAGTACACGCTCTATTAAAACTTCAACTTTCCCACCGCTCTCTTTATGCCCGTGTAGACGCGCAGGAATAACCCGGGTGTTATTAAACACCAATAAGTCATTGGGAGATAAAAGATCACAAATATCCGAAAAATGTCGATCAATGAGCTGTTCGCCGGAGACATGTAAAAGCCGGCTGGCTGTACGTTGTTCCAGGGGATATTGAGCGATGAGCTCTTCGGGCAGGTGAAAGTCAAAATCTGAAGTGCGCATGGCGCGGGAGTTTATCATAAGCCTGCTGTAGTGGGCTAATCATCTAGACCAATCAGCTATAAGATTACTATCTGAAGAATAATACTGAAGTAAAAATTGCAAACCTGAGGTAAATAACGATTTACTGATTCTAAAATGGCATCTAACAATTTTAAAGCTGCGTTACTTAAAAATAGAAATGAACCATAAAGCCCAGATAACTACCGTCAAGTTTTTCAGCCGAAAAGCTATAGTTATTAATCTTTTCAACTTCTAAATCTGTAGATGAATAACGCAGCCCCCACCATATACTATCAGTTGCGCCACGCCAGTTGAGTTCAAGTATCGGGCTAGTTGTATCGGCAAATTTAACGTTATTCCAGGAGTTATCATACTCTGGCGACATGATATAACTAACGCCTAAACCAACACGAAATGTGTCACTAAATTTGTAAAAGGGTAAAACTTCGATAAACGTCCGTGTGTAGTCAGCGTAACCATTATCTGCATCAAGCGAATCAAAGTGATATCCCAAGCTGCTTTGAATAGTAAATTTTGGAGAGATAGTTAGATTAATGCCCACAGCAAAGTAAATTAAGCCGCCTGCTTTTAGCTTTGTTCCATCATTGGTTTCTGCAAAGGTATCACCACCAGTTGTTAGTCCACCCGAGACAAACAGATTGACATTGTTTTCAGCCCTTGCGATCGTGATGGAAGAAATAAAAAGTAAAATGAAGCCGGCTAAACGCATATCAAACATCCTGTAATTCAAATTCGCGCAAATAATAGCCTTATGCAATCAATTACACAAAGAAGTATTCAGTCTAAAAGACTACTGTATGGATTAAAAATATACATTAGAAATTAAAACGCAACACAAACTCACTGCTGTCACTTAATTCTTCACCAAAGCTAATAACGCCATTATCCTGTAACGCAATTTCTTGTTGGCGTAAAAAAACAGGACTTTTGTTGTCAATTTTTATATAGGTACCATTAGTGCTTTCGTCTATCAAAAAGAAAATACCCTGACGACTTTCTATACGTGCATGCACACGAGAAGCCAGTGTCGAGGCAACTAATTGATCACACTGAGCGCCACGACCAAACGTATAGGCAGGTGAACCCGGTTGGAGAATTTGTTTTCTATGCTGATAATATATATGCAGTGGTTTGTTACTGATTAAATCCAGACTGTGGCCAACAATAGTCGGCATGCATTGCAATTCATCCGGCTCCCACATTACTTCAAAAATAGGCACAGCTTCACTACGCCCTTTAACATGTATAGGTTCAAGCTGATGACACTTAGATTTAAGTGCCTTGGACGTTAAACAACGATGCGTTGTATCCGTGGTAATTATCTGACGTGATTTAGCTTTTTTTGCAATCTTCGCCGCAAGGTTAACTACATCGCCAAAAATATCACCGTCATCCTGTAATATTGCTGTACCCCAATGCACACCAATACTAAAAAATAGGCCTACACCGTTTCTAACGGGCTGTTTTTCCATTGTTTCGTTAATTTCACAGGCACAACGTAGTGCCTGATTCGCATCGACAAAGCGGCACATCACTTCATCACCAATGGTTTTCACAATGGTGCCATGATGATTTATTATAATATCGGATGCTAGCTTAATTGCATCACCAATCATTTGATTAGCAATTGAATCACCAACTTTTTCATATAGTTGAGTACTACCCGCGACATCTGCAAACATCACGGCAAAATTTTGCTGCGTTTTTCCCATAAAACACTTAACCCTTGCTCTTTAACTATCCAGAGTATAGACAATCAATGGCGCATGGTTCTACTCAAATCGAATTTACTATCTTTTTAAAAACAGTCCGTTAACATCTTATCTATATAATGTACAAATCAAGCACACACAGGCCTGTAATATGATTTCACCTCATCCATCACCTTTTCACCCTGGCTGGGATGAAACCCTGTTACCAGAACTCGACAAAGACTACATGAAATCACTTTTCAGTTTTTTAGACAAGGAAAAGGCTCGTGGCAAATCTATCTTACCTTGTGCAGATAAATGGTTTAACGCCTTAAATAGCACTCCACTAAATAAAGTAAAGGTGGTTATTTTAGGCCAGGATCCCTATCCAACGCCTGGTCACGCACACGGATTATGCTTTTCCGTAAAGTCCGAGGTACAGCCCATTCCGAAATCTTTAAAGAATATTTTTAAAGAATTGCAAGATGACGTAGGTGTAATTAATCAAAATGGCAATTTACAAAACTGGTGTAAGCAAGGTGTATTACTGCTTAACAGCGTTTTAACCGTTGAAAGTGGCCTAACAAACTCCCACCAGGGGAAAGGCTGGGAGACCTTTACAGATAAAGTTATTTCGGTGATTAATGAGAAAGCGCAACCAGTCGTGTTTGTTCTATGGGGCGCCTATGCGCAAAAGAAAGGCGCTATCATCGATGATTCCCGGCATCTGGTTATTCGCTCTGCGCACCCTTCTCCATTATCTGCATACCGTGGCTTTTTAGGCAGTAAGCCATTTTCGCAGATCAATGCATTTTTACAGCAACATCATCAAACGGTAATCAACTGGAGCGTATAAAGTCACCCAGTAACAATAAATTTCAGCTGATTTTGAAGACCTCCGGTATACCGTACTTTTCACTGCAAAATATCTAATCAAGGCCTTTTCACTAAGCCCGTGAATTTACAGTTTTTTTCTATCAATTATTACCTGTTTTTTAGTCGCTATTTTTAGTATAATCCGCGCCTTCGTTGAAACAGATTCAAAGCAGCTTGCTGTTAGGTAAAGTAATAAACGATAAAAAACATTAACAAACCAATGTAAGTTATTGTTTTAAATACAGCAAGCGCGGCTGCTTGGCACTAATAAGGGTCAGGCAGGCACACTAAATATTTAACTTTTTAAGAGTAAGAACATGACAGATCTATCTCGTTACAGAAATATCGGCATCTTCGCCCACGTGGATGCAGGTAAAACGACTACCACTGAGCGTATTTTGAAGCTAACTGGTAAAATCCACAAAATCGGTGAAGTTCACGATGGCGCGGCGACTACTGACTTCATGGAACAGGAAGCTGAGCGCGGTATTACTATCCAGTCTGCAGCGACAACCTGTTTCTGGGATGATCATCAGTTCAATATCATCGACACACCGGGTCACGTTGACTTCACAATCGAAGTTTACCGTTCACTAAAAGTACTCGATGGCGGCGTAGGTGTATTCTGTGCATCTGGTGGTGTTGAGCCTCAGTCAGAAACTAACTGGCGTTATGCCAACGAATCTAAAGTTGCTCGTGTTATTTTCATCAACAAGATGGACCGTATCGGTGCAGACTTCTTCCGCGTTGTTAAGCAGATTGAAACGGTTCTAGCAGCACGTCCATTAGTAATGGTTCTACCTATCGGTGCTGAAGACCACCTTAAAGGTATTGTTGACCTCCTTACTCGTAAGGCATGGGTATGGGATGATTCTGGCGATCCATTAAATTACACTTTAGAAGATGTTCCTGCAGACATGGTTGATCAGGTAGAAGAGTATCGCGAGATGCTAATCGAAACTGCGGTTGAGCAAGACGACGACCTAATGGAAAAATACTTAGAGGGCGAAGAGCCTTCTATTGAAGACCTTAAACGCTGCATCCGTAAGGGTACAATCGCACTGGACTTCTTCCCTACTTATACCGGTTCTGCGTTTAAGAACAAGGGTGTTCAACCCATGTTGAATGCGGTAGTTGATTACCTTCCATGCCCAACTGATGTACCACCTCAGCCAGAAGTGGATGAAGAAGGTGAACCAACTGGTAAATTTGCGATTGTAGATGCATCTCTTCCTGTACGTGCCCTGGCATTCAAAATAATGGATGACCGTTTCGGTGCATTAACTTTCGTACGTATATATTCTGGTACCGTTAATACGGGTGATACGCTACTTAATACCTTCACAGGTAAAAAAGAACGTATTGGCCGCATGGTAATGATGCACGCTGATAAGGCCGAGCCTATTAGCACCTGTAAAGCGGGTGATATTGTCGCCTTCGTTGGTTTGAAGAACGTTCAAACGGGTCACACACTGGCTGATGAAAAGAACCCAGCAACACTTGAGCCTATGGTATTCCCTGATCCCGTTATTTCTATTGCGATTTCACCTAATGATAAAGGTGGATCAGAGAAAATGGGCTTGGCATTATCTAAGATGGTTCAGGAAGATCCTTCTTTCTATGTAAACACAGACGAAGAATCTGGCGAAACGATTCTACGTGGTATGGGTGAGCTTCACCTGGACATCAAAATTGATATCCTTAAGCGTACTCACGGCGTTGACGTAACTGTTGGTAAGCCACAGGTTGCATACCGTGAAACAATTACAAAATCATGTGAAGACAGCTACACACATAAGAAGCAGTCTGGTGGTTCTGGTCAGTTTGGTAAGATCGACTATATCATCGAGCCAGGTGAAGCAAACTCAGGCTTTGTGTTTGAATCAAAGGTTACCGGCGGTAACGTACCTCGTGAATTCTGGCCTGCAGTAGAAAAAGGCTTCGCAAGCATGATGGGTAAAGGCGTATTAGCTGAGTACCCACTACTTGACGTTAAATTCACACTTTTAGATGGTGCTTTCCACGCGGTTGACTCCTCTGCTGTGGCTTTCGAAATTGCAGCAAGGGGCGCTTATCGTCAATCAATTGCAAAAGCTGGCCCACAGTTAATTGAGCCAATCATGAAAGTTGACGTTTTCACACCTGAAGATCACGTAGGTGATGTTATTGGTGACTTAAACCGTCGTCGTGCAATGATTCAAGGTCAGGAAGCGGGTCCAACAGGCGTGCGCATTAAAGCCGATTGCCCATTAAGCGAAATGTTTGGTTACATCGGTGACCTTCGCACAATGACCTCAGGTCGTGGTCAGTTCTCTATGGAGTTCTCACACTACAACCCTTGTCCTAAGAACGTTGCGGAAGAAGTTATTAAAGAAGCAAAAGAGCGTAAAGAAAGCAAATAAACCTGCTTTTAATATACTTTTAAAAAGCCAGCACTATGCTGGCTTTTTTATGCCTGAATTTAATTAAAATTCAGCTGATTGACTCACGTTATGCGCAACACGTGTGCATTAAAAAAATACACTTATCAAATACTTAAATAATTTACTCAGCGGTTAGATAATTTATTGTCCCAAGGTGCTAGTAATAACTATGCACTTTAGTGCAAGGCTTTAGCTGCTACACATGTGTTAATGAAGCTAGAACTATTGCAAGAAAAGTAGGCTGGATCAAGCGTAGCGGACCCACCTATATCACGACTCAATTCAGCTGGATCCGCTGCTCTTGATCCACCCAGATTGATTAAGTTTTAGTGCCGTTAATAAAATGTATTGTGAGTGGTATTGTATAAGGGATGACTTTTAGTCCTCTGTCGTCAACGACTATGGACTATCAGTCCATAGTCGTTGAGTCTGGATTGATAGTTTGTTGCGAGCCATATTTACCATATCCATTTATAGCAATTCGCACATGCATTAAAGCATAATGAATTATTGTTAATGGTAGATGCAGAAGAAAAGAAACTTTCAGTGGTAAAAAAAATTAAAATGACATTACCCTGCAACCGTTAAAGGCGGCAGTTGCAGGACAATTAAGGGAATGAATGTTTAATCATTAAGCCGTATAGATGCAAACAAAGCTCGACATAGTTTGCATTCGCATAAGCGTCCTGCTGACCATCTATTGATACTTTAAACAAAATCTAGATATAAATTTGTTAACGATTATTTGACTTAACACTCAGACTTATCAAAAAACTATTCATAAGTAAAAAATATTATCAGGCGACTACACCAAACAATCTACCTACGCCTGCGGTTAATGCCATTGCAAGTGCACCCCAGAATGTAACTCTAATAGCTCCAGCAATGATAGGTGCACCACCTGCACGTGCGGCGATACCACCAAGAAGAGCAAGAAAAAGCAATGAAAACACAGCAACAAGAAAAATCAGCAAGTTAGCGGGTACAGTCCATGCAACTACCAGGGGAAGTGCCGCACCAATTGTAAATGTAGCCGCTGATGAGAACGCCGCCTGAACTGGCCTTGCAGTACTGTTCTCCGATATACCTATTTCATCTCGGGCGTGAGTACCAAGGGCATCATACTCCATAAGCTGTTCGGCAACCTGTTGTGCCAGTGCCGCTTCAACACCTCTATCTTCATAAATTTTCGCTAGTTCATTTTGTTCAAACTCAAAATCTTCTTCTAAAGATTTTTTCTCAATTGCCAGATCTGCATTTTCAGTATCTGACTGGGAGCTGACAGATACGTACTCACCAGCAGCCATAGACATAGCGCCCGCAACTAACCCAGCAACACCGGCCAGAAGAACACCCTCATTATTAGTACTCGCAGCTGCAACACCAATAATAAGACTAGCTGTGGAAACGATTCCATCGTTTGCTCCGAGCACGGCTGCACGTAACCAGCCTACTCGATGTGACTTATGATGTTCTTTATTACTCATATGATTTACAACTCAGAATTAGTACTATTTTTATAAGCATAAACTTACGCTCACTAGAAGTTAATGCGCCTAACGATAAATCTATTCGCATGGATTTTTTAGGCGAATTTCACTGGATACAATGTGATGATTTAATCTCATTCTCAGTACTTGGATTGCTAATTATTAACGCTATCCAGAAGCTCAGTCATTACAGCCTGATTTACCTGGATAAGTCCACGCTTTGGTCGATCCAGATCAATAATAATAAAAACGATTATGTAATTAATAACGAGACAAGTATTATAGGCGCAATAATAGGTTTACCACTTAATCCATAAAGCAATTCATCTTCGTACATAGATTTCCTAACAGCGATATCTATTAGCTCTAACACTTGAGCTCACGTATGTTTACGAAACACAGCGTAGTAGAATTCCGATGCAGTGATTTGATACTCATTGAGCCTTCTCCAAGTTTAATCATTATGACTAAACTCAAAGGTGACAAAACCAAAAGGAGAAAACCCAATGAACTTCTACAATAACATGCATCCCTACTACTGTGGAATAGATTTACACGCCCGAATTCTTTACGTTTGCATCCTGGATCAAGATGGCAATACGTGTGTACATAAAGAAATTCCTGCTGACCCAGATAAATTACAAGAATTATTAAATCCTTATATTGGTAATGTCGTCGTAGGTATTGAGTGTATGCACTGTTGATATTGGGTGTCGGATTTCTGTAATGAATTAGAGGTTGATTTTATTCTGGGTCATGCCCTGTACATGAAGGCCATTCATGGTGGTAAAGCTAAAAATGATCGGATCGATTCATTTAAAATTGCCAATTTAATTCGCTGCGGTAATTTCCCGTTAGCCTATGTGTATCCAAAAGACATGCGCGCAACCCGCGACTTATTACGCAGACGAAGAAAGATCGTTCAGCACGATGCAGATCTAAAAGCCCATGTTGTGAATACAACCAGTCAATACAACCTACCGCCTAATAAAGTGAACTTAAAGAATATGAGTGCAAGAGAACAACTAAAATCAACATTCACCGATATTTCAGTACAGAAAAATATCAATCTGGATATGGTTATCCTGGATTGTTATGCAGAACAATTGAGTAAAGTCGAATGGTTTATTGAACAACAAGCCAAACAACACAAACCAGTTCATTTGCACGTATTAAAGAGCATCGCAGGCGTTGGTCGTATTTTATCGCTGACGATAATTTATGAAATTGGGAATATATATCGATTCGAATCGGTTCAAGATTTTGCATCGTGTGCACGATTAGTAAAATGCAAAGCAGAATCGGCGGGCAAGAGTTATGGCACACAAGGTAATAAAATTGGTAATGCTCATTTAAAATGGGCATTCTCAGAGGCCGTCGTTCTTTATTTACGGGGCAATGATAAAGCTAAAAAATATTTATTAACACTTCAAAAAAGAATGAGTAAAGCCAAAGCGCTCTCCGCCCTGGCGCATAAGTTGGGGCGGTGCATTTATTTCATGTTAAAAAATGAAACGGTGTTTGATGAAATGAAGTTCTTAAAGCGTTAGTCACGCAATGGGCACTTGGATACCTAACTGGACAATCGGTTGAATGTTAAAAAACACGATCGTGTTATCACTAGGCATAAAGCCTACGCATCGGTTTATACATCAAATAACCTGAGCCAGACGATTTGATTAGACACCCCATTGGCGTGCATTAATACAATTAACAAAGTCGCCTACACCTTGGCTGAGCCTGATACTAACTGGGTACTCGATGGAGAGTAAACCCGCCTTTTTGAATAGCGCCTTCACAAGGTTAACCGATGAATGTCTAGTGGCCCTGTAAACTTTAATGGACTGAGAAATAACAGGCAGCGGTGAGAACGCAATAGAATAGTCCCTCGTGTGTGTTTTCTGTAAGCGACTTGCTTAACAGTTATTATGACAGATGAAGTATTTGGCTTTGTTAATTGGTTTACTTTTTAGTGATGAAAAATAACTGAAAAAGATGCTTAATGGCTATTGACTCGAGAAAGGCTCATATGTGTTAGACGTTTTCATAGTATGGCTCAACATGTATTGAAATATCTGTCACATTATATTTCTCAGTAATAAGTGACTCTATTTTATTCGCAATATCGTGAGATTCGTTAGTTGAAATATCGGGGTTGACCGAAATCACTAAATCAACCGATTTGTCAGAGCCTATCCAACGCGATCGAACTCTATTAACCTCACGGACACCATCAACCTCTTTTATAGTATTAGTTAATGTTACAGGATCTAGAGAATATTGATCTACAAGTATGGGAAAAACCCTTCTAAATAAACTGTAAGCCAGATAAAAGATCAGTGCAGAAACAGCTAGAGCGCAAGCTCTATCTAGCCACAAATAACCTAAGGCGGATAATTGCCATCCCGCTATGACAACAATTGTTGTTAACGCATCTGAGAAAGTATGACTGGCATCTGCATATAATATATCTGATTGCAAACGACGAGCCCACATGCGCTGCCATGCAGCCACTGATATATTTATAACTAATACCGTTAACATAACTCCCAAGCCCCAGACGGAGTTAACGATTTCGGTATCATCCTTCCTTATTGCGTGTATAGCTAGTTCAAAGGAAAAAACAGCAAGCAATGTAGCCAGAATAAAAACCGCCATGGCTTCGAACTTTCGATGACCATATGGGTGTTCAATGTCTGGTGGCGAGCTCGATACTCGAATTACTGCCCATGCAACGATGTTATTAACGACGTCGGTTAAAGAGTGCAGCGCGTCAGCAAAAATAGCCAGCGATCCTGTAGCAAGACCCACCCCAACCTTTGCTACGAGAACGGCAACATTTACTGAACCCTCAATCAGTATTATCCGTAATACATCTTTGTCTCTTTGATGGTTAGTATTCATTAAATTCTCAATGTTCGATACACTCAAGTCTAACGTTATAAATAAGTGGCGCGGCGTCTTTTGCCGCGTTCAAGCCAGTGATTTTTGCTGGCGAACTTGATTGTTAGCTGATGTTTTTATCACGCTCTAAAACCCAGCATCTGTCGTTGTTTGTAAAACCAATATAGTCATAATATGCATTTGCATCTGGTGCAGCAATTAGTATCAATTTGCACCTTGACCCTAGTTGTTTTTGTGTTATTACTTGTAGTTTTTTACCTATGCCGTTTTTTTGTTGATTTCTGGTAACAGCAAGATCAGAAAGATAGCATGCATAATGAAAGTCAGTAAGTGAGCGAGCGATACCTATAAGTTTATTTCCCTGCCAGGCAGAAACAATAAGATTGCTGTTATTTAACATGCCTTTAATGCATTCGTAGTCATCAACTGGTCTACGCTCGTCAAGTGTTGATTCTTGTAACAAGCCTATAAATTGATCAGTAGATATAGGAGTATTAATTTTATATTCAACTTCCATCTTGTCTTTCTTATTTTCAGCTAACGCTAGAGTTGTGGGGATTTCACGAAGCGCAACGTAGTGAAATTCCCACAAGAACGATTTAGGCGTTTTATTTGCATGTGCCTGATAAAACGGTGTTACCTTCAACCAGAACAAATGGTTTTAAAAAATTCTCATTATATTCTTCTACTGTTAAATATACGGAATTGATACCGCCAGATGTACCAACAACTGGATGTGATTGCCATAAAAGTTTAAATGATTGGTCTTTCCCGCCTGGGTCAATGATTGTTTTAGTTTTATAAGATGAATTACCTAAACCTCCACCCAAAACTACACCTGTTTTACGTTCAACGTTGAATACACCGCCGATATAGATTTTACGGTTTGATACTAATTCGCCATCGTTGTTTGTGTGTAGCTCATTTTTAACTGTGCATTCGTATGCATTAATACCGGAGATGGCATATTGCGGTACAAGTGATAGAAGTGCCATTAGTAAGAAAACTCTCATTATTAATCCTTTATGCGCCTAACAGTGATATATACAGTATGCAGTAATTTACCGTAATACACCGCATGCAGCCTATTACGTGTTTTATAATAGTTTTACGCATCATACACGTTTAACCTTATGTATTGTGCGCCTATAAAAATAATTACAATCAGTAATTTAAGTGCCTTTTTAAATTGATCTTATGGGACAAGCAAATGACCGATTAATGCTTGCCTGTTAGCGCACACCCTCCCCTTGCCGTATGTAAATACTTACTGATAAATATTTTTCAATAATTGAAAAACGCCATTATTAAAAGGCATGCTCTTTATGCGTTACTCAGTGTTGGCAGATTTTTTTACTGTACAATTTTCACAGAAAACCATCTGTATAATTAGCATCTGCTTATTATCTAATCAGATTATACCCTATTGCCATTAAGGAATTTCCCTATAGGGTTAGCCGCCCTTCGCCTTTACGCTGTGCTATGTGTTTTCACACCTCAGGCCTGTGCTGTTGGCTGGCTTAAATGTTAACGAAGGATTTACAAATGAAAAAAACTAATCAAGGCCGCATCGCCTGCAAATCATTGCTCTCGATTGCGCTACTCTCAACCTGCATGGGCTCACAGGCTTACGCCGATGATGACAACATTGTCACATTAATTGAGATGGGTGATTTACACGGCACCTTAGTCCCCCACGCGGCGGTACTTAAAAATATCGATGGCACGGAGCGCCAGGTGGCTAGCTCTGGTGGCCTTGCGCGTTTAAAAACCGTGGTAAACAACATCCGTGCGGATAACCCTGAAGCGGTTCTGCTTTCTACGGGTGATTTAACTCACGGTAGCGCGGAGACCATGTTTACCGTGGGTGATGCGATGATGATACCGATAAATGCCTTTGGTATTGATGTATACACACCGGGTAACTGGGACTTCGCTTATGGCGCAGCGGTATTTCGTAATCGCTTCACAAGTTATGGCCCTAAGCCGACTATTCCTGGCAACATTCGTACTATGTCTGGGTATATTGGTTGTGATGATGTACCTGAAATTGCTGGCCTTACCGATGTAGCCAGTGGCTATAGCTGTACCGAAATTACAGCAACAGCACCCTACCCAACACCTGCAGGCAAAGGCGTTATTAAAGCCAACTTCCCTACGGTTGCAGCGAATCTTTATAATGCTGCGCCACTACCTGCCCCGTTACAGGGTAAGCCTGTGTTACCTGCATTTAAAATGCTCGATCGCAATGGCATCAAAGTAGCTGTTATCGGGCTTACGGCTTCTATCGTTCCGCAGCAGGCCGAAGCATTCAATATCACCTTCCGCTTTACGCAAGGCGTTGAAGAGCTGCCTGGCATTATCGATCAGGTAAAAGCTCTGGGTGCTGAGTTGATTGTTGTTCAGTCTGAACTGGGCCTACCGCAAAACATCAAAATTGCACAAAATTTTAAAGACATTGATGTGATGTATTCCGCACACACCCATGAAGTAACCCTGGGTGCTTTACTGGTTTCGGGTAAAAAAGTAACTAGAACAACACCCGGTCAATCATTAAGCCGCGGTGAGCGTCATCAACTGGCTAATGGTGCTGCCATTGTGGTTGAAACGAATCGTGACATGTATGTGGGTCGTCTTGACCTTGAAATGAGCCGCGGCCACGTGGTTGATTTTGACTGGGAAGCCATTCCAGTGGATGAATCGGTTGCGCAAGATCCTGCCATGGCTCAATTAGTTGCTGCGATGGAAGAAGGCTTTGTGGCTGGTGCAGACAATAACGTTGATCGCCATACATTTTTACCAGGCGGTTTCCTTAATGCCTCTGTAAAAGGTCTTCAGTTAGTAGACGATTTAGATACGGTTGTAGGTTACACAGATACACTACTGCTTAGACATCATGTACTGGAAGATACACTGAATAACTTCCTTGCCGATGCCATTCTTAATGTAACTGATAATGTCGCCGATGTAAGAAATGTACCTGGCTGGGAAAATGGTGTCGATATTTCCATGGCGAATGGTTTCCGTTTTGGTAATGCGGTGTTACCCGGCAGTGCCATTACACTACGTGACCTGTATACCTGGTTCCCTATTTCACCTGCGGTGAATATTGCAGACTTTTCGGGCGCATCAATTGAGAGTAGTTTGAACACTATTTTAGGCGCGGTGTTTGATCGTAATGTATTTATGCAACGTGGTGGGTGGTATGTTGGACTGGCCAACATGGAGCAGAAAATCGACCTAAAAAACCGACCTTTCAGCAGCTCGGGTGGCCGTGTTGTGGAAACTAAAATTGGTGGCCAGCCTCTGGATTTAGGTAAGCGTTATGTATTTGCCTCTTGTTATGGGCACGGCAATCCACTGGATGAAGTCTGCCGTACCGGTGGTGGTGCAAACCATAAGTTCTTCCAGTTAGCCGATGCAGATGATTACACGAGTGCAATCACTCTGGCAGAACCAGTGAATAAAGAAGGCGTTATTATTGGCGCGACAGTTTTACAGGTAGCACCGAATAACTTCCTGCACCCTGTGCATGCATTGCGTCGCTATTTGGATAGCCTGGCGGGTAACACAATTACCGATGCACAGTTTGGTACTGGCCAGGGTCGTGTGACTACGGTTGATTCTAAAAATGCAGGCAACCTTCCTCAATCTGAAGCCGAGCAAA
>Ga0316206_1000500_pt1 | contig 50860 bp, 52 predicted proteins | sample 6monthpyrite_MG_FD_204942 | JGI IMG/M metagenome (GOLD analysis project Ga0316206, IMG submission 204942) | Microbial mat bacterial communities from mineral coupon in-situ incubated in ocean water Damariscotta River, Maine, United States -... | ecosystem: Environmental > Aquatic > Marine >...
CAGGTCTTATTCAGATATCTGTAGGCCTTTTGAAGCTAGGAAAGTTTATCCGTCTTGTCCCTCAACCCGCTATGTATGGTTTTGTTAACGGTCTGGCTATTGTTATTGCAACGGCACAATTTAAGTTTTTTGAAGGCTCAAATATCAATATGTATATCATTGTACTTGTTACAATGTTAATTATGTATTTTCTCCCCAAACTTACAAAAGCCGTTCCGGGTGGTCTTTTAGCTATTATCCTGCTTAGTCTTGGAGTGTATTTCTTTAAGATCGATACACTTACTATCGGAACACTCAATACTATTGAACAATTTTCAAATATGCCAAACCTAAGCGAATTCAAGGGTCAACTGCCAAGTTTTGGCATACCTAGTGTACTCTTTTCATGGGATGCATTTTTCTTAGTGCTGCCCTACGCTATTCTTGTCTCTCTTGTTGGTCTTATCGAGTCTCTTCTTACCCTGTCTGTCTTAGATGAGATGAGTGGAACCCGTGGTAGTGGAAATAAAGAGTGTATTGCCCAAGGTATAGGAAATACAACATGTGGTTTTTTCGGTGGTATGGCAGGATGTGTCATGATCGGTCAGTCTATAATTAACTACACTTCCGGTGGTCTTGGCCGTCTTTCATCATTTGTTGCGGCCACTTCACTTATCCTTTTAGTTGCGATATTTACCGATGTAATTAATATGATTCCGGTTGCGGTTCTTGTTGGAATTATGTTTATGGTCAGTGTCGGAACCTTTGAATGGGGAAGTATAAGTCGTATTAAACATATGCCGCGCTCGGATGCTTTTGTACTTGTATTGGTAACTGTCATTACAATCATCTTCGACCTCGCCGTTGCCGTTATCACAGGTGCTATTATTTCGGCACTGGTTTTTGCCTGGAAACATGCGCGTATCTATGCGAGAGCAAATGTAGAAGCTGATGGAACTAAGGTATATGAGCTCGATGGGCCTCTCTTCTTCGGTTCAACAAAAAGCTTTATGGATATCTTCGACCCTGAAAATGACTCGCCAAAGGTCGTTATTGACTTCAAAAATGCTCGTGTTATGGATATTTCAGGGGTAGAGGCCATAGATTCATTGATTAAAAAATATGAAGAGAGCGGGCGAAACATTCTCTTGCGTCACCTTAGTAAAGACTGTAAGGTTATCTTGAAGAATGCCGGGCCATACTGTTCATTTGAAGAAGATGATCCTACTTATAAAGTCGCCTATAATTACTAAAATCATATCCTATACTTTTGTGTAGGATACTCATTTTTTTCACCCTTTTACCCCACTAAATGATTTTCTTTATCACACTATAAGATGCTTTACGTTATTTTTTAAACATATTATCAAAAAGTGGGGACAATGACTGAATATTTAATTCTTTATATCAGTTCTGATCTTGAAAAGGCAAAAGCATTAAGTTTTCAGCTTAAACTTGCTTCCAACGTACGTTTTATCTTCATTGACAGTGCCATGCAAGCCCTTTCCATTCTTTCAGATAAAGGGATTCAACTTATTCTCCTTCAAAAAGAGCTCTCAAATAAGATGAACGGTATAGAAGTCTGTGAACTGTTAATGAAAAGGCCTAAGACTTCTGAAATTCCCATAATCTTCTTAAACAACAATCAAGAAAAGCTCCCCGGCTGTACAAACATTGTAAAATACCTTGATTCGGACCCTCTTCCTCAAAAATTGCAAGCCCATATATTACGCCAGTACCAACAGTCTAAAACTCAGTATGATCTGCAAAGAGAAAGAAACCTTGTCCTCTCAATTGTCAACCGTATTAATTCGCCTATTTTCATTATAGATCACGAGGTGATAAGCTTTGCGAATAAGTGTTTTTTGGACTTTTTCTCTTTTTCAGACTTAGATGAACTTTCCAAGGCTTATCCACGTATTCAAGACCTGTTTTTTATAGATCAAAAGAATGAAGATTTTTCTTTTCTAGAATGGCTAAAAGAGCTTTTATATGCAACAGAAGATCAGAAGATAAGCTTACAGAACAAAGAAGGCAAAGTCATCCGCCTGAAGATACGCGGTGAACTTTTGGAGCATTCCAATGAATACCTTATTATCACGCAGGATATCACCTCAGAAGAGGCACATGCACGAGAAATCGAGGACTTATACAACATTGATCCTCTGACCAAACTACCAAACCGTATCAAGCTTATTAAAGACCTAGAAGGGTATGATGAGTTAGCCCTTGCCATACTCGATATTGATGAGTTTAAAGTTATTAATGACTTTTATGGCCATATTATTGGTGATTTTGTTATCATGCAGGTAGTACAACGGATCTCCCACTATATCCATCATGAGAACCTCGTCTTATACAAGCTACCATCAGACAGCTTTGCCATTGTCAACAAAACACACATCGAAAAAGAATATTTCGAGATAATTATCATCTCATTAATACAAATCATTTCAAAATCAGCCTTTATCTACGAAGACAAAGAGAAAGACATTGAAATCTTTGCCAATATAACTGCAGGAATAATCTTTGAAAAAGAAGCTGCTCTCGCCCATGCAGATATTGCACTAATGGAAGCCAAAAAAACCCATAAGGACTATGTTGTCTATAATAATGATATGCGTCAGGAAATCGTATATAAAAATAACATGGACTGGGTTCAGAAGATAAAGACTGCTATCAATAATGACAAGATCATTCCCTATTATCAGCCAATTATCAATAACACTACCCAACATGTGGAAAAATATGAATGTCTTGTACGGCTTATTGAAGAAGAGGGAGATGTCATCTCCCCCTTCTTCTTTTTGGAGGTCGCCAAACATGCAAAACTCTATGAATCTATTACAAAGATCATGATCAAAAAATCTTTCCAAACCTTTAGTAATAGCCAGTATGAGTTTTCTATTAATCTCTCTATTGAAGATATTACCGACTACAACCTGTTTGGCTATATTAAGAATATGCTGAGTATCTACCCGCTTGCAGATCGTGTCTGTTTTGAGATTTTAGAAACAGAAAAAATTGAAAACTATCAGGTCATTGCCGATTTTGTTAGCGAGGTTAGAGCATTAGGATGTAAGGTCAGTATTGATGACTTTGGTTCAGGCTATTCTAACTTTTCACATCTTCTCAATCTTAGTTTTGACTACCTCAAAATCGATGCTTCTTTGATTCAGGATATCCATAAGGATAAACATAAACAGATCATCGTTAAAACTATCGTTACTTTTGCGCAGGAACTTGGAATTAAGACCATTGCAGAGTTTGTCGAATCAAAAGAGGTTTACGAGTACGTTAAACAAATGGGTATCACCTACTCTCAAGGATATTATTTTTCTCCACCGGTTGATACAATCTTATAAGATTTAGAACCGATAAACTGAGGCATACTCATGCCGGTTCGTGCATTGATATAAGTGGGATCAGCTACAATATATTTTTGCTTTCCTACACTGATGTACTCATCCTTTAACATTTTATTTACATGTACTGCTGTTGCCATGTGGTTAGGGTATATGACACCGACAATATCTATGGCCAGTAAGGTTTTGACCATATAAGAGAATAGAATCGCCCTGTCCTCACAATCTGAATAGGGATAAAATAGTGTCTCTGAAGGGAACATGACTTTCTCTGCATGAAACTGATCATTATCAACCTTGTAAGAAAAGGCATTTTGAACAAAACTCAAAATTATATCCAAGGCTTCCCTTTGACTTTTCCCAATGATCAAAGGTTCAAATGAAGTTCTGATGCTTTCTGCCAATAAGATAGATTCCGGTGATGAAAAATAGCTCTTATACGATACTTGAGGATAACTCTGAAAGAACTTTAAAAGATTTTCATTATAGCTTAACGGGACAGTCTTGCTTGCATTATCCAAACGAAAGACAAAGTGTTTGTTGATTTTCTTTTGTGAGAATAGCGGTAATTGAGTAATTGAGAAGTCAATTCCAGCCTCTGCATCTTCATAACTATTCTCATAACTTAACACCGGTCCTATTTTCCCTTGCGCATAATGATCTATTGCATAGTATTTCTTATTATTAAGTGTGTAATAAACCGTATTGTACAAGGAACCATTAACAGGAAGTAGAAGCACAACCTTATGTTGTTGAAAGGATATATGTGCATCATATCCCATCTTTAGGAGTGCAAACCAGGAAAACAGTTTCGCCTCATTATCATCTGGAAATATTCTTTCAGATACCTGTTTAACCAGAAGATATTTTGCCCAGTCATTGAGGATAAGCGTTTCAGATATCAGTCTTAACTCTTTAATCGTTACTTCATACTTGCTCTTTGCCAGTTTGTCCCAGCTTTTTGCTATCTTATCTTTGTTAACATCACCCTTCATCAACAATAAAATAGACGTGTCATAGTGTATTTCAAGGTCTGTTCCAAAAAAGTTTGTATACAGTGTTTTTAATTTTTTTGAGACGGGCGGGATAATGATCTTTGTCTTGGCCTTTTTTTCTTTCTTGAGCTTAGGCTGTTTAACAACAATAATCTTCTTTTGCGGAAGGATGACTCTTTTTTTAACAGCCTTGGGCAAAACCTTGGGCTTTTCTTCTTCATAGGCTTTAACACCTTGCGATGCTTGATAGGCTTTCCATTCTTTACTTAGAAATTGTGAAAACTCTTTATCCCGTTCTTCTTTAAACGTACTAAACGCCTTATTTTGAGAGTGCAAAAACTCTTCATAGCTTTCGGCACATAAAGTCAAAGAAAAAAGTAGTAAAAAAATCAGAACGCGCATAATAACTCCTAATCTCTTATATTACATTAAGAGAAATAAAAAGAAGCTATTAAAATGGCCAGATTGCCTGCACCAATTTTGTACCCCATCCCTGTTCTGTTGAACGTTTCAGGTCACCTTCTGTCTTATACATGATCTTTGCATCTGCCATCTGAGCAGAATTTATTTGATTGTCTTGCCCAATATCATAAGGACGTATAACCCCTGAGAGTTGGACAACCTGCTTTTCGCCATCAATTAAAATTTCTCTGCGTCCAGAAACAAAATAATTCCCATTCGCAAGGATTTTTATAACGCGCGCAGTCACAGTAGTCGTAAAACTATTATTGTGTGAAGCCTGTCCTGAACCATTATAACTATTGTTTGAGTTGGAAGTAAAACCAATATCAGTTGTTCTGTTTAGCTGGTTAACAGCACTAATTGTATTCGCTCCGGCTCCGGCTCCGGCAGAAAAAAGTCCACCTCCAAGCGCCGATACGTCAGCTTCAGCCAAGGCCTTGCTGTTAGACGATGAAGAAGTTGCCGCTTCAGATATGACAATCGTCACAATATCATTAAGGTGCATTGCCTTATGGTCAGAGAACAAAGGGTTATCACCTTGTCCAAAAAGGCTACCGCTAGAGTCCATAGCTTCATAGGTTTCCCTACCCGGAAGTTGTTCTACATATTCAGGCGGCTTAAAGTCGATCTCAGGATCTACAACATGTTGAGAACATCCGCTAAAGGCTAAAAGTGTCAATACTATAATCAGATATGTTTTATTCATGTATAATTCTAAGCAAATAAAGTTCCAATACACAAAGGATAAAAATGTCAGCATTATACCTACAGATTAAAGATGATATGAAAGCAGCCATGAAAGCAAAAGAAGTTGCTAAACGTGATGCCTTGCGTCTGCTTCTCTCAGCCTTCAAACAAGTCGAAGTCGATGAAAGAAAAGAACTCACCGATGAAGATGTTTCTAAGATTATCCAAAAGCAAGTTAAGCAAAGACAAGACTCAGCTGCGCAATACAAAGAAGCAGGACGTGACGACCTTCTTGAAAAAGAAGAGAGTGAGATTGCAACTTTTATGGTCTATATGCCAAAACAGCTTGATGATGCTGAACTCGAAACAGCTGTCAAAGAGATAATTACACACGTCGGCGCAACATCTATGAAAGATATGGGCAAGGTTATGGGCTCTGCTTCTAAGTCTCTTTCAGGCAAGGCTGATGGAAAACGAATTAATGAAGTCGTTAAAAAACTATTAGCATAATCTAATCGTTTTATAGAGAGTTGATATATGTTTCAGGCGTTCATACTTTTGTTTACGTACAGAACAAGCTCTCTACTTTGTGCAAAAAATAGTTTGAAAAATCCAAAATGGAAAATTAACACATCAACACTTAACTTACGGTGTTGCTTACTATATGTCAAACAAATACTGTAGGGCCACATGACTTCTTCACGAGTAGGTATACAATTCACCTATTTTCTTCACATAGCTATAATATAAGCAGATATTTTATTTTTTAATTCTATACTCAGTTTTATTATTTATAATGCAAAAAAACAAAACATTACTAAATCTAATATAGTTTCAATCAAAAGATAAATAACATGTTAAATATTACATTAATTCTAGTAGAAGATGATCATGCGTTGCGACAACGCCTTGCCCGTATTCTCTCTAGAAAGATTTCCCTTGTCAAAGAGTTTGAAAATGCGTCTAACGCACTGGCTAAACTTAGAGATATCAATCCTGACATTATTGTCACCGATATTAAAATTCCCGAGATGAATGGACTGGAGATGGTTAGTATTATCCGTAAAATTTATCCGAAAATACCAGTCATAATTACGTCTGCCTTTAGTGAGACCAATTACTTACTAAAGGCAATTGATCTTAAAATTGAACATTTTCTTATTAAACCCATTGATATTGAAAAACTGCTTGAGATGATTACTGATATAGCCGATCAAATTAAGACCAAGCAACTTTTGAAAGAACATGAAACTTTGTTGACTCAGTACAAAAAAATTGTTGATGTGAGTAACAATATAACAATTACCGACAAGAGTGGCTTTACTACTTATGTAAACGAAAAATTTACTCAACTCAGCGGATATACCAAAGAAGAGTTAATTGCAAAGCCACATAATATCATCCGTCACCCTGATGTCCCAAAACAATTTTTTCAAGCCATGTGGAAAAAAATTGAGTCCAAGCAGATATGGCAGGGGGTGATGAAAAACCTTAAAAAAGATGGAACAGTTTTTTATACTGAAACTACTATTGCACCCGTATTAAACACAGAAGGAGAAATTCTCGAATACATCTCTATTCAAGTAGATATTACTGACCTTATCATACAGCGAGAACAACTTCAAGAACAGCTAACAACCGACCGTCTTACAGGTCTACCCAACCGTATCAGCCTAAATCAGTCAATAAAAACAGACAAACAATTCACTCTAATGCTTATCAATATTGACCGGTTTAAAGAAATTAACTTTTTATTCGGCATCCATCTCGGTGATGCAGCACTCATCTACATGACTAAAATGCTTCAAGAAGTAAGTCCATCAAGTGATGCAAGAAACTATCGTGTAGGATCAGATGAATACATAGTTTTTCTTCCAGGAAAGAAAGTTTCTGAACTCGAAAGCTTTGCCAAAACCCTCAAGCAGCATATAAACAATCATCCTTTCGAATATGAAGGTGTTAATTTTGAAATAGATTTTACTTGCGGTATCGTTCTCTCTACGCCGGATATGGACAAATATATTGAGTGTGCGGATATAGCGATGAGAAGTGCAAGAAAACAACATCAACTTTATGAAGTCTTTAGTTTTAAATTACGAAAACTAAATGAATACACAGAAAATTTTCAATGGACACATAAGATCAAGGAAGCACTTGATGAAAAACGTATTACCCTTTATTATCAACCCATCATCAACGCCAAAGAAAATATTATCAGTAAATATGAATGCCTTGTCCGATTGATTGAATCTGATGGAAAAGTAATCTCACCTTTGTCTTTTCTTCATGTTGCTAAACGCTCAAGTCTGTATAGACAAATCACTCGTACCGTTATCAACCTCGCATGTGCAACATTCTGCAATCGCAGTGAAACCTTCTCCATCAACCTCTCCATCGAGGACTTAATGGAGAAGGAGACTTTAGAATTTTTAGTAGAAAAAGTAAATAAAGACAATCTTCAAAACCGTATTATCGTTGAAATTCTAGAATCCGAAGGCATTGATAATTTTGACTTGATACAAGATGTTTTCAGCTACCTTAAACAACATGGGATCCAAATATCAATTGATGATTTTGGCAGCGGTTATTCCAATTTTTCTTATCTCATCAACCTTAATATGGACCAACTCAAAATCGATGGTTCCTTGATCAAAGAGATAACTCAAAACAATAGCTCTCGAGTTTTAGTACAATCAATCGTTATGTTCGCCCACGAACTTGGGATCAAGTGCGTTGGTGAATATGTCTGCGACAGATCGATCTACGAGACTGCCCTTGCTTTGGATATTGATTATCTCCAAGGATATTATCTAAGCGAACCTCTCAACCAACCCATGGCTCCAGGCACAATACTTGATCTGCCAAAAAAGACCTATGAATAAAAACTACAAAGGGCTTATATTTGGGATTATAGGGGCTACAGCCCTTATCTTCACTGTTGTTATATTTATTAATAACGATTTTGATAGACAAAATCGTCATAATATGGATATCAAGTATCATATTGTCACCGAAAAGTTTGCAAGTTTTAAAAGAGGCCAAGAGGCACTGATACGAATGATCTCACGGCACCCCGACGTTGAAAAGTTTTTATTCACTTCAACGCAGGATAACGCCGCTGTAGAATCATTTTTATATTACACTGCACAAGCTAACGAAAACATCATGCAAATAAGACTTCTTTCTCTAGATGGAATGGAGCGCATCCGAATTGAGAGGACTAAGGACAAGCGCTTGCACAAAGTTAGGGACAAAAACCTTCAAAACAAATCCACTAGAGACTACTTTTCCCAGTTTAAGGGCCTAACTGAAAATCAAATAGGTTATTCTCAGATCGACCTCAATATGGAACATGGTACAGTAGAAGTACCATGGAAACCAACCCTACGAATAGGGCTTCCTGTATTTAAAGATACTCATAAAATCGGTCTAGTGATTATAAATTTTTATATGCAAACATTTCTTGAAGATATTGTTTCACTTGGCATGGAACAGCTTACACTGATAGATCCATTTGGTTATTACATCCTTAACAAAAATCCAGAAAAAAATTGGTCTCGCTATCAAACACCCCCCTTTAAAGACACCTTTTATAACGAGCAATTGAAGGCTCAAGTCCATGACTTTGGAGTACACAAAGATGAAAGCAGCATCTATCCAATCACTTTCTTCAACGGAGAGATAGGCTTGGTGATATTTTCGCAAGTAGCATCTTTGTCACAACAATTCAGTACGAAAGCACTTCAATTTACGCTGGTTCAATTCCTCGCTATTATGATGATTTTTATTCCATCTATACTTATAATCAGACGGACTTTGAATACTCTCAAGATAGAAAAAAGTAAACTCGCTGAACAAAATGGTTTTCTTGATGGTATATTGGAAAATTCTTTTGACGCTAAGGTTATCATCGATGAGGATGCCATTATTATTCGTGTAAACAAGGCTACACGTATTCTTTTTTCTTATACGAATGATGAGATGGTGGGTAAAAATGTTAAACTTTTGGTTCCTGAGCCAGATCGCAGCCTTCATGATGGCTACGTAAAAAACCACAGTGGAATGCAAAGTAAAGTCATCGGTCAAGAGAGAAAGCTTGAAGCTCTTAATAAAAACGGTTCACTAATTCCAATCTCACTCGCCGTGACTCCGGTCAAACTTGAAAATGGACTTTTCTTCATCGGTACCATTCGTGATCTTTCCCCGATTGTCGAGCTTAAGGCTCAACAACGCGAACAAGAGAGTATGATGCATCAGGCAAAACTAGCATCAATGGGTGAGATGATAAGTGCTATCTCTCACCAATGGAGACAACCGCTAAACTCCATTGGACTCATTTCTCAAGAACTATTTTATCTCTATGAAGATAATGAACTCGATGAAAGCACCATGAAAAAAAGCAAAGACGACATCATGGCTCAGCTTCACTATATGTCACAAACCATCGACGATTTCAGACATTTTTTCTCAAAAGAAAAAGAGTTGTCTACTTTTAATACTATCAAGCTTGCTAGAGAGCTTGAACGTCTCTATGGAGCACAATTAAAAGCTCATTCACTTAATATTCATATACACTGTCCTAAACAAAAAGAAGATGGCGAAAACTGTCCGAATGAAGATCATAAAGATTACAAATTCTATGAGATGACAGCTTATCCGAGTGAACTTCAACATATACTCTTAAACCTACTATCCAATGCAAAAGACGCAATCTTAAAACTAAATCAATCCAATAAAGATCAGCATCAAATTACGATTACGATTATACCTGACGAACAAGATATGATTTTTGAGATTTCTGATCTGGCCGGAGGCATTGATAAAGAAACGCAATCGCGTCTTTTTGAACCTTATTTTACGACGAAAGAGATGGGAACAGGTCTCGGCCTTTACATTGCAAAAACAATTACTGAACAGTTTTTACAAGGCTCTTTGGAATATTTCGATAACTCACAAGAAGAATATATGGGAAGTAACTTCAGATTAAAAATGCCCAAGCACATTGTGAAAAATAAAGAATAAATTACTTTAGAAATCTCCTCAGCTAATTATCCTATTTCTACCCATCTCTTTGGCTTTATAAAGTGCGTCATCAGCTCTTTTAACCAAACTTGAGGGCGTGTCATTATCTTGAAATCCTGCGATCCCTATAGAGACAGTTATCTTTTTGATAACTGGAAAAGTATGCGATTCAACGGCTGCGCGAATCTTTTCAGCCCGTACTCGAGTTCCTTCAATATCAGTATTAGGAAGAATCATTAAAAATTCTTCACCGCCCCATCGTCCGACCGTGTCAGTTTCACGCTTACCAATACTTAATATTGAACTTATTTTTTGTAATATCTGATCTCCAACAAGATGACCATGCGTATCATTGACTTGTTTAAAGTAATCTATATCCACTAAAATAATAGAGAGATCTATTGCATATCTTATGCATTGAGACACTCCTTTTCCTAAAATATCATCCAATTTTAATCGATTTGACAATCCTGTTAAATAATCAGTGATCGAAAGTTCTTCAACGCGTTTTTTGTCAGTAATATCATGCTGAATAGCGGTATAACCGATTTTTTTTCCATTAGCATCCGACACAGGTAAGATTGAGGTTTCTACCCAGTAAGCAGATCCATCTTTAGTTAGATTTTCAATCTCCCCTTCCCATTTTTGATCCTTCTTTATAGTCTCCCATAAATTTTCATATACTTTATTTGACATCTGCACATGTCTAAGAATATGATAGCTTTGACCAATTAGCTCTTCGGGTGAATACTGACTCACACGACAGAATTCTGTAGAAACGGAGGTAATGATTCCGTTTAGATCCGTAGATGAAGTGATGATGTTATCATCAATGAGTGCTATATAGTCTTTTTTTTCTTTTTCAAGATCTTGTGCTTTTTCAATACTGTTGATAAGTGTTGTCACATCTTCACGTAATGATATAAATTCTACAATTTCATTATTTTCATCCAATATCGGGGAAATTGTCGTTTTGACATAATAACTTTCACCTCTTTTAGTTCGGTTTTTAATTGTCCCCTGCCATATTTCTTTATTTAGAATAGTTTTCCATATTCTTTTAAAAAATGCAGGTGGTGTGTCCGGATGGCGAACAATATTATGAGACTGTCCGATAAGTTCCTCTCTACTGTATCCACTTAGTTTAGAAAATTCATTGTTTACATAGGTGATTTTTCCGTTAATATCTGCCTTTGAAACCAAACAGCTTACATCAACAATTCGTTTATACTCTGATAGAAGTTTTTCTTGCGCATAAAACTTTTGATTAAGACTTTTTTTATCCATGATTCGACTTAATTCTGATATTAGTTCATCAACATCAATCGGTTTAACAAGAAAATGTTCGACTTTGAGTTGAATTGCTTTTTGGAAATAGGGAGAATTTGTAAATGCGGATGCGATTATAATAGGCGTCGAAACTTTAAGGTTTCTAATAGCGGCAATCATATCCAGCCCATTCATATGTGGCATTTTAATGTCTGTCAATACAATATCGGGGTTGATCTCTTCAAACTTGTCAAGTGCTTCTATCGGATCTTGAAATAAAAAGACATGCGCTATTTTCCGAGAAAGTATCTTTCCAAGACGTTTTCCTAGTTCTTTATCATCTTCTACTAGCATCAAGGTAATATCTTGCATCATCTTTTTCACCTTTATTATAATGTATTCTTAATAGTACAAATATCTAAAAATTATCTATCAAACTTTTTTATCTTCTACATCATTCTACATTGTCAACTTATTGAATTCTTGTAAAAAATCATCTGATAATAAATATTATAGTTTGAAAACATCCTATAAAGGTTGCACAATCCGTATAAATATATTTATTTACAAAAAATTGTAATATTTAACTATTATAAATATAAATAAAGGCTTATGAAATTTTATACTAATATATTTTATGGTTTGTCCAAGATTAAGTATAAGAAATGAATGAAATAAAATTTAATAAAAAAGAGCTGTTTCGAAGAACCAATTATTTTATTTGATTGACAATATTCTAGTAACAATCATTTTTAAAGAAAATTCTTTTCATATTTTCATATCCTATTTTTGTTTGCACACCTTGGAAGTATACACATTATAACTGTATTCTCTTGTTTGAAATTTTTGCTTGTTATGATTAAATTCATGTAACTATGAAAGTCTGTTTTGAGCGTCATATTGAAGTTTTGCATAATAAAGGACTTTCTCTTCATAGTCTATAAAAAAATCTTCCTTCACTTGTATTCTCAGTGCATAACTGCTGTGCCCAACTCCATATACAAATTCGTAGACTGTTCCAACAATAGGTACACCAGAGAGTATATAAAGCGTATCAGGGCCATATTTTCCTTTAGATTCTCGATTCATTTTGTCAAAAAAATCTTTTATATAAACAGAGCCCATGATTCCTAGCGCAAGTCCCCTAAATTTATCTTCATATATAAACTTCATCGCATCCATATATTCAGTATTTCATTCACCTAGGTTTACTAAAAAGTATGAAGATATACGTGAGTTTTTGTATTCAACAATATAATAACGACTATGTAGTTGAGTAGGACGTACCATAAACTCCCCTTCAAAATGGGATTGTCCATAGCCGTCATATAACATAGTACTAAAGTATTTATAAGTAGATTGCGGGGTGCAGTGTTCATATGCTTTCAAGTCTAGCATTTTTACTGAACAGGCCCCTAAAATAATAGGGGCAAGAAACAGTAATAAAAAAAATGTCTATTTACCAGTTTTCAACTTTCTGATAGCGCCTTCAACATCATCTTGTCGCATAAACGATTCTCCGACTAAGAAAGCATCTACGCCCGCTTTTCGCATATCTTCAAGCTGTCCATGCTCATAGATTCCCGACTCTGCCACGATGATCTTCCCATTAGGGATGAGCGGTATGAGCTTGTGACACAGCTCCATATCCATCTCAAAGGTCTCAAGGTTACGGTGGTTGATACCGATGATATCTGCTCCGGCAAAGATCGCCTTTGTCAGGTCTGCCTTGTCGTGTATCTCTACAAGAGGCTCCATTCCCAGATGACGTGAGTAGTTAAGAAGTTCTTTCAGGTCAGCGCGTGTCAGTGCCTTGGCAATAAGAAGGATAAAGTCTGCCCCATACACCAAAGCTTCAAGAATCTGATATTTCGATACGATGAAGTCCTTACGTAAAAGCGGCGTACCTACATAACGTCGTATACCCGCCAAGTAATCTAAACTCCCTTGAAAGAAATGCGGTTCAGTCAGCACAGAAATAGCGTTAGCCCCGCCTCTCTCATAAGCCTGAGCAATAGCCAGCGGGTCAAAGTCCTCACGGATAACACCCTTTGACGGACTCGCTTTTTTCACCTCAGCGATGATTCGGTAAGGTTCATCTTCCGTTGACTTCAAGTATTCATGTATAGGTCTTGGCTGTCTTGCATTAAATGCCAGTGAACGTCCCAGCCAATCAAGCGTAAACTCTTTTTCTCTGATGAGTAAATCTTCTTTGGTCTTTTTTATAATATCATCTAAAATCATTAACTATTTCTTCCCTTGTTTTATACATTTTTGTATTACTTTGATATGGGCATTCACTTCAGCATCTTCTTTGCCAAGGTTTTTTTGAACCTTCTTCATCAACTTTAATGCTTTTGTACATTGACCCTGTTTATAATAACCCCAGGCTAAAGAGTCAAGATAAAAAGGAGACTCTTTTTCTGCCTTTAGGGCTTCTTTCACATAACCCATGCCCGCCTTGACATCAATATCATGATCGATCAAAAGGTAACCCAGATAATTCAAGTATACAGGGTCATTTGACACCTCTATGACCTGCTTGAGTTTCTTCATGACAGAGTCCACCATCTTTGGATCATTTTTGTCTTTGGCACCTTCGTACTCAAAGATAGCACTCTGTCCAAGGTAATAAGAGTCCCCTTCTTCCTTATACAGCTTATCTCCAAGACTCACCACACGAGGATAGTTTCTAGTATTAATATACATCTGCAGTAAAAGAGCATCATCACTTCCACTTTTTTCAAGAAACTGTATCAACGAGATGGTGTCTTTTTTGTAATTATACAGCTTAATGATCGTTCCGGAATATTTGGTGTCTTTGGTATTGTCATATAACCTAAGGTAAATACGCAACATCCCCTCGACATTATTCTCTTCACTGTAGAAACTGGCTAAACGAAGGCAGACTACCTCAGAACATCCGTGAAGACGCATATGCGTCTCAAGATAAGAGACGGCCTCTGCCTTTCTATTGAGATTGACATAGAGGATTATAGACATCCTATCAAGTATCTTCTCATCATAATTAATATTATAAGCGCTTTGTAAATATCGCAGAGCAAACTCGTATCGTCCCTGAATCATATAGATGGCTGCAACTTGTTGATAGTCTTGGGCAGCCTTGGTATATTCAACCAGAAGCAGCGCGAGCTCTTTTGCTTCTTCGTACCTTTGAAGTTCCATCGTTGCGGCTATTTTGAAACGCTCTAACTCTATATCGATCTCATCTTCGTCATTATTTACATCCTTGTACAAGGCTATACGTTCCAAAGCTCTTTCGTTTTGGCCAGACTGGATCATCGTCAAAAGTTCTTCATTTCTATATTCTAGCTTATCTGACTTTTCATACAAAACCTGAAACAGAGCTATCGTCGAATTCGCATCTCCCCTGCTCTTTGCGTACAGAGCGAAGATAGCCAGTCGGTCTTCTTCATCAAAGCTTTTAACATTAGGCGGGCGTTTATCCTCGTGTGACGAACAGGCACTGAAAAGTACGATAAAAAGTATGAGAAAAAGAGAAAAAAGTTTAGACATCATCTTCCTTAAATAGTATTCCGGGACACTCAGCTTTGAGTTCATCCTGATTTTTTTTAAAATAGGGCCAAAAAGGAAAGGTTCGACACTGGGTCGGACGGACGGGGTATATTCCACATCCGTTTATCTTTCTGTCAAAAAACATACAATCGTGTGATCCATCGACTATGCGTTCTTTTATAGAGAACTTATAGCCTTTTTTTAGAAGGTATTCTTCTTTAAATACTGCCATTGGAAGTTCTAAGTACTGAGCAATGGACTCCATCTCTTTTTGGTTCAAATAGATATAACCGCTCTCCCCCGTGCAGCAGTTTCCACCACAGGATTCGCAGGCATTGGGATCAAAAGAGTAATTATACCCCTCTTCTTTCATTAAAGCGTACATTTTATACTGTGTGTCCTTGCTTTTTTATAGATTTTCTGGGCTGCTTGCGAAAACTCATCTCCATTAAAGGCGATAAAAGGTTCCCTTGTCTTCATCAGCGAACGCGAACCCTTCCGTGCCTGCACCATGACCAAAGAAGCTTTTCTATCTGCCTTGGGATGAACAAACTGCACCGTCTCGATCGTCAGTTTGGCCGCAGCAAGCCCAATACAGATACTTTGAAACTGTTGAGGATCATAACAAAACACAAAATGACCGCGTGGTCCCAAAAGTTTTGAGACCTTGTTAAAAAACTTATCAAGCGGCAAATGCGTATTGTAGCGCGCAGTATGACGCATCTCGTTCTCGCTTTTAGACGATCCCTCATGATAAAAAGGAGGATTGGAGATAATGACATCAAATCCCTTATCATCCATAAACTCTAAGAAGTCAGTCTGATGCATGGTGTAGTCTATGCCATTGACCTCGGCATTCTTTGCCGTATATTGACAAAAAGCCCATTGCTTATCAATACCCTCGACCTGAACCTTATTGTCACGGGCGACTAAAAGGCCTAATACTCCACATCCGCTTCCCACATCCAAAAGACGGCCTTTGAGATCAAAAGAAGAGATAAAGTCATAAAGATAGATAGAGTCACTGTTGTAACAATACCCCTCTTGAGGTTGATATAAAAGCAGTTTAATACCTTTTTGCTATACTGTTAAAATTAAAGAGATTATATCTTATTTGTATTATTTAAAGGTTAAAAATGATTATTATTCCTGCCAGACTGGCCTCTTCACGTTTTCCAAAAAAGGTCCTTGCAGATATCGGTGGACTCCCTATGGTCATTCGAACAGCCAAACAAGTCGAGCACTTGGATGAGATCGCTATCGCAACGGACTCCCAAGAAGTGATCGACCTGTGCAAAGAGTACGGTTACAAGGCAATGATGACATCTGAGACACATAAAAGCGGTACAGACCGTATTAACGAAGCCGCTCAAATACTAGGGCTTAAAGATGATGATATCATCGTAAACATCCAGGCGGATGAGCCTTTTATCGAACCTGAGGTCGTTGACTCTGTTATTAAACGTCTTAAAGAGCTAAAAGAACAAAAAGCACCTTTTATCATGGCTTCTTGCTATAACGCCGTTAATAATGAGGTCGCCCAGGACCCTAACCTTGTAAAGGTCATCATGGATATCAACCATAATGCAATTTATTTCTCACGTAACCCGATCCCTTTTAACCGCAGCGGTTCTGCAACCTATTATGGGCATATCGGGATATACGGGTTTACTAAAAAGAGCCTGCATGATTTTTGTGAACTTGATGATGCACCCATAGAAGACATAGAAAAACTTGAACAACTGCGCGCGATCTATCACGGGAAAAAGATCTCAATGGTCAAGGTAGCAAGTACGGGATTTGGAATAGATACGATAGAAGATTTAGAAAGAGCCAAACAGATTTTTCTAGCGGAGTAAGCATAAATAAGACAGGGCTTTATCCCTGCCTAAAAAAATCTACATCAGAAGTACCGAAATCAAGAGTATGACCTTAAACTCATAGTAAATCAGTTTCGTGTAGCTAGTTTCGAACAACGTAAATATAGCTAAATAGGATAAAATTACTCTTAATTAAAATCCCTAAAGAGAAAATGGCTTTTTACTCTTACATTAGCCCTGTCATTTACCTAAGATATAAAGATTATTACTCTCATGACAAGCTTCATGAAAAAGCTCTTTTAGTTCCCTGTCATAGGTAATAATGTAGACATCTGATTCTTTGAGTTTAAGGTCTTTAAAGTTTCCCAGAAGAACACCGTCTGCCACATTTTTACCATGATCACATTTAGTAAAATTAAAAGAGTTCAGTGTCTTGGAAAAATCATACAGATCTGCCTCCCATTCAGCTTTAAACAAGTACAAAGAATCGGGGTTGCAGGCCACATAAATATCTTCGTCTTCAATCTCGAAGGGTTCGATAATATGAGAAAACATCGGTGAGACATTGGAAAAATTTTCAATATCCCAAAAAAGGTAGCTTCGGTTCGTCTTGGATGCGTGTTTCTTGTTTAAAAGTGTCAAACGTTTTGATATGTTCAAGTTCACATAGGCATTGTCATTGACAAGTTCTATATGCTGCTTCAGATCTTTAGCATCATCACTGTTCTTATTAAACAGTTCGCACATCTGAATATACATATCAAGTTCCAAGATCTCACTTCCAGCTCCACCGCTTTGGTAATGATCAAAACTCTTAACCTTTGAGGGTGAATACAGAAGGTTTACATTAAAGGCTTCATTTGTTTTAAAGGCGCGAATGACACGAACAAAGATATTATAAGCATTCCTTGTTGCTGCCAGTTCAATTTTTCCGTAAAATTTTTTATTAATAATGATTTTTTTCATACTGGGATTATAACCCATTTCTGGTGCAAACCCATCTAATAATTATGCGCTACAAATTTTTCAATCTGACCTTTTCACTCCAAATAAAGATACAATTACACATGCAAAATAAGAGACAAACCACTATTTCCATCATTGGTGCAGGTGCGGCTGGACTAATGGCGGCTATAACAGCTGCAAAAGCCGGTGCCAAAGTACATTTATATGAGCAAAACAGCAGACCGGCCAAAAAGATACTGGCCTCAGGAAACGGCCGTTGCAATATCTCCAATACGCAGGTCTCATCTTCAGACTATTGTGGACAAAGCACTGCTTTCAGTGACTTTTGTCTAGCGAACTTCAGTTTTACGCAATTACAAAATTTTTGTAAAAGCATAGGTCTTTTACTCAATGTCCTCGAAGACGGAAGAGCCTATCCTCTTTCTAATGAGGCGAAGTCTGTTGCGTTAAGCTTTGAAACCTATGCCAAGTCTTGCGGGGTTGAGATTTTCAATGACTATACAATCACCCAAATTGAAAAAAAAGACGAAAGGTTTTACCTACACACCGCTTTGAACACTTCACAGGTTTATGATAAAGTACTTATCTGTACCGGTAGTGAAGCAGCGCCTCAACTCGGCGGATCGTCTGTGGGATATGATTTAGCTTCATCATTAGGTCACAGTATTATTCCTACTTACCCTTCTTTGGTGCAACTGCATCTCAGTTCAGATCTACCGGCAAAGGTATCAGGCATTAAACTCGATGCGGAAGCCTCTGTTTTTATAAATTCCAAAAAAGAGCAAAGCGTCAAGGGAGACATCTTGTTTACAAAATACGGTGTCTCCGGATTTGCCGTTTTGGATATTTCACAAATGGCTTCAGAAGCTCTCTTGAATTTTCAAACGGTAGACATAGGCCTTGATCTACTTCCAAAGTTTGACAGGCAAGCACTTAGTAATCAACTTTTACAGATCTCCCAAGACCTTCCTAGCTATACTATTGAGACTATTTTATCAGGGTTTCTTCCTATCAAGTTAGCTAAGGTTTTGCTTGAAGACGCCAAGATAGCAACGCAAACTCTAGGCAAAGAGGTCCATACCAAGATGAGTAAACAGATCGTTTCCAAAATCAAAGACTGGCGTTTTGAAGTCAATGATACCCATGGATTTAAACATGCAGAAGTAAGCGGCGGTGGTGTCAATACAGATGAAGTTAACGAAAAAACGATGGAATCTAAACAGTGTAAAGGACTTTATTTTGCCGGTGAGGTTCTTGACATTGTCGGTAGGCGTGGTGGCTTTAACTTTCATTTTGCCTTTGCAAGTGCTTATTTGGCAGGAAAAGAGTTAGCTAAGGCCTAGCGTATAGCAAAGGGTCCGCTAAATTCTTCGTTACTTTGAAACTGTTCAATACTATCAACTCTTGCGTTCATCGAGCCCTCCTGCAAAATAGCAAGAAACTCAGCAAAGTCATCATCTTCCAAAGCAGCCCCTGCCTCGACTCTACCATCAGCCAGATTTTTCACATAACCGCTAAAGCCTTTTTTTTGGGCATTTTCACATACCGTCTTACGATACCAGACGCCTTGGACTTTTCCCGAAATGATAAACAGATAATTTTCCATTTTTAGATTCCTTTTTTTACTGAGCTTATGATAACATATCCCTATAACTACAACAACCTTAGGCAAATATATAAGTGGTATTTCACGTCTTATCTAAGAGACTACGTGCGAGGGTTGATGATATCAGTTTTCAGTGCTATAATTGACAAATATAAAAGGATGGATGTGAAAGTTTTTATTGAAAACTTAGGCTCAAAGACCCTGCATATTATAAGTATTCTTTACGAGGCGCTCTTCTTTACCTATCAGTGCCTCTTTAAACTCTTACGTCAAAAATCTTATAACTCCGCTACCTTTGATATTTTAATCAAGCAGATCTATTTTACAGCGGTGCAAGCCCTTCCCATCTTGATCTTTATCGGCTTCGTTTTTGGTGCTGTCTTAATTGCGCTCATCGTTCACTTGGCGCTGGACTATGGCTTAAAAGATCATATTGGAAGCCTTATCATTACCTTGATTTTAAATGAGTTCGCCCCCCTGATCACTGTTTTATTTGTTGCGCTGCGTTCAGGTGCTGCCATTAACACGGAAATCGCCGTTATGAAAGTTTCGCGAGAGCTCGACACCTTGCAGGCCTTTCATATTGATATCATTGAATATCTCTTTCTCCCGCGTATACTAGCCGGTATGATTTCTCTTATTCTTTTGGCCTCTTTATTAAGTATCATCATGCTCTTTAGCGGATATCTTTATCTTTTACTTTTCTTTGAAACGGGCCTTGACCTTTTTATTCGCACCCTAATGCATGCTATAAGCATAGATGATTTAATCCTTTTTTTCACTAAAAGTCTCTTATTTGGTTTTTTTGTCACGTTGATACCTATATATTCAGGGTTAAACACTGTAATGGCCTATACAGGTATCCCCATTGCCGTCTTAAATGGAATGGTCAAACTTATCATAGCAATTATGAGCATAGAGGTGATATTATTACTCATTCAATACCTGTAAGACTTTTTACCAATCAACATGAGATAGCAGCCTATTTAGAAGAGTCATATTTGGATATGCAAAACACCTTTGTCTCTTCTAACACCCCTCTTTTATCAAACCTCTGTATGCAAGAAAACATTTCTCTTATCTTGCAAACACATGAGCATCTAAGCCGTAATAAAGCGTATCAAAGAGTCGACAAAGCGCTTACATCCTTACACATAGAGCACCTTGCACTACTGCGCTATGAAGTCTGCAGTGCCAAAGAGATCTTTTTGGTACAGCTTATTCGTGCATGTATACAAAAAAGTGCTAGAATTATTATAGAACAACCTTTTATGTTCTTAAATGATGAGATCAATTTGAACTTTTTGTTTGATGCTTTGGATGCACTTGATGTCTCTTGGGAACGTATACGCATCATAGATCTAAAGCATCAGGAAAACTATTATGAGGAGGATAGATGTCACATCATAAAATAATATTCAGTGTCGGTCTGTTTATCCTTATCAGTTCGGTACTCATCCTGGCTTCTTTGATCTACGTCGTAGAGAAAAAAGGGATGTTCGAACCTCATGTGCAATACAAGCTTATTGCTTCAGATGCTGAAAATATTGAAGAAGGTATGCCCATCTTGTTCTCCGGTTTTGAAGTCGGCCAAGTAGAAGACTTGGGCCTGCATGACAACGGAGAGGTTCTTGTCACAATCTCTGTTCCTCAACATCATAAAAAATGGTTTCGTGCCGGAGCGCAGTTTGTCTTGGAAAACCCACTTATAGGAAAAGCTAAGATCACCGTAAAATCTTCTATGAGAAATCCTCCCTTAGTAGAAGGTGTCATCTTACGTATGCAGATAAAAGACGGGATCAATGAGATCATCACAAACATTCAACCCGTTATCTTGGAATTGCAAAGTATCGTCAGTAATGTTAATGCCCTAAGCCATTCACTTGCTGATACAAATGCCAGTTTCCAGGCCTCCCTTAAACATGTGGACACTTTTTCACAAAAACTTGCCACATCGCCCAATATTCTAAGCAGTGTTACCGGGAACAAACAAAGTGCCATAGAACTGCATCAAGCCATCACCAACCTCAACCTCTCATTACAAGACTTACAGGTCATTACCAAAAATGCCAATGCCGGCGTCAATGAACTTCGTGAAGGTGTACTAAAACCAGCATCCCTTAATATGCAGGACTTAAGTCTCATCTTGAAAGATGTTCGTTATAAACTAAAATCTATGGATAAGGTTCTGCAAAATCTTAGCGGCTCAGACAAGGATATAGAGTATTTTAAAGACGAGATGAAGGTCTTACTTGATGAGATGAATGAACTTTCAACACGCGTTAACGCTATCATAGGAAAGGAGAATCAAGATAATGTCACCCTACCGTAAATTCTCCACCTCTTTTGTCATCGTTTTTTTCTTCGCTTCGGCATGCTCTTCCCCGGTTCCGAAAAATAAATGGCAGCATGATGCAGCAGGTTTCTGTCATGACTATCAAGAACATTTTTTACAGGGGAAGGACCTACGGGCAAAACTTGATCTAAGCCATGCTAAAAAGTCAGCTACGCAGTCTGCCCAGCTCAAAACGCTTATCGATATAGAACTCACCGTCTGTGCCATGAAGATCAGCAACTTGGATACCACAGCATGCCCTAAGGCGGAAGAACTGCTAACAATAGAACCTGAGCCTTCGCAAAGTGCTTATCTGGACCTGATGAGATCTCAGCCCACAACACAAAGCCAAGCTTACTTGCCAAGTCAATATCAGGACTTTGCCAAAGCCTTATCAAGCCAAGACAGTCTCAAGATCAACCAAAGCCTCTCTTCAATAGAACCCCTTTCTTCACGTCTACTGGCCTCATCTCTTTCACGTGAGTATATTAATACAAAAAACATACAAGAACTTATTAACGCGTTGTCCTATAGAGGGTATAAGAAACCTCTTTTGTCCTGGCTAGCGTTTCAGATGAACGCAGAACAGGACCCCCATGAAAAAGCAAGATTAAAAGCAAAGATAGATGTCTTAACTTCGAACTAATTTAAACGCTTGTATAATATTTTTTCATAAAGGACTTCTATGACTGCATTAATTATAATCGCTGTTCTCGCTCTTATACTAGGTTTCATGTATAACACGCTTATCTCCCGTAAAAATGAGGTAGAAAATATTTTTGGAAGTGTTGATGCTGTTTTAAAAAAACGTTTTGACCTTATTCCCAATCTCGTCTCTTCTGTACAACAATATATGTCTCATGAAAAAGAACTCCTTGAGAAGATAACGCAATGGCGTTCACAGGCGATGAAGCCAAATATCTCAGATGAAACAAAGATCGAGCTTGACCAAAAGATGAGTGGTGCACTCGGATCGATCATGGTCGCTGTAGAGAACTATCCCGACTTAAAGGCCAATGAAAACATCATGCACCTGCAACGCACTCTCACGGAGGTTGAAGCACAAATCTCTGCCGCAAGACGCGCTTACAATCAAGCTGTGACGGATTATAACAATACCATTGAGATGATCCCCACCAACATCATGGCAAATATGATGCACTACACCCGCAAGGCTGTATTTGAGACAAATGAAGTCGAGAGAGAAAATGTGAATGTGAAAGAGTTGTTTAAGAGCTAATGCAAAAACTCAATACACTCACCGATTTCTTTTATAATGAACTTCATCCTGATCTTAAAAAGCTTGAAGCTGACAGAAAAAAGCTGGCGCGAAAGCTGATTAATGTCGGTATCTTAATCGCCTTTGTCACCTTAGTGCTTATCTTCATGATCTTTAATAACTCGCACACCCATTCAGAAATGGACTTTGCGCCTATTTTTATTGGCGGGGCTGTGTTTATGTGGGCAAAAAAAGCGATGAGCAAAGACTACACCCACGACTTTAAAGATACTATCATCCATCCTTTAATCAAACAGATTGACAACTCCTTACAATACAGTAAGACGCTGTGTATTTCGCAGGGGCATTTTGAAAGATCAAGACTTTTTACCAAGGGAATTGACCGCTACAGTGGAAATGATCTTGTCAAAGGTGAGATTGATGGTGTCAGACTGCGTTTCTCAGATGTGCACGCTGAATATGAATCACGAGACTCTAAAGGAAGGAGTTCTTGGCATACTATCTTTCAAGGTCTTTTTATCATTGCTGATTTTAATAAACGCTTTCACGGTAAGACAACTATATTTCCCGATCAAGCCGAAAAAACCTTTGGCAAACTTATTGGTTCATGGCTTCAAAAACATAATATAAGCAAGGATGCTCTTGTCAAGATGGACGATCCTAACTTTGAAAAGCACTTTGTCGTTTACGGTACGGATCAGGTTGAAGCACGTTATATTCTAACGCACTCCATGATGAAACGGCTTCTTGACTTCAAAAAACGTTCAAAGGTTCCTCTGTATATAAGTTTCATCAATGATCAGATCAATATTGCCTTAGCCTATAACAAGGACCTTTTTGAACCAACCGTTTTCTCTTCTTTGCTTGAGTATTCTCTTGTCAAAGAATATATCTCAACCCTTCAGTTGGCAACGGGTATCATTGATGAGCTTAAACTTAATGAAAAACTATGGAGCAAACTATGAAACATTTATTTTTGATCACCTCTTTATTTAGTCTCGTCTTCGCCTTACACGTAGGAGAACTTCCTAAGCCCATAAGCCTTGAAGGTGAGAATGGGGCCCTGGTTACAGGTGAAATCTTTTCCAGTGACATGATCAAAGATAAGGTTTACGTCCTCTTTTATGTTGATCCAGATGAGAAAGAGTTGAACGAACATGTCAGTGCGGCCCTGAAAGCAGAGCAGTTTAATAGAGAAACTTATGGTTCAATTGCCATTATAAATATGGCAGCGACCTGGCTTCCTAATTTTGCTATTGCCTCAAAATTAAAGAAGAAACAAGAAGAATTTCCAGATACTATCTATGCGAAAGACCTGAAGTCTGTCCTCGTCAAAGAGTGGAACCTTGAAGATGACAGCTCAAATGTCCTTCTTTTTGACAAAGCAGGATATTTGCTTTTTATTAAAAAAGGCAAACTTTCAGATGAGGACGTAACAACCCTCATTTCACTTATAAAGAGCCATATTTAATGCCGTTCCCCTTTAAAGAGATCTCCTTATCTCCTGGGAACTTTGCTGATGAGCTCAAAGGTTTGCGAATCGTACAACTTTCTGACCTTCTTATCAGTAAAAAGACTGATCCGGTCTATCTGCATCAACTGGTTATCAAAATCAATGCGCTCCAAGCTGATCTGGTCTTATTTACCGGAGATATCATTCAGAGCTTTGCTTTTAAACTTCGCGTACAGCTATCTGTCTTTAAAGAACTTGAGAGCAAGTCTTATTATGTCAGTGGAAATCATGATTTTTTTTATGGGCTTAATAGCTTAAAACGTGAGCTTTCCATAGCAAATATCACCTGCTTGGATAATAAATGTGCCCACCTTATCATCAATCAAGCACCTCTGCAGATTCTTGGTCTGGCAGATAGGTTTTCCAAGACCAGAGCACACAAAAGACCCATCAAAGAACTCTTGAGCAGTCTCAATGAAAACGTTAGTACTATCTTACTGGCACATCAACCCAAAGACGTCGAATTTATACAGCAGTACAGAGTTGACATCATGTTAAGCGGTCATACCCACAACGCCGATGCATACCCGTTTCATGCCTTACTTAAAAAGTATCAGCCCTACTATAAAGGCCTGTATGTCAAAGGAAAGACCCTGTTGTATGTCTCAAGCGGACTGCAGTCATCCTTCTTTCAACTTAAACGTAATTCTCTAGCAGAGATACCCGTTTTTACTATCAACTAAATTTACCTGGAGTTTACTACTATGATGAAAAAAAAGAACCTGTTTAGTCTCTCACTTAAAGACTTTTTCACGCCCTACTTCCTTAGCTTAGCCCTTTTGCCTCTCGTCATCACTCTTGTGATCCTCTTTTCAGTGTTGGGCTACGGTATGCAGGTCTTAGATGACAAGATGAAATCTGTACATATAGAAAAGACAAGCCAGGAATACTCAAGTCCTACCCAAAGCCATTCTGAGAGTTCTGTCAATATTACTTTTGACGACAACAAGACCTCTTCATCTCTGCTGGATATCAATCCAATGGAACTTTTTGAGTCCCTTCAAAGTTCACAGGTCCTTTTTAGCATGCTTGAAAATAAATACCTTCGCTGGTTTATCGAAAAAGTTGTCTTTATGGTTACGGGTTACCTTATACTGATACTTGCTGTTATTATCGCCGTTATCGTTGTCGGGTTTTTCACACCCCTCGTGATAAAAAAGTTAAAATCAAGGCATTACCCGCCTTTTGAGATTAAAGAGCATGGAAGTATTTTGAGTGTTGCATGGCATACTATCAAGTCGCTTTTGATTATGATACTTTTGTACATTGTATTAACACCGCTTTATTTCATCCCTTTTATCAACATCATCGCCTTTAACCTGCCTGCCTATTATTTCTTTCACAAGATGCTGGTTTATGATGTCGGTTCGAGTATGAATACAAAAAAAGAGTATCTTCAGATCAAGGCGATCGTTGGAAACCAGATCCGTCTGCGTACACTCTTGATGTATTGTCTGACATTGATCCCTTTTGTAGGTATATTTTTTCCACTGTTGTTTGTGATCTATTTAAGTCATATATTTATCAATGAGAGTCTTGAATTACGAATGGTGAGCAGGTAGAAGAAGGTCTAAGAGCAGAAGATATTCTGCCTTAGATGGTTAGAATTTATAGGCCATACCAAGTGTCGCAAGAAATAGCTCAGAATCATAAAAGTCTACATCAGAGTCCGCGCGACTAACGTACACACTTGCATTGACACCCCAGTCTTTCCAGCCAAAAGGTTGTCTATAGGTAACGTTCATACCGCCGCTGACAAAATCAGTATCTTGTTCCATTCTATAGACAGGATTATTCGTATCATAATCAGCCTTACCTGCTGAAACAGTGGTAGCAATGATCCATTTTTTAGAAAAATAAGCATGCGTCAATTGAAGCGCTGTTTCCTTATAATCTCTTGCATCTCCATCTCTGTCATTATTGGTAAATTTGATCGATGGCACAAGAGAGTTGTTATCATTGATATCCCATGTGTATAGTAGTTCAGCCGAAGCCAAAGTCCCGTCACGTTCTAAGTCTTGAACCTGGGCTGAATTGATATAATAAGCTCCGTTGGCAACATCTGCCACAGTACCCGCAGCTGGATTTCCACCGGCCCCGCCTATCATAGAGTAACCATTAAGGTCATTATCAAAGTCCATCTTTCTCGCGCGTATATCAACTTCAAAACCTGAACCAAAGATCTCTTCCCATTTAAGACCAATACCACCAGAAGTACGATCTGTCTTAACACGGTCTCGATTTCTTAAAAATGGGTCTTCCCATACGCTTGTTGGTGTTGTACTGGCAAGCAAACGTACACCCATTATCCCAAGGCCCTCAAAACTGTGCCTGACACCCAAGGCCAACGTTGCATCCATACGTAAGAAATCTTCCAAACTATTACCCACAAAGAACTCAGTCTTCATACCTTCAAGGGTATATTTCACTGTACCTGTGATAACAGGCAAACCCGTAGATTGATTATCTGGCTCACCTAGGTTTGTAATTGTCTTATCTTCAACATCAATGAAGGAGTTACCCGCAACTTCACTGTTCTTGTAGTTTAAATAACCGCCGCCAAGAAGAACAAAACCACTCCAACCAGCTTCTTTTGCCATTGGCTCAAGTGCCATAGCGGAACTAATAAGTAAAGAACTTGCCACAAGACTATTCAATATTTTCATTTTTTTCCTTTTGAATAATTAATGTTCTTATAATATAGCCTTCATTCTTGTTTACAACTGAAATAATTAAATTTTATTAGGAAACGGTCGATATGAGTTTAATATGTAATTGAAAAGAGTCTATTATGAATGTAAACACAGCTTTAAATGCTTATTCTCAGCACGCCTTGTCTATTGATATTAAAACAAGCAGCGGTGATATCATCGAACTTGATTTTAATAATGAAAAGTCATTGGAGTACAGTTCAAATGAACAGGGGAAATCTTTTTCTTTTTCATCTTTAGAATCTTTCTCTTTTTCTTATGAGGGAAACGGGATTGATGCCCAAGACAAAAAAGAGATTGATGCTTTTTTAAAAATGGCGCAGCCTAATATTGACAACTTTGTAGCCGGTTTGAACGAGGGTTCTTCTTTGAGTAAACCGATCAACCAAATTGCCAACAATATCACAAGTATCTTCCAACCCGTAAAAGACAAGGGAGATGAAAATCTTCTTAATTTTGCCAAACATGGACTTGCTAAGGCTATGGATAAAGCTTTTGAAAATGAGATAAAGCCTTTAGAGCAGAGCGAAGGGATCATCTCTCACGCCCAAAGGTTTTTGGAACAGATGCTTAAACAGCTCGACAAGGCTGAAGAACTTTTATACGCTTAGACTTCTTTAGTCCAACTTAAAAAGTGTATCTTTAAGCGTGGACTGTCCCTTCACGGGAACGCCGAACAATTCTTCCTTCATTTTTATATGACAATCTCTACACCCTTGAATGACTTCATGTTCTTTAATTCCCAAGCCATTTATTTTTGACATAGGATGGCAGGCAAAACAATCTGCACCACAATCCGCCATTTTATTCGGATCAGCAGAATGACATTTTATACAAGTAAGCATCGGTTTATGGCGGGTATCTTCATCAATCGTTGGAACAAGATTAGGATGACAGGTGAGACAATCACCCGTACACGCTAACACTGCTAAAACAAGACTCAGTAATAATATTAATATTTTCATGCGCTAATTATACATCATCAAAAGATAATATATACCTTATCGTGTAATATCCACACTAAAAGCATTATCCACTACATTAAAACGTACGCTAGAGCCTTCATCGATCTCTCCGCTTAAGATCAGGTCAGCAAGCTTATCTTCCACCATCTCATACAAGGCACGTTTTAGCGGTCGTGCACCGTACACAGGATCAAACCCCGATTCAGCAATCAAAGTCTTGGCCTCATCACTAAGGCTTAAAGAGATATTTCTCTCTTCAACCTTGGTCTGAATATCGCTAAAGAAAAGATCGACTATACCTTTAATCTGCTCTAGTCCAAGTGGATTAAAGACGACCATATCATCCAAACGATTTAGAAACTCAGGTTTAAAATGTGATTTCAACTCACCCAATACTACATCATCACCAGCACCTTCCATAATCTTGTCAGAGGCAATATTTGAGGTCAGGATGATAATAGTATTACTAAAATCAACCACAACCCCTTTGTTGTCCGTTAAACGCCCGTCATCAAGGACTTGAAGCAAGATATTAAAAACATCAGGATGGGCTTTTTCAATCTCATCAAGTAATATAACGCTATAAGGTTTACGTCTTACGGCTTCCGTCAGTTGCCCCCCTTCATCATAGCCCACATATCCCGGAGGTGCTCCAACAAGCCTGGAGACAGCATGTTTTTCCATATACTCACTCATATCAATACGTACCATCGCTTCTTCCGAATCAAACAAGAACTTCGCAAGCGTCTTCGCAGTTTGTGTCTTACCAACACCGGTTGGTCCCAGAAATAAAAATGAACCAATAGGTCTGTCTTTATCAGATAATCCAGCCTTGTTTCTCTTAATAGCACGCGATATGGCAAAGGTGGCCTTTTCTTGCCCAATGACCTCTTTATCAAGTTCGTCTTTAATATGAAGTATCTTCTCTTTTTCGCCCTGAAGCATCTTTTGGACAGGTATTTTTGCCCATTTACTCACGACGGATGCAATCGCATTCTCATCTACCGAGTTTCGTAAGAGTGTACCTTCCGCCTGCATCTTTGTCCAAACTTCTTGTTGATCCGACTCTTCTTTTTGAAGCCTAGGAATATCACTATACTCAATTTCTGCAGCCTTGTTAAACTCGCCACTTTGTTTAGCTATCTCTGCTTCACGTTTTTTGGACTCGATCTCAGTCTTGATTTGAGAGATCTTGTCAAAGACGGCCTTCTCGTTTTCAAACTTAGACTCTAAGCCACGCTGCTTCTCTTGTGCATCTGCAAGTTCTTTTTCCACTTCACCTATACGTTTAGTATTTGAAGCACTTTCTTCCATCTTCAAGGCTTCTTTCTCCACCTGCAGTTCAGATATCAAACGCTTAACCTGAGAAAGGACATGAGGTTCTGATTCGATCTGCATCTTCAATTCAGCACAGGCTTCATCAATAAGGTCAATAGCCTTATCCGGTAGGAACCTGTCCGCAATGTAACGCTCAGACAACTTGGCCGCAGCCACAAGTGCTGAATCGATAATAGTTACATTATGATGTGTTTCCAAACGCTCTTTTAGGCCTCTAAGGATTTGAAGTGTCTGATTTACAGAAGGCTCGGGCACATCAACAGGCTGGAAACGTCTCTGTAAAGCCGTGTCTTTTTCGAAATGCTTTCTATACTCTTTAAGTGTTGTTGCACCAATAGTATGTAACTCACCGCGAGCCAGTGCCGGCTTTAAAATATTTGCCGCGTCCATGCTTCCTTCACTCGCGCCCGCACCGACAATAGTATGAATCTCATCAATAAAAAGAATGATATTTCCACTTTGTTTTACTTCATCAATAACAGCCTTGAGGCGTTCTTCAAATTCTCCTCTGTATTTTGCCCCCGCAATCAAAGCATTCATATCCAAGGCAACAAGACGTTTATTTTGCAAACTAAGAGGCACCTCTTTATTATAAATCCTTTGGGCTAAACCCTCAGCCAAAGCTGTCTTACCCACACCCGGTTCGCCTAAAAGAATAGGATTGTTCTTACTCTGACGAATAAGGATCTGCATCATTCTGTTGATCTCTTCATCTCTTCCGATAACAGGCGAAAGTTTTCCTTCACCTGCGGCTGCAGTGAGGTCTATCCCATATTTGTCCAGACTTTCAAGCGTCTCATCAGCATTTTGCGATTCGATCTTCTGCCCTCCCCGCATTGCTTCCAGATTCTTAGAAAAGTCAACCAGATCAACATACTTGCCCAAGATCGATTTAAGAGGTTCTTCTTTTATATTGGCTTGTAACCAAGCATCCACGGCGATAAAGTTATCACCATTTTGTACCGTCCAGGCCTGTGCTTTTTCTAAAGAGTCGCCAAAAGCACGGGAAAGACGTATATTTTCCTTGCTCAGCTGTGAACTTTTCGGTAGTTGATTAGCATGGCTTTTAACGTCCAGTTCTATAGCTGTTTTGTCTATATTCATTTTATTAAAGAGTTGAGAAAGCACAGAAGACGAGTTCGTCAACTGTGCCCATAAAAAGTGGCTCGTTTCAACCTCCGCATTTTTATTATGCAAAGCCAATGAAATAGCTGACTCTATTGCTTCTGTCATCTGATGGGTTAGTTTTTCAAAAATATTTTTCATGAGTTTTTCCTTTAATTCTTTATAGTGATAGTATTATACAACTTTAGTCACTTACTGTCAAGTATCAACTTTTTATCTACTAAAGTATTATAAGTAAGATACTACTAATAAAGCTTTCAGTGATTTTGCAATATAATCTCTCTTTTAAATTTGAAAATTCATAGCAAACGAGATCTTAATGAAAAAACAAAAATTTATCACCTTCGGCTTTGCCCTGACAGCATTGACGGGGGCCTTACTTTTAACGCCACCTCTTTTAGCTGAAGATGCAGCCATTACAGACGAAGCATCAGTGCAGACATCTCGTCTTCAATCCTTAGCAAAATTCACCAAGGTACTGGGATTAGTCGAAAAATACAATGTTGACCCGGTCACTATTGAAGAGTTAATGGACAAGGCGCTAAGCGGTATGCTTTCCAACCTTGATGCCCACTCAACATTTTTAAATGAAAAACACTTTGAAAGTATGAAGATCCAGACTGACGGTGAATTTGGCGGTTTAGGAATAACAGTGGGTATCAAAGACGGTGCATTGACTGTCATCGCGCCTATCGAAGGAACACCTGCTGACAAGGCAGGACTTAAGGCCGGTGATATTATCTTGAAGATCAATGATAAATCAACTCTCAGTATGACTATTGACGATGCGGTTAGCATTATGCGCGGTAAAAAAGGCACGCCTATAAACCTTACCATCGTTCGTAAGAACGAGCCAAAACCTTTAAGCATTGACATTGTCCGTGATATTATAAAGATCCAATCTGTTTATGCTAAAAATATCGGAACTGACATCTTATACCTTAGAGTAACAAGCTTTGATAAAAAAGTCGTTGATGGTGTAAAAAAAGAACTTCAAAAACCTGCAAATAAAGATAAAAGTATCATCCTTGATCTAAGAAATAATCCGGGTGGACTACTGGATCAGGCTGTTGGTCTTGTTGATCTGTTTGTTGCAGAAGGTGTAATCGTATCTCAAAAAGGACGTGACTTAGAAGAAGAGAAAACTTACTCTGCAACTTCGGCAGGGACTTATTTACAGCAACCAATTGTAGTCTTAGTCAATGAAGGATCTGCTTCTGCATCAGAGATTGTCTCAGGTGCACTTCAAGATCATAAACGTGCTGTAATCGTTGGCGATAACACTTTTGGTAAGGGTTCAGTACAAGTCATTTTACCTATTACAGAGACAGAGGCGATCAAACTGACTATTGCCAGATATTATCTTCCAAGTGGACGTACTATTCAAGCTGTTGGCGTAAAGCCTGATGTTGAAGTACACCTTGGTGAAGTCAAGACCTATGAAAATGAGTTCTCAATAAAAGAAGCTGACCTTAAAAAGCATCTTGAGGGTGAACTGGCTAAGGTCAATGGGGACAAGCCGAAAAAAGACGAACCGAAAAAAGACAAGAATCTGATCACACCCGAAGACCTGAACAAAGATCTACAACTTAAAGAAGCGGTAGGAATAGCAAAAGCCCTGCAAATAATGAAAGGACACTAACATGGAAAAAAGAGAACTATTATACGAAGGAAAAGCAAAGAGACTTTACCTTACTGATGACAAGAACCTCGTTATCTCAGAGTTCAAAGATGACTTAACGGCATTTAACGGAGAAAAAAAGTCTTCAGAAACGGGAAAAGGAGCACTTAACAATAAAATTTCAACAGAGCTTTTTAAACTTCTTGAAAGTAAGGGAATTCCTACACACTTTGTAAAAATGATTGATGATAATCACATGCTTCATAGAAAAGTAGATGTGATTTTGATCGAAGTGATTGTTCGTAATATCGCAACAGGAAGCCTAAGTAAGAATCTTGGTATCGAAGATGGGAAAGTCCTTCCTTTTACTCTGGTTGAGTTCGATTATAAGGATGATGCTTTAGGCGATCCAAAACTGAATGATCAGCATGCCCTTATTTTAGAGCTTGTAGATCACCAAGATGAATTAGACAAGCTTCGTCGTATGGCACGTCAGGTGAATGATATTTTGAAGCCTTACTTCGCAGAAAAGGGCCTAAACCTGGTTGATTTTAAACTTGAGTTTGGAAAAGACAGTTCAGGAAATATCATACTCATCGATGAAATCTCTCCTGATAATTGCCGTTTTTGGGATATGAAAACAGGCGAAAAGATGGATAAAGACAGGTTCCGTCAGGGGCTAGGCGGACTTAAAGTCGCTTATGAGCAGGTACTAGAAAGAATTCTAGGATAGATTATCTAACGACAGGCGAATAGTTTCGCCCGTTTTTTATACAAGTGTCAGATTAAACAGACAACTAAGGAAACAGATTGAAAGCAATTGTAAACGTATCACTAAAAGCAGGCGTATTAGACTCTCAAGGCAAGGCAGTGCATCATGCACTTGACTCATTAAAATTTGATAATGTTGAAGATGTTCGCGTTGGAAAACAGATCGTTCTAAAACTAACATCTACGGACGAAGCAGCCGCTAAAAAAGAAGTTACTGAAATGTGTGAAGCACTTCTGGCCAATACAGTAATTGAAGATTATGAAATCGAGATTATAAAGTAATGAAAGTATCAGTCGTTCAATTCCCCGGTACAAACTGTGAATACGATACACAGTATGCTTTTGAAAAGCTCGGAGCAAGTGTTGAGATCGTATGGCATAAAGAGACCTCTTTTTCCGCTGAGACTGACCTTGTTGTCGTTGCTGGAGGATTTTCTTACGGTGATTACCTTCGTTCGGGTGCGATTGCCCGTTTTTCACCTGTGATGCAAGCAGTAACAGCACATGCACAAAAAGGCGGTAAGGTACTTGGCATATGTAACGGCTTTCAAGTATTAACAGAGGCAAGATTGCTTCCGGGTGCTTTAAAGCGTAACGAAGGCCTGCATTTCATCTCTAAGCACCATCATTTAAAGGTTGCTAATAACTCTAATGACTTCTTACGCAAACTTTCTATCAATGATGTGGTAAATATTCCTATTGCCCACCATGATGGAAACTATTTTATAAACGAAGATGGAAAAAAAGAGCTGTATGACAATGAGCAAGTCCTTCTTCATTATACGGATGAACATGGAAATATCTCTAATCCAAACGGTTCAGTAGATTCAATCGCCGGTGTATGTAACAAAAGCAAGAACGTATTTGGTCTTATGCCACACCCAGAACGTGCCATGGAATCTATTCTTGCTTCAGATGACGGGATTAAAATGCTAGAAGGGTTTTTTGCGTAAATGCGCTTTTTTCTTCTTTTACTTTTAAGCTTTACTCTTAGCTTTGCCACTGTTCAAGATGAAAACACTTCATTCAGTATTTTCTCAGACCAAAATTTGACAGAACCTGAAGAAGAAAAGATCCAAGCCAAGCTTTTATATCAATCCTATTTTGAGCTTCCAAAAAAGCTTTTTAAAGGACAAGTCTTTACCCTTACCATAAAAGCTCTCTCGGCCAGAGAGGATTATGAAAGCCTTAGCTATGATTTTTCTGGGGCAATAGGACTTACGCTTCTTTCCGAAGAACCGACCCGAAGGGTTGACGGTCCCTATTTGTATGATACTTTTTATTTTCAAGTCACCGGGAATCGTGTCAAGACACCCGATATATCGACCTCATTAAAATTTAAAAACCTGAATAATGACCTGAATGAGACCCTTGAAGGAGTCAGGATAGAGACAGTTCGTCTTAATCCGGAGAAAGACTTCTCTTCAGTCTTGGCCACCGATTTCAAGGTACTGCAGTACAAAACATCTCAATATGATAATCAAAACAATATCGTTGTCTTTTCTGCTGAAGCAAAGATGGCAAACCTAGAGAACTTTTCTTTACATGTTGCAACAAAAGAAGGTATTGATGCCTATGAAGAAGCATTCCCCCATTCAAACTTTACGTATTTTGCCGTTGTCTCAAAACAGTTAAACGAACTTAAGTTTTCCTACTTTGATCTAAATACACGTCATTTTAAAGATGTTGTTATCCCTATTATCGTTGAGAATGATCGTGTTAGTACACAAACAGACTTGGCCCCGACGCAAAATACCCACGCCTTGAAAAAGATTATTCTAGCCAGCATAGTCTCTGTACTTGGTTTAGCACTATTTGTGGCAAGACGTAAGAAGTTTTATCTTGTGATCTTCATTATTCCTCTGTTTATTGTTGCCAAGCTTGCTGTACCTATCGAACATGTATGTATCACTGAAGATTCAAATATCTATCTTCTGCCGATGCATAACGGGACTATTTTCGAGCAGGTTCCTTACCGCTTTACCACTGAAGTCCTCGGCACCTCTAAGGGTTTTACAAAAATCAGAATGCAAAACAATCAAATAGGATGGGTAAAAGATGAAAACCTTTGCAAAAATTAGTTTCTATTATGCTGCGGCAGTTATATTTTTAGCCGTTAGTTTTTTAATCTTTTTCTTCAGACTTTTACCGAAACCCTTTGGTATAAAATTAAGCTCCGGCATTGTTAACAAGGGTCTTTTTTACAAAGTAACAACCTTTGGAAAGGAAGATCCCCAGGCACAAATGTTTCTTGTCAATCACCAAAGTGGTATTGATATCCCTCTTTTAGAAGGACAGGTCAAGGCCAATCTGGCCTGGGTAGCCAAGCAAGAGCTCTTTGATATGCCATTTTTAGGTCTGGGAGTAAAACTTCCTAATGACATTCCATTACAACGTGAAAGTAAAACAGCCTTGATCACACTAATAAAAGACTGTAAAGACCGTATTCAGTCAGGACGCGTTGTGACAATCTTTCCAGAGGGAACACGTTCAAAAAATTTTCGTATGCGCACGTTCAAACCCGGTGCACAGATGGTCGCAAATAAACTTGGTCTCAAAGTACAGCCTGTAGTCCTTGTTGGAACCTCAAGCACCTTTGACTCGGGAAAAAGAATATTCTACCCCTTTAGTAAACTTCATGTTATTTTTTTAGATGCTTTTGATGCTAATAAAGATGACAAAGAGTGGTTAAACAATACACAAATCAAAATGCAGGAAGTATATGATGAGCATGCTAACACTCTTGGCTGTCGGTAGCGGCGGTTTTATAGGCGCTTCTTTACGCTATATTATTAATAACTATATCTCGCATAATTTTGTGCATACCCTTCCTTTTGGAATACTCTTTGTCAATCTTTTTGGTAGCCTGATCATGGGGATTATGTTTGGTATCTTTACCTTTACTTCCATCTGTTCTCAAGATGCAAGAATATATTCCTTTATAACTACGGGAATGCTTGGAGCATTGACTACCTACTCTACCTTTGCATTAGACAGTTTTATGCTTTTACATACAGGACAATACGGTGCTGCTGCGCTTAATATGTCACTTAATCTTTTTGGAACTGTTTTGTTTGCTGGAATTGGATTTATGGGTATAAAGTTGATCTTTAATTAATACTTTGTTTTAAGCGATTTACAGAAGTTTTGATAAAAAGTAAGCAAGAAAATAATTCTTAAGGCAAGAGCATTTGCTCTTGTTTTGATAATGACTTGTTAAAGCGAACTTTTTTGCCCGTTTATCGTTTTTGTAGCAGTAACTTTCGAATCATTATATTTAAGGGTGATTTCTTGATGCTGATCCATCGAGTACCTTCTTAGCGTAGCATGTTGTGATTCATTATTAACAGGTTTCTTCACAAGTTTATAGCCAATATCTTCAAAATAGCTGATATAATCATCTAGACTGGAAAGAAGAATAGTTTCTTCACTAAGCTCTGCTTTAGCGTTTTCCAAGCGTATTGAAACCTTCTGTACACTTTCATCACAGAACTTTCCCATTGTCAGTTCATCATATACAGGCTCCTGTTTATTTTTAATAATATCAAAGCCTTGATCTGAAAAATATGTTTGATATTCTTCTAGCGATGTAAAACTTGTAATATCTTCATTATTTATCTTATCATCGGGCAAGTCTTTAGTCTTTTCCGGCTCGCTTGGCACTTTGATTTTTATAATGTTATTACTGTTTTCATAGGACACGGCTAAGCCAACTTTTGGTACGTTGGAAGTATCTACCCATTCATCAATGCTAAAGCCTTTTATATCTCCGTCAGACAACATGATTTGCCCTGTACCTTGTTCACTGTCGAACCTAAATATCATTCCTGTAAAGACCATTTCTTCCCTTAATAATAATCACATCTTTTTGTTAAAAATTGATGAATTTTAACTTCTTTAGCTTAATACAACCGTATTCATAAATATCTTCTGTCTATACCCTGAAAAGTATAGACACTATTGCAGTCGAAAGCGTTAGGCTAAATTAAATTTTGTAATGCGTTCTATATACTCATCCAAATTTTCAAAACGGTGATTTCCACCTTCTTGAATTACAAGCTCATAATTTTCATACAAAGCTTCAGCCTGAGTATAATCCAAGATTTCATCGCCTTTTTGTAAAAGCACAAGCACAGGCGCTTTAATACTGTTTTTGGAGATTGCATAGCTCATAAGCTTTACGATATGCTCACGTGTCCATTCAAAGCTTTCCCCTGAACAAAAGAACTCATTTGTTCCGATATAAGGAGCTAAAGTGAGAAAGGGCTGCGTAGAAGGATTAAGTAAAACAGTTTTAATCTGAAACTTTTCAGCCAAATATGCTGCATAAAACCCACCCAAAGAAGAGCCTATAATAAGAGAAACATTATTGGCTACTACCAGCTTTTGTAAAAAAGAGATCGCCTCATCCGGATCGACAGGGATATCAGGACAGAGTACCTTCTCAAAGTTCTCTCTTAAAAGTTTTGTTTTATTGGAATTTCCGCATGAAGCGAAACCGTGTATATAAAGTATCATTAGACATCTTTCAATTCTATTATTTCATTTGAGCACCATTGCGCCAGTTCTAATTCATGTGTGATAAGAAGCATCGCCACATTATCAAGATGTTTAAGCAGTAGCTGCATCACATCAAGTTGAATAACATTATCCAAGGCGGACGTTGGCTCATCCAGTAAAAGTAGCTCAGGCTTCATCAAAAGAGCTCTAAGGATAGAACATCGTTGCAGTTGTCCGCCTGAGAGTTCAAAAGGTTTTTTATCTAACAGTTCTCTATCTAAGCCCATCTCCTGTAAAAAGCCTTCCAACTCATCCAGGGGTGATACATCTTCTATCTGATTGATAATGCTGTAAGAATTATGAAAAGAGCTGTAGGGGTCTTGAAAGACCTGAGAGAGTCTTCCCGACTCGATTGAACCAGATAAAGGTTTTAGGTTTCCCACTATCAGTTCCAAAAGGGTACTTTTTCCTGAACCACTGGCACCGACAACAGTTTTGATCTCGCCTTTTTTTAGTTCTAAAGAGAAGTCCTTATATAAAAGAGCATCCTTACTGTAACCAAAGTCTAGATTGTTAATCTTTAACACATTCAAGAGCGTACTTGTCCTGAGCCATAGAGTTTAAACTTATACGTTGTCAGACCTTCAATCCCCATCGGACCTCTTACATGAAGTTTATTAGTAGATATACCGACTTCCGCCCCAAAACCAAAGCTGCCTCCATCCGTAAAGCGCGTCGAAGCATTTACATAAACAGCCGCTGCGTCTACGGAGTTCAAAAATTTCTCTGCTACCGTATAGTTTTCTGTCACAATGGCTTCAGAGTGCCCCGAACCATAGCTCATAATATGTTCAATTGCTTCGTCAACACCTTCGACCACACGTATATTTAAGATATTTTCTAAGTACTCCGTATGAAACTCTTCCTCACCTGCATGATCGACGTTAATAAGTCCCTGCGTCTTATCGCAGCCCTTCAGCAAAGTCCCTGTCTTGTCAAAGGCTTCTTTTAACTTCGGGAGCAGATCTGGTGCAACAATAGTATCGACTAAGAGGGTTTCCATTGCATTACATACACCCGGTCGATGAGTTTTTGCATTGATTGCAATTTCAATAGCCATCTCAGTCTTGGCATCCTTGTCTATGTACGTATGGCACTGTCCCTTATCATGCTTTACTACAGGAACAGAGGCATTATCACAAACATAACGGATAAGCCCTTCCCCGCCTCTTGGTACGATCAAGTCAACATACTTATCCATCTTTATAAGCTTTGCCACACCCTCGCGTGAAGAATCTGGTAACAAAGAAATCAAAGAAGATGGCAAATCATTCTTTATAAGTACATCTTTAAGGACCTTGGCAATGGCCTTGTTAGAGTTCTCTGCTTCTTTTCCGCCTTTTAGTATACAAATATTAGAACTTTTGAAACACAATGCTGCAGTATCTGATGTCACATTAGGTCGTGATTCATAGATAATACCGATAACACCTATCGGCACAGTGACTTTTTCTATCTTGATCCCGTTATCAAGTACCCAGCCCTCAAGTACACGCCCTACCGGTTCTTTGAGTGCGGATATCTCACGAACGCTTGTTGCCATATCTTTAATGCGTCCAGCATCTAATAAAAGTCTGTCTTTTAATGCTGTCGTCAGATTATTCTTATCCGCATCCGCCATATCAATACTGTTGGCATTTTCAATATCTTCTATATGCGCTTCAAGGGCATCGGCCATCTCATGTAAAATTCTATTTTTATCTGCTCCGCCAAGTTCGGTAAATACACGAGATGACGATTTTGCTTCTGCTAAAAATTTTTCCATTATATTCTCTTTTCTTCTTTAATTAAGTAATTATAGCTAAGTATGAAGAAGGTTTATTTAAAAGGGATCTGACAATCTTATTTTTTACGTTTCATTAAGATCTTTACCGTTTCATCTTCTTGTGCATCCTGCGCTTCTTCAAGAGGCGTACGTCCCGCAGAGTTACGCGCTGTACTATCCGCTCCTTCTTCCAGTAGAACCTCACATGCGTTTACATTGCCAAGATATGCCGCTATATGTAAAGGCGTTGTTAGGTCTTTGCTTTTTGCATTTACTTGCGCATCAGCGGCAATAAGCATTTTTATGGTCTTAGCATCTCCGCCTTCAGCTGCTCTATGCAGTGCTGTCATTCCCAAATGTCCTTGTATCCGTACATCCACCCGCGCACGTAAAAGAAAAGAGACTGATTTTGCATCTGCGTAAAATGACGAAACGTGTAAGGCTGTTCTGCCATTTTTCATCCTCATATTAACATCTGCGCCCAAACGAATTAGTTGTTTAACCATATTTGAGTCTTCATTATAAGCGGCAATATGTAAAGCCGTCATCTGTGAGGTTTTTTCTTGCGTGTTAACATTTACTCCCGCAGCGATCAGCGTTTTAACACGTGCCAAATCACCCTCCTCTGCTGCTTCATGTATGCTTGCGCTAAAAAGACATATTGGTAATAAAATAAAGACAACCCACGTTAATCTTTTCATATTAGATTCCTTGTTATCAATACATGATAACATCTTTGTTGACTGCACTAAATGACTTAAATATCTAATATTTGATAATCAGGAAAGTTTAAAGAAGGAGATGAAAGGTCAGTCTAAATAAAAGAACCTAAAAAGTTCTTTCTGTCTTCTATCGTGAAGCAATACTTTCAAGTGCTTCAATGGTTTTTATCTCATCTGCATCACGCGCTTCATCTAGCGCCGTGTGACCATCTGAATTTCTTGCTTTCAAATCAGCACCTTTTTTAACTAAAAGCTCTGTAGCTCTAGCATTTCCAATATAAGCAGCAATATGTAAAGGTGTGACATAATCATGCGTTCTGGCATTAATCTTTGCACCATTAGCCAAAAGCATTTTAATGGATTCAACGTCACCACCCTCCGCCGCACGATGCAAAGGCGTCATACCGTCATTTCCTCTCGCGTTCACATTGGCATTGGCACGAAGAAGAAATGAAATTGATTTTGTATCACCGTAAAAAGCAGCAATGTGTAAGGCAGTACGGCCATTTTTCATCTTTGCATTGACATCTGCACCTAATGAGATTAATAACTTTACAATATCAGCATGTTCATTATACGCAGCGATCTGAAGTGGCGTCTGCTTGTATTTATCATTACGGGCATTAACATCTTCCCCCGTCGAGAGCAGTTTTCTCACTTCATCAAAGTCACCGTTTTCTGCAGCGACATGTAAGGGAGTCGACCATAAAGAAAGTGGCAATAAAGTCAAACCAATTAATTTTGTAAAATACATCAAAAACCTTTTTATAAATAATACTGGTATAGTAGCATAAAGGATTAAACATTAGTAGTTTTTTTTAATTATTTTTGTTAAATTATAATATATGTAACGCAGATAGAAGATATCATTTAGAAGAAGGGAGAGTTCCCTTCTTTACTATTTATTCAATTTCTGCGTCGATTACGTCATCATCAGCTTTTTTAGCATCTGTCGGCGCACCTTCACCTTGTTCTTTAGCATAAGCTTTTTCTGCCAATTTGTGAGACGCTTCTGTTAAAGTCTTGACTTTTTCTTCAATCGTTTCTTTGGTTGCAGACTCATCTTTCAGAACTTCTTTAAGGTCTGCGATAGCAGCCTCGATCTGAGTTTTTTCATCTTCTTCGATCTGTTCAGCCATCTCAGTCATTGTCTTCTCAGTCTGAGCCACAAGTGCGTCAGCCTGGTTACGTAGATCAACCATCTCTTTACGCTTACCGTCTTCAGCTTTATGGTTTTCTGCATCTTGAACCATTTTCTCGATCTCTTCATCTGATAAACCAGATGAACCAGAGATCTTGATCTCTTGAGATTTACCCGTTGCCTTGTCTGAAGCAGAAACCGTAAGAACACCATTGGCATCAATATCAAAGGTTACTTCGATTTGAGGTACACCACGTGGAGCCGATGGAATTCCACTAAGCTCAAACAGACCTAAAGATTTGTTATCTTTAGCGAATTCACGTTCACCTTGACCAACAGAAATTGAAACAGCCGGCTGGTTATCTTCCGCAGTTGAGAAAACTTGAGATTTCTTAACCGGAATAGTCGTACCTTTTTCAATAACCTTAGTCATAACACCGCCAAGTGTCTCGATTCCAAGTGAAAGAGGTGTAACATCAAGAAGAAGTACATCTTTAACATCTCCACGTAAAACACCCCCTTGGATAGCAGCACCCGCAGCAACAACCTCATCAGGATTAACTGACTTGTTAAGTTCCTTACCGCCGAAGTATGCAGAAACCATTTCTTGTGCTTTTGGAACACGGATAGATCCACCAACCATGATGATCTCTTTGATATCACTGTTGTCTAGCTCTGCATCTTTCATCGCTACTTTGATGTGATCGATTGTTTCATTGACTAGATCTTCAATCATACCCTCAAACTTGGCACGTGTTAATTTAACGACTAAGTGTTGTGGCCCTGCTTCTGTCATTGTGATAAACGGAAGATTAATCTCTGTCTCAGTTGAGCTTGAAAGTTCTTTCTTAGCGTTTTCAGCAGCATCTTTAAGACGCTGAAGTGCCATCTTGTCGTTTTTAAGATCAACACCTTGGTTTGCTTTAAACTCGTTTGCCAAAAAGTCAACGATCTTATTATCAAAATCATCACCACCAAGAAATGCGTTACCGTCAGTTGAAAGCACTTCAAAAGTACCATCAGAGATCTCAAGTGTTGTAACATCAAATGTACCACCACCAAGGTCATATACAAGTACTGTCTCTTCTTCTTTAGAATCAAGACCGTAAGCCAGTGCAGAAGCTGTTGGTTCGTTGATAATACGAAGAACGTTAAGACCGGCAATAGTACCTGCTTCTTGTGTTGCCTTACGCTGCGCATCATTAAAGTAAGCCGGAACGGTAATAACCGCGTCTGTAACCGCTGAACCAAGGTATGCTTCTGCATCTTCTTTCAGTTTAGAAAGAATCTTTGCAGAGATCTCTTGAGGCGTATAAATTGTGCCGGCAACATCAACTGCTGCCATACCATTTTTATCAACGATATTATATGTTACTTTATCGTGAGCTTCTTTTGCCTTTTCTTCACTCATCATAAGACCCATAATACGTTTTACTGAAGAGATAGTCTTATCCGGGTTTGTAATAGCCTGACGTTTTGCCGGATCACCAACAAGAACCTCACCCTTATCTGTAAATGCAACTACTGATGGCGTTGTATTTTTACCTTCTTTATTAGGGATAATCTTTGCTTTACCACCCTCATAAACTGCTACACATGAATTTGTTGTTCCTAAATCTATTCCAATTACTTTACTCATTATTTTTCCTTAATTAAATTTTTTATTATCACTTTGACAAAAAAGCAGAAGCTTTTTTGTGCTTTAGTGACACAGCGTTTAGCGTAGACATCTGGGCTTTTGCTCAGTTGTCGTTCTATTAACTAGTTAGCGATTACTACCATTGCATCACGCAATGTTCGCTCTTTATATTTGTAACCTTTTTGAAAGGTCGACACGATTTGACCAGATTCATGGTCCGGACTATCAATTTGTTGAACCGCATGATGAATATTTGGATCAAAAGGTTCATCTTCAGATACAGGTGTAACACCGTGTTTTTCTAAAGTGCTTAAAAATTGTTTCATTGTCAACTCAACACCTTCACTCACCTTTTCAAGTAAGCTTGCGGGTTCAGCATCTGCATCTTTAGCTTTGATCGCGCCTTCAAGAGCGTCAAGAACAGGAATCAAGTCTTTTGCAAATTTCTCGTTAGAGTATTCCAAGGCTTGATATTTCTCTTTTTCAAGACGCTTTCTAATATTTTCAAAATCAGCATGAACTCTATGATATTTATCTTCGCTCGCAGCTAAGGCTGCTTTTAAAGTATCTACCTCACTTAGTTCTTCTACAACTTCTTCTGTCGTATCTGCTTGCGCTTCAATCTCTTGCTCTGATGAAACTTCGTTTTCAGAGTTGTCTGTATTTTCACTCGTATTAGACATTAATGCGACTCCTTTTCTTATATTTGTAAACGTATTATACACCATTGAGTCACCTCATGTCAAGTATATCTTATATAGATAGAATCAATCAACTTGATATCAATAGACTCATATCTATCAAAACCCCTAAATCAAGGGCTTTAATCTAGAAATTTCAATTACCAAACTACACAAACTTAATAAATACAAGAGATTTTCAGCCTAAATAAGAGGGGGAATTCATGATTCATATCACGAGAGTAATAATAATCTATCTACTTATGCGTTCGATAGAGAGTAGATATTGTACGCGTTAAATTCCTTACGTAGTTCAAAACGGTGTTTTTGACAAAATTCATCTTGCATTTGCTGCAAGAGTCTGTTTGCTTCTTCTTGTGCTTCTTCAATAGTATCAAAACTCTGTAACTCAGCAATGCCGCGTTTAATAGCACAGCTGCATGGATATTTTACTTCCAAGGTAAACATGTCTGTCCTTCTTTAAAAATCAAAGATATCGTCCATATCATTTTCATCAATAGGAGTATTATCCTCTTTCAACATTAATGATATGGTCTGAACATTGGCCACAATTGTCGCGTCCATAAAGTCAACAGAAGGTGCACCCTTATAAAACGTCAGTTGAAACCAACTTTGTAGATCAGAGACAAAGGCAGAGCTCATAGTAGAAAGATCATTGGCAATATCATGAAAACGATCTGTGTTTAAGGATATATCTTGTGATAGCTCAGAAAGGGCCTGTCCAATTGTGTAGCTCTCAGTATAAACACGAAGCCGTTTTCCCAAACTTCCAAGGCTGTTTATCATTTGAGAAATTTCTCCTGTCTTTAATTCAGAACTACCTAGTATCAACATAATTGAACTTAGATCGCCTAAAAGTTCTTCTATCTCATCTAAGTCATCAGTATCCATGTAATTATAAACTTCATAATCCTCAACATTTGTCTTTTGAAGTTCTACATTTATAGTGTCCACAGCAGGAGAAATCACTACCTTTTCTTCCTTTTGTATTGAAGTAACTTCTTCTGTTTTAACAATGCTATGTTCAATATGGCTCACTCTTTTTTCCAACGTAAAGCTTACTTTTTCTTCATTATGCTTGTAAACTGTGACCTCTTTGTTCTTCTTCATGAGCAACTTAAAAACTAAAGATCCAATCACATCTATTTTGTTCAGGGTAAAATAGATATTTTCATTATCTGCTTCGACTATGATCCAAGGTTTTTGTGAAAGCTTAACAATAGCGTCCCCAAGACTAAAAACAGCACGCACGACATCAGAGAGCCCATCCACTTTTAAAGGTTCATCTCCTAAAAGATAATATTCCCAAAACTCAGAAAGAGCTTCTTCATTTTCGACATAAAAGATAGTCTGTCGGTGAAAGATTTTATTGGTGTAGAGGTTAACTGATTTTTGGTTGGAGAAATGTACTTCTTTTTGACGCAAGTTCAAGAGTGAAACATAGCTTTGTAACCGTGAAGAGAGTTGTTCTGCATCAATTGGCTTAGGCACATAATCTTCTGCACCATTTCGCAATATCTCTTTTTGCTTCGCATCATCATCAACAGCGGAAACTGCAATGATCATCACTTCCCGATCAATTTCACGAATCTTCTTAGTCGCTTCGATGCCATCCATTTCAGGCATCATAATATCCATAAATATAAGATTGTACTTTTTAGTATTAGCCTTACTTAAAGCCTCTAACCCATTTTTACATTCATCGATGCTAAACGTAAGCTTATTCTCCTCAACAAAATCATTTATTAGGAGCTTAAGCAGCATTCTATTATTGGCATTATCATCAACAATCAAAATATTCATTTTAGACTTCTTTTTGTATTTATCTTTCTAAGAGTATCATAATTTGTAATAGTTTCACTCTTAAATCCTTATGCTAATGAATTCTTTTGAGAAGCTCTTCACAAAAGGCTTTGTAGTCTTTCATACCCTTTGTCCTTTTATCCATTAAAACAATAGGCTCACCTGATTCAAATTGTTGTGCTAACTTGATATCTGTTCCTATCGGATTGAAAAGTTTCGCCTTTCCAAAGGCAGACTCTACCTTCTGCACAGATTCCTTATGCTCATTTACATGAGGATTATACATAACAGGCAACATACCAACATGCTTAATCTCAGCACCCATCTGTGTCGACATCTGATACACGGCCCTTACCATCTGACCAACCGCGACAACACCAAGATGATGTGGAACAAAGGGAATAATAACGACATCAGCCACTTCTAAAGAGTTCTTTAAAAGTGCATCATACGTCGGTGCCGTATCAATAACACAATAGTCAAAAAAGTCAGCAATACTCTCTTTCTTAAAACGATTTTTCAGTACCCCTCTAAGATCAGCATATTCATAAACATCAAAAAGGGCATGTGCCGGTACCAAGGTTAGTTTATCTAAGACAGTCGGTGCAAAATTTTCGCTCAAGGTCTTTCCAAAGAATATGGAATGCGCTCCACCTTCCTCCAAAGGAGCAGAGCCCACACCCATTGAGGCATGGCCTTGAGTATCAAAGTCGATAAGTAAAACAGAATAGTTTTTTGCGAGTTCGGTTGCGAGGTTGACAGCTGTGGTCGTTTTAGCTGATCCCCCTTTACGGTTAGATATTACAATAGTCTTCATTCATCACTTTTTTAAAAATTTATTTTTAGAACAGATTTGTGCAATCACCAAGGTCAAAGCCTTCCAGTACTTTCTGGTAGACTTTTTCATTAACGGAAAAACTGAAATTACAGGTATATACTTTTTTATAGGCTAAAAGCTGTTGGATTACCGCCAAATGCAAGTCATCACAATCACTTAAGTCGAAATTAATCTCAGCCGGTGCTATCTGCGTTAATTTTTCACGTAAGGCTGGCACTTCATCTTCATATATTACTGCTTCAAAAGCAATATTCGCTCCATCATAAGAAATAGGCATTATTCACCCCTTTTATTTATTCTAATATTCGTGACAATAGTAATGAGTTTGTTGTTATGCTCTAAAATAGCAGAGACTTCCATATGCTCGCCCATTGTTTGAACCTCTTTAACGAAATGAAGATCGTTCTCTTCAACATGAACAATATCTTCGACCTTGTCAATATTCATTCCAAAAGATTTTCCATCCGCACCAATCAAGATAAGACAGCTCTGCAAGTTAGCAGATACACGATCTGTCATCTGACTTATTTGCGTAAGATGTTTTAAAGTATTATCATAAATATCATACACATTGTCTGTTATCCATTGTTTTGCCATTTCCGGATCATCATCGCGGTAGTCTAAAACATCCACAGCTGAACGATGGAAACGTTGATGATGAAAATCCAAATTTTTCATCACCTCAGCCACTTCCTTATCCTCCGGATGAAAAGAGTCTATCCATTTACCCAAATGACAAGAATGTGGATTCGTAGTCTTTGAAAATTTCTCACCTGTATCAACACTATGCTGCAAGGCGTCCAACCAAGCTTTGTGCTCGGCTTTTAGTTCTGGAAACATGACAAGTAAATCTTCTTCATAAGAGCGTTCTCTTATTAATCGTCTAAAACTCAACACCTTTAGAATCGTGTCTTCATATTGAAACATTCCTTCAATATGATCTTCTTCATCAGGCATGTCTGTTAGATATTGCGAAGGCAAGATCCGCTTTACACATTCAATATCAATACCAAAAAGTTGATCTAATACTTTAAAAATAACGAAGGACTTCATGACACTTCTTTTAGTGGTGTCTGAAGTTGATCACAAATACTCAAAATCCCTACAGGATCCATCATCATTATAATCTGACCATTTCCTAAAAGAGCTGTTCCGCTAAAGACGGGATGGCCTTGAAGCATCCCTTCTAGAGGTTTCTGAACAACATCAAGCTGCCCAAGAAGTTCATTAACGACAACAGCTAATGAGTTACCCTTTATATTTAAGACAACAACACTAAGTTGCTTGTTCTTGATCTCTTCAAAATTAAGCATAGAGTTGATAAATAAAAGAGGAATAACCTCTCCACGAAGGTAAATAAAAGGCTCATTATGTAAAAACTCGATCTCTTCTTTGTCTATCTTAACTGTCTCCTGCACAGAATCCATTGGTAATCCATAATGAATGCTGTTCATCTCAACATGTAATAAAGAGGTTACTGCCAAAGATACCGGTATAGCCAAAACAATGGTTGTACCCACATCTTTTTGGGTACTAATATTGATACTTCCGCCAAAACCTTCTATTGATTTTCTAACAACATCCATACCGACACCACGTCCGCTAAACTCAGTAATAGTATCTGCTGTAGACAAACCGGCTAAAAGAATCAATTCAGCCCTTCCATTATCATCAAGCATATCTACCTGTTCTGCCGTCATCAAACCCTTATCTATGACCTTTTGTATAACGCGTTCTATGTTTATACCTGCCCCATCATCTTTAATCTCTATAATAATCTTATCAGATTGAGAATAGGCCTTAAGACTGACATTTCCTTCTGCAGACTTTCCTTTAGCCACTCGTTCATCGGGAAGCTCAATACCATGATCTAAGGAGTTACGCATGATGTGGATCATCGGATCTGCCATCATCTCAATAATATTTTTATCAAGCTTAGTCTCGCCGCCTTCCATATTTAGCCTGACTTTCTTATCAAGCTGTTTTGTAATGTCACGCACCAGTTTTGGGTAACGGTCAAAGACATAAGAGATCGGTAACATACGCATAGACATGATAAGATCTTGAAGCTGTTCTGAGAGTCGATTGATAAAGGTGTATTTTTCCATAATAGCACGCTTAACATCATCCGTACTCATATCATGTACCGAATCAGCGAGATACGGTAGAGAGTTTTTAGCAACAAGAAGTTCTCCAATGACATTCATCAATGAGTCAACAGATTCCTGTTCAATCTTAACCGTCTTTCCTACTACATTACGTTTTGTTTCTACTCTATCAACAATGTCATGTTTTGCAACTTCAACACTTAGCTCGGCAACAGGGTCTTCTTCAAGTATCTCAGTAGAGTCATCGACTACAGCTGTTGCTGATTCAAACACAGGTTCTTTCGCAGCTGTTTCTTCTATCAATGCTTCACTATTGTCAGTATTTACTAAAGCCCTTGCAAAAGCTATTAATTCATCCTTACTCGAAACTTCTCCCAGGCTTGTACCAAACAGCTTTGCTGTTTTTTCAAGCATGACTTTAACCCGTTTTAATAGTGCTTCGTCATCTGAGCTTTCCAATTGGTTTATTTGTTGATCAATGATCATCTTGGCCCCTGCCAATGCAGCTTCACTGACTGCTACTTTGACTTCGGGTTCTTTTACTTCTACCGCATGCTCTACCTGCTCAACAACATCCATATCCTCATAAACACGGCCAGAGGGCAGCCCGTCAAAAAATGAGCCCAAACTGCTTAAATCATCATTCGTGTTTAAAATATCCAAGAAACGTTGAAGCTGGGCATACTGAAGTGTTTCTTCACCAATAAGTCCTAAGGATTCATCAATCGTCTTTTCCAGTGTATCCTTAGATAAGAGTTCTTTCTTTGCATTAACAGATAAATCTTTCATAATATCTAAAGAATGTATCTCACCCTTATTTACACCTAAAAGCGTGACAATATCCAAAGGAAGGAAAAGCAGTTCGTCCATAAAATTATATAAGGCTTCTTCGATCTCACTATAGCTAGCATAAACAAAGGCAACAATCTGCATACGAAGCGTCAACCCCTCTTCATCATCTAAACCACTTAAGATCAACTTTGCCGAATCTTCACGCATGCAAGAATAAATGAACTTTACTTTTTCCCCCAAGAGAGAGAGTGTATAAGCGGGATCATTTCCATACAACATACAAGATTCATCTACATCAAAAGCCAAGGCATAAAAACGCGGTGCAAGAAAGTTGTCTTCAACAATCGGCTCTTGTCTAAGGACTAAAGAAAGATCAAGATCGCGTAAAAAGGTAAAAGGAAGATTGATAATCTCTTGTGCATTCTCAATTAAATGCATAGGGTTTTGCCACGCTTCTTTTTCCGTACTTTTCCCCATCTGCGCACATAAGATCTCTACTATCTCCTTAACGGTCTCTTCATCAGCTTCAACGATATCTTCACTGTCTTCCGCCGCTTCGACAAGGTTCATAACCTCATCGAAAGCATTATAAAGGGACTCGATAACCGCATCATTTGGTGCAACATCCCCATCACGAACCATATCAAGAAGATCTTCAGCATGATGGGTAATATCTTTGATCGCAGAAAATCCGACAATACCTGAACCGCCCTTAAGCGTGTGGGCTGCTCTGAATACGGCGTTGACCAACTCAGCATCACCTGAACCTAAGTTTTCAATATTTTGATCAATGAAGGAAAGATTTTCTCGAGCTTCTTGTAAAAATGATTCTAAAAGTGGATTCATCATGACACCTTTTCTAAGGAATTAATATCGAAAGATAATTTTTTAACACTTCAGGCTTGATCGGCTTAGTCTCAAAAAGGTTTGCCCCCACCTTAAAGGCTTCCGCCCTATCTTCATCATGTGCCTGTGTCGTGATCATAATAATAGGTGTCGTTGTATAAGAAGATTCTTGACGGATTTCTTGCACAAAAGAGTAGCCATCCATAATAGGCATATTGACATCAACAAGATACAAGGCAATATCACCGTTAAGACTTTTTTCCATGGCTTCCATTCCATTTTCAGCTTCAACTACTTCATATCCCATCTCTCTTAGTAAGGAGCCGTGGTACATACGCACCGTTTTTGAATCGTCTATTACCATTACTCTCACCATTTTAATCTCCTAAAAAAACTCAATTTCATGTTCATTTGTTTTATCCTTAAGATGTCCGCTAAAGGCATCTTTTTTTGCCTTAGCTTCTTCAAGAACAGCTGTCATTTTTGTACGCAGTTTATCCACACTGTCATCTGCAATTCTTTCATCTTCTTTGAAGGTATGCGCAAACATTTTTAAGTTCTTTTGTACCAGTTCGATCGCCTCAATTGTTGCCGTAAGTTGTTGAGAGACAATATCTT
>Ga0316206_1000501_pt1 | contig 50686 bp, 42 predicted proteins | sample 6monthpyrite_MG_FD_204942 | JGI IMG/M metagenome (GOLD analysis project Ga0316206, IMG submission 204942) | Microbial mat bacterial communities from mineral coupon in-situ incubated in ocean water Damariscotta River, Maine, United States -... | ecosystem: Environmental > Aquatic > Marine >...
AGCCCACATTGGTTATTTTTTCTGATTAAATTTACTCAATGGAGTGACCATTAAGCTTCATTTAATCAAAAAAACTATCTCAATGTGCATCTCCATCCCATCCACTCTTAGTTATGAATATACCTCTAGTGAGTTACATTTTATTACATTTTGCTTTATCAAGATATCTTATACTAATGAGCTTAATTTACACTAGGCAGAGAGATGAAAAAAGTTGTTATTATAGTATTTTGCTGGACCTTACAAGCTGGGGCCTATCCACAAACTGTCGCAGGCACTGTCCCTGACTTTACTCCCGATGGAACCCAGCCCAAATTGAATTTTCCTCTTGAGGGCGTGGCAGATTGCAATTTCTGTCATGCTACACAAAATCCACAAGCGGTTGAAAATACTTTTCTACCAGTTTCAACATGGGAAGGTTCGATGAAGGCTAATGCCATGCGTGACCCGTTGTTTTGGGCTGCTCTGGATGTGGCCAATAATGACGTTGCTGGAGTGGGCGATTATTGTTTGCGCTGCCATTCGCCTTCGGGTTGGTTGGCAGGCAATGTCGTTAAAACTGGCGATGCAAACAATCCCATCATTGATGGAGCCGATGGCTGTCAATTAACGGGGTCTTTGACTCAAGCCGATACCATAAACAACGACTATTCTGGAGTCACCTGCCATTTTTGCCATCGTCAAAATCAAACAGGGCCCTTGGGACAAGCGCAAAAAAAACGCGATGGTATTATTTGGGTTGATGATGAGAGTTGTGCCAATGGAGGTGTGACCAACCCAGCAACGCCTTGTCGAAAAGGACCGTACGATTATCCTCAAGGTACGGCTCCAGAGGATGTGGCTCCACATCCATGGCAATTTTCTACTTTTGTCAAATCCTCTGATTTTTGTGGCAGTTGTCACAATGTGAACTCTCCAGAAACTTCGACAGGATTTGCTAAAACCTTAATTGATTCCCAAGGAGTCGATACCCAATTGGCCATGCCCATAGAACAAACTTTTAGTGAATGGCAAAATAGCTTGTTTGCTGATTTGGTGTTTAAAGACTCTTTTGCTAGCGCTGATATTAACACTACGCCCAAATTAACACAGAGTCAGACTTGTCAAGCCTGCCACATGCCACTCACCGATGCCATCGAAGCACGCGCCTGTACCGACAAGCCTCAAGGTTCGCGTGTTGGAGAATTGCGCACACATCAATTCGCAGGAGGAAATAGTTGGATTCCTGAAGTGTTAAAAAACTTGTACGGAAGCTTGCTCACTCCCAATCGTAGCGACGCTTATGATCGTACCATTGCCTATGCCTTGAATATGTTACAAAATAAAAGTGCAGAACTCGTTATTGAAAACACTGCCATCAATGCCCAACAAGCAAGTTTTGATGTCAAAGTCAGTAATTTAACAGGGCATAAATTGCCCACAGGTTACCCAGAAGGGCGAAGAATGTGGATTAAAATTAATGTCACCGACGCTAACGGTGTTGCCGTCTATTCAAGCGGGCAATACAACGCAGTCACGGCTGTTTTGAACAAGGACAGTGACATTAAAATTTACGAAACAAAACAGGGGATTTACAATGCCAGTACGCAAACGTGTGAAACTGAAGCCGCAGGATCTGAAGTCTTCCATTTTGTTCTGAACAATTGTATAGCCAAAGATAATCGCATCCCTCCGTTGGGATTTTCTGGCGCCCAAAATGTGTTAATAAGACCCGTAGGAATCAATTATCCAACAGCGCAAAACGGCACAGCTTTGGTTAACTTTGATATCAGTAGTTATCAATTTAGTTTGGATAACAGTGTTCAATTGCCGTTGAATATCACTGCCGAACTGTTGTATCAGACCAGCTCAAAGGAATACGTGGAATTTTTGCGAGATGCAGCGGTTGATAATAATACACCAACAGAGAACAACCTTTGTAATCGTAACTGGGATGAAGGCCCTGCCAACAAGAGCAGAGGCCGTTTTATGTACGATCAATGGCTACAAAATGGCCGTTCAACCCCTGTAATTATGGCGAGTTCTACTGTGAGTACTGCAGCCAAATCTGGATATAAAAACACAATTGAGAGTAATTGATTGACCTAAGGAGCCAGCAAAGCTAAAGTCGTCTTATTGCTTATGAAACAAAAGACACAAAGACACTCTATTGCTGCGTTGATGAAAAACGTGGTCAATAATGACAGTATTATGCAAGCGGATGACAGTGCTCTTGTGCTGTACGATTTGGACTTTCTGGCGCGGCGTATTGATGAAATCAAACACTGGTTTCCGGGCTCATGCAATCATGCCATTGCCTGCAAAGCCAATCCATTGGTTGAAATTTTAAAGCGTTTTGAAAAATGGGGAACAGGACTCGAAACAGCCAGTTTACCTGAACTCTATATAGCAGAAAAGTGTGGATTTAGGGCTGATAAAATTGTTTTCGATTCTCCGGCAAAGACGGTAGAAGAACTTCGCTACGCTCTAAAACTTGGTGTGCATATCAATGCTGATTCTTTTAGCGAATTGGAAAGAATAGAGTCTTTGTACAAAAGCTGTCATTCAAGCAGCGTCATAGGACTGCGTATTAATCCTCAGGTGGGAGCTGGATCAATAAAGTCCACCAGTGTTGCCGATAAGATTTCTAAATTTGGTGTGGGACTTGCAGAAAACAAGCAGAAAATTATCCGTTGTTATGAGCAGTACAGTTGGCTTACTGGAATTCATGTACACATAGGGTCTCAAGGCATCTCACAACAGAAATTAATCCAAGGCTTGGGAAAAGTCTATCATTTGACTAAGGAGATTAATCACACTCTTAATACCAATAAAATAAAATATTTTGATATGGGTGGCGGATTTCCTGTTTCTTATCATTCGGATACAAAGCCTCTGAGTATGAAGGCCTATGTCCAGGCAGTTAAAGATGAATTTCCCAAACTCTTTACTGCTGACTACCATTTAACTACCGAATTTGGACGTTATATCAGTGCCAATGCTGCCTGTGCAGTTTCTCGTATTGAGTCTGTTAAACATGAAGCTGACTCCACTATCATGATCGTTCATTTTGGAGCTGATTTTATGTTACGAGAGGCGTACAACTCACAAGATTGGTCGCATGAATTCAGCGTTTTTGATTGTCATGGCAAGCCAAAAACGGCAACCAAGACAAAAACATACAAAATAGCCGGGCCCTTGTGTTTTGCTGGTGACTTTATCGCCAGTGATATTCAGTTGCCAGAAGTATTTGCAGGTGACTATTTGCTGGTTCATGATGTTGGAGCTTATACCATGAGTATGTGGTCACGCTACAATAGCCGACAAAGACCCAAAGTAGTGGGATATTCAAACAAGGGCAGTAATTTCACTACTTTAAGAAAGCGAGAAACCCTGCACGATTTGTACAAGTTTTGGAAATAACGGACTGAGTTTTTGGCACTTGTTAGGAGGGTTTTAGCCAGTAGCAGTCTTTCAGTTGTTATTGCTAAAAGAGGATAAGTCAGTATTATAGACTAAGCCAAATTGCAGATACCACTTGGAAGAATCATTAAGCTTTTGATTCATCATACCGACTTGAAAGCTGGCATTTTTGTTGAATTGATATCCCAAGGCTCCATACAATCTGTTTCTGTCAAATATCGTATCGACCGTATTCAAAAATATCTCATCGTACAAGCCTAAAAATACAGTACCATCGGTCATTGTTGCTTTGTTCAATGGGATAAACATCATCATTCGGTACCTGAGACGGTCTCTAAAATTACCATCAACCCAGCGTTGTTCGTAGCGAAATCGATGCTCTATTTTGACTCGCCCCCATTTTTTGTTGCTAATATACTGTTGCCATATGCGGTGTTCTTCAACTTCTGGATCTTCTTGTTCTGATCCAAAAGTATAAGAAGGGATATAAGCGTAGCCAGCGGTGACAAATTTATCTTTTGCGAAATGGTAGTTCAGGCCTGTTCTAAACAGCAATTGTTCGGTGTTGTTTGGTACTAAAGTGTGATTTCTGAATTGGAATTCAGTATGAATGCTGTATTCATCATTGATCTTGTTGCTGCCAAAATACATCAACCAGTTGCCAACAGAATCTGTGTTGGAATATGCGGATTGAGTGAGCCATAACAGCGACAGTGTGAAGGTGTATTTAATTAAAGTTTTCATTTAAGAATTCAACAAAGTATTAATACACGCTATTATAGTAGTAATACTATCGATTGCAATAAAAAACCTTCTATTAATCACGAAATAGCCTATGAAGGCTGGAAAACAAGCTAACAAAACCACTGAGTCGAGATTAAGATTGCTCTATTAAAGTGAGAGATTTGTAGGCTGAAAGACACAGTAGAATAGTGTGTTTTAATTTATTGAGGTATATTCATAACTAAGAGTGGATGGGATGGAGATGCACATTGAGATAGTTTTTTTGATTAAATGAAGCTTAATGGTCACTCCATTGAGTAAATTTAATCAGAAAAAATAACCAATATGGGCTACATTCCCACCATTTTTAGTTATGAATATGCCTCTATTATCTAACTATAAGGAGAAATTATATGTCAACAAGCTCTATCCATACTTTCCGCAGAGGAGAGTTTCGTAAGGTTTACCGTTTATTAAAGCGGCACGATTTATTAAGCACGACTCCGATTATTATGTGCGAAGGAGATTCGTGGTTTTCTACACCTTTGGCCATGAACTTATTGGATCAGTTGGTGGTGGCAACACCCGAAGAGGAAGCAGCTGGTAAGGTCTGGATTGGCGAAGGTGGGGTATTTTTTCGGGATGAAAAAAGTGGTGACACAGCGATCAATATGTTTTCCCAAAAAAAGCTGGACTCACTAGCAAAATGGTACGATGCTTTTGATTTTGATATGGTTTTGCTTAGTGCTGGTGGCAATGATTTTGTTGCTGATTTTTTACTGGATTTATTCAAAAACCAAACAAGAATGAGCGTAAACGAAGCGCAAGAATTGGTTTTAAACTCAGGCCGCTATCAACAAGTTCATCAAGCTTATAAGCGTTTTATCCGTAAATTCATAGCATTAAAACCAGAAGTCCCAATTATTGCTCATAGTTACGACTACCCACAGTTGCTAGGCAAACCCGCCAAACTTAGTGTCAGTAATATTGGCTTGATTGCATTGTTTAAAAAAGAAATTGGCGATTGGATTGGAGACAATATTGATAAGGCCTTACCCAATAAAGCCGAAAAAAGACAATTTGCTAAAAGTTTAATAGACAATTTCATAAAACATGTACTCAAACCTTTAGCAGCGGAGTTTGAAGATAATTTTTCCTATGTTGATTTACGTGGCACGCTAACGGGTGAACTCTGGTTTGATGAAATGCATCCAACTAGCGAGGGCTTCAGACAACTGGCTCAAGTCTATAAAATATCTATTTTAGAGAAGTTACCTGAAGCAAAAAAACACCTTCTTTAAAATTTTGAATCTCGAAATAAAACAACAGAGGTATCCTACGGAACAGCACTGCTTCTATATTTCTCATAAGTATATTTCTATTACGGTATTTGCTTGTAATCCAAATAATGTTGAAGTTCATTTTCATCTTCGAGTAGTTGTGTCGAAGGAAATATTTCAGGAAGTTGATCGATATGTCCGTGCCAAAGCAAATGCACTATGGCAAATTTTTGGTTATTTAGGTGCACTAAAACATCATCATTGCTATCACTTTTGGCAAAGATGACAGGATTTAATCCCCAAAGAGGGTGCTTGGGGCCAATTTCTTTGTGCAGTTCTTGTTGCAAAGCGAGTCGCAACTCCGCATCTTCAGACAAAGGCCACCACGAGCTGGGCCATTGAATGGTGTTTTGCGGCCAATACAGCTCTTTGAGTTGAATTAAGCCCTTTTTTTTGAAAATATTAAAAATCATCTGACTGAAAGTCTCCTTGGTAAACAACAGCATGAGCTATTTTTATGGTGTCTTCTGACTTTTTACATACATAGAAGCTGCGAAAATCATAGGGCTCTTTTGCTAAAAGAACTCTCCATGCAATATCAATGAGAAAGTCTTGTTCTGTGATGGCATGGCTTTGACGAATTAGATATTCTGAGCCTGAATATCCCAAACTCTTCATTGTTTCACAATTCGTTTTAAATTTTGTTTTTAGTTGTGTTCTATTTTCATACGACTTAAGGCCATCAACATCAGAAATTAAACAAGGATGGCAATAATGATTGGCAATCGCGTTACTATCAAAGCTATCAAAGGCCTGTTGGTATGAGTTAAAGAATATTTTTTTAGAGTTTGTCATACTTAAATCTTGAAAAAAAAGCCCAGAACCAAACCAATGATAATGAGCTTTTTATAATCGACTAAATGATTTTATTCAAAAACAGGCAAACCACTTGGTAGCGAAGTTGGAACATCCGTTCTTAAATCTATACTGGTACGGTCTGTCACTGCATCTAAAAAGTCCAATAAACGATCAATTTGAGTTTCTGTTAAATTGACATTTTGGATATCTAAATTGGATAACAAAGCGTTTCTTGAATAGGTATCATTCATCACAGCAAAATCCAAAGCACTTAAATCACGGCGATAAGGCAGGATAGCTTGAGATTGGTCGTAATTGGCTAATGCCATAGCTGGATTTAAATGATGTTTGATTACGGATCTTAAATCATTGTAAGCTCCTGCATGACCCCATGGTGCTGATAACAACACATTGCGTAAGGAAGGTACTTTGAATTTATAACGATCTGCTGGATTTCCAGTTTCTCTTTCACGACCAAAATCATCCAAGCCATCATTAAAACCAGGCAAATTGTCGCCTTTACCAGGACCTATTTGAGGCATGCCAATGGATTTGAATTCATTTGAAGTTAAGAATTTGCCGCTGTGACAGCCTGAGCATCCCCCTTCTCCATAAAAAATATTCATGCCTTCAATTTGATTTTCGCTCATAGCTCCAGTGTCGCCACGCAAGTATTTGTCAAAGGCAGAATTGTCAGCTCTAAAAGCTGTTGCTTCAAAAGCTCCTATGGCATTGGCAATGTGAACCATGGTAATATCGCTTGCCGAATTTACATCCGAATAAACGTCTTTGAATTGAGTGACATATTCGCTCACACCTTGTACACGAGCAGCCAGTTGTGCCCAAACGCCGTTGGGACCAGCCAAATCTCCAGCAACTGCAGCATCAGAAACGGAGCTTTCGCCTGCTTGGCCAGCCATTTCTGTTGGTGAAGTAATCGGGAACATAGCCTGTGCAGCTAAGGTATTGTCAAGCCCCATGGGTAAATCGTCACCTGCTGGAGTTACAAAACCGCTAGGTTGTGACTCGTCTTTACGGACGCGACCGTCATGAAACATGATAGTGGACTCTTTGGCACCCAAATTGAATACTTGAGGTGCGTTTCTTGGGACTCGTTCATGCACTGCATCACTCATGTAGCCTGTGCTTCGTGTAACTCCAACACCATCTCCACCTTCTCCAATAGGCAATGAGAGTCCATCTCCTGTCCAAGCAAAAGGGTGGTGACAGGTTGAACAGGAGTCATTTTGATTGCCACTTAATATCTTGTCAAAAAACAACGACTTTCCTAATTCGACTTTATTTGCTGGATGCATGTTGAAATCATCGTCTGTTACAGCCTCCGGCAATTGATCCAATGTGTTTTGGCTAGCAGTTATAGGTGTGTTTGGCCTGCGCTCATACTTTTTCTCATAACTGAAAAAAGGTTCGGCGGTATTAGTGGTACTAATGGCTTTTAAAATAACTTGTTCGTATTCTTTGTAGGCTTTTGCATCAACAACTTTTCTTTCAGCATGAGCTGTTATTAAAGTGCTTAGCGAAAGTGCAGTAATTATTATTTTTTTCTTCACGTTTTTCTCCTCTATTTAAAAACATATAAAATGATAGCACAAGAATTTCTAGAGTGAAACTGTGATTGAAAAATTACTAAAATAAGTTGTTTACTATGGGTAAAATCACGATATAAAAATCCAGATGCATGCACGTGCCGTTAATAGAGCCAAATAATGCTCAAAAACCTTTTCAAGAATCAGCTAAATTGTCATTAATTTAAGCTATTTTTAAAATCTTTCTGGTGAAAAAAACAACTTTCTATTAGAATGCGCTTTTCTTGTTTTAAGAGTCTCTATGCGAACAAGATTATTCTACTAGGAGTGGTAGTTCAGTTGGTTAGAATACCGGCCTGTCACGCCGGTGGTCGCGGGTTCGAGTCCCGTCCACTCCGCCATTTTCTTATGGATTCTTTTTGTCCTGCTTATCATCACGATAACGCTGGCAAATTGTCCGTTCATCAGGGTTTTCTACCGCAAACACAATGTCACGAACAAAGCTATTTAATTCTTCAAAAGTTAACACAGACAAGACCTTAGCCATTAATTGTTGATCCGTTTGCGCATAGACTGTTTGTTTGTTTTTGAGGTTTAACTCAATAGCTGCGGCTCCATAGTTGTCCTCAGATTGAGCATGCTCTAACTCATACATGTCTTGATCTTGATCGAACAGTTCGTCATAAAAATCACACAACTGTTGTTCAATAGTTTCATCAATGTCTTCTGGCAGGTGGACTTCCCAGGCGGGGTCGTCTTCTACTAATTGGCTTTTAATGCCAAAGTCACGGGCCTTTTTGGCAAACTGTTGTGCCAATTGTTTATGAAAAAACACATACTCTAGCATCAGAATATTTCTCCAACCATACAGCGTAGCGATCCACCTGCTTTTTCAAGTTCGTTAACTTGGACGTGGTGCAGAGTAAATCCCCAACTTTCAAGTTGGTCTTTTTTATCTTGTGCTAAAGTATCAAAGGCCGTTTGACTTAAAAACAAATCGTTTTCTGTAATAGTAATGCCGTTGCCTGCAAAGGCGAGCTTTTCTTCATCGCTTAAAAACAGTGTTTTATCTCGGTAAAATTCAGCGATAGCTTGAGGAACTTCAGGGTCGGCAAACGAGTCTGCATGTAAAATACAGGCTTTGCCTGCAAGACAGGATAAAATAACATTGGTGTGGTATTCCTCTTGTTTTAAATCAAATTGAAACATCAAATCCAAAGCAAAGGCCTCGTGCATGGCTTGAGCTCCTGCATCATTGACTCGCTCAGTCATACCACAAAAGGCAATATTTCTGGCTCGATCAGGGACTAAGACTCCAGTTAATTCTGCCACCGCTGTATCGCGTTTGATGTGGTATTTTTTGTAAGCCAACAATTCGTCAAAAAACATGCGAATGTCATGTCTTTGCGTTTCTTTTTGTCTGTTCTCATGCAACATTGCACCAATAATATACTGCTGACCATGAGTGGTAGCAAAAGCATTGTTAGGAAATACTGCATCGGGCGTTTCGGCAGATCCAGGAAAAGTCATCACTGGCACGCCACAATCCGAAATTTTACGTGCCAAATTCATCTGCTGTACAATGGCTAAATCAGCATCGGTTTGTTGATCCATCTGCATGTATTCGTTATCGCTGGCAGTTTGTTGATCCAGCGAAAAGCCGACGGGTGAAACCATAAAAGCGGCTTTCATAGCACCCGCTTGTTTGCATGGAAATTGTTGTTCTGAAATGACTTTTCGAAATTCTGCTGCAGTTTTTATAATCATGTACTGTTCTCTTACTTTGTGTTGTTTGCGCTATTTATAATTATTTAGGGTGTGTGCTCCTATGATTTAAACCGAGCCATAAACTGAATGGCTTTTTTGGCAAAATCACTGTAGGGTGGTGAAAAATATTTCATAGCGGTTACATTGGCCTGATAAAAAACAGGGCGCATTTTTGAAAAGGTCAAAAAACCTTCGTAACCGTGATAATGTCCCATACCACTGGCACCAATACCACCAAAAGGGATGTCATGTTGTGCCACATGAAACAAAGCATCATTTACCGTTACACCGCCTGACATTATATTATCTATGTAATATTTTACCAACGATTTGCTTTTAGAAAAGGGGTACAAAGCCAAAGGACGATCTTTTGAATTAATGTATTCAAGCACTTGCTGACTGCTGTTATAGCTTTTTACCAAAAGAATAGGACCAAAAGTTTCTCTTTGGACAATGTGCATCTCCTCAGTGGCATTGAGTACCAGGCTTAGTGGTAATTTTCTTGTGTGAGCATTGGCCTCTTGTTGGCAGAGATTAATGACCCGAGCCCCTTTGGACTCAGCGTCTTTTAATATTTCTTGTAAGCGCACAAAAGATCGATCATCAATAATTGAGGTATAATCAGGGCTAGCAATATCAGGCACATGTTGCTTGGCCCATTGTTGAGACTGTTTCACAAAGGCTTCAATTTTTGATTCGTGCACAAAAACATAATCTACCGTGGTACAAATTTGACCCGCATTGAACTGTTTAACAAATAGTATGCGGGCAATGGCTTTTTCCAATGGGTAATTTGGATCGATAATAGCGGGAGATTTTCCTCCCAATTCAAGCGTCACTGGTGTTAGGTTTTGTGCGGCGGCGGCCATGACCTTGCGGCCTGTTGCTCCAGAACCAGTAAACATCAAATGATCAAAGGGAATTTGCGAAAAGGCAATGCCGACATCGCCCGTTTCCTCAAAAAATTGCAACTTTTCGGCTTTAAAATAGTTGGGAACGAGTTGTATCAATAAACGCGAAAGGTGAATTGAGTTTTCTGACATTTTCACCATCGCTCGATTTCCAGCAGCAAAGACAGCAGCCAATCCAGAAAAAGAAAGGTTGATAGGAAAATTCCACGGAATAATCAATCCCACTACGCCGATGGCTTGCGGAATAACTCGGTTTTTCGCACCAAAATACAAACTTTGATCGACATGACGGCTCTGCACTTTCATCCATTTTTTGACATGCTTGATCGTGCTGCTGATGTCGTCCAATACCACGACGATTTCTGCAAACAGGGTTTCAAACTCAGAACGATTGCCATAATCCAAACCGATGGCCTCGATAATGGCTTCTTTGTTGTCTGAAATCAGCTTTTTTAATTGTTTGAGATGTGCTTTTCTTTGCAAATAGGATTCACTGTCTTGCTTGATGAAATCATTGCGCTGCAATTGAAAACTATCTATTAGTTGTTGTTTGCTCATGTTGTACCTTTTTCTCTATCTGTATATGTGGGTAATTATATATATTTAGCATAGCATGTTTATGAATCCAACACTGCATGTGTTTGATATAGCCACTCATTCTTAGCAAATGTTTCATCGTCTGTTTGCAAAAAAACAGATAAAATATGGGCGGCAACTTGCAGGGGTTGGGCGAGTTTGTTCTCAGCTTTTAGAGATTTAAATTCATCCGAGTAGGGAAAAATCTCTTGCTTTGAACGGCGCAAGGTCTTTTGCATGGATGTATCTACCATCCCAGGAAAATAATCGTTGACCCTAACGCCGTGTGTTAGCATTTCGACTTTCAACAGTTGATTGGCCATCAATGCCGCGGCTTTAGAGACACAATAATGTCCCAAACCAGCTATGGCATGCCTGGCAGCGCCTGATGAAATACTTAATATTCGTCCCGTTTGATCTGCGGCTTTAAATTGTGGAATCAATTTTTGTGTTAAAAACAAAATAGGTTCGACATTGGTAACAATATTGTTGCGGAAGTCAGCAACAGTTAAATCAAGCAAACTTTGAGGTGAGTCCAATATAGCAGCGCTATGCAACAAAAAATCAAGCGGTTGTTTGATTGATTGTTCAATAATATTGCGCCCTGTTTCTGTGGCAATATCAGCTACAATGACCTGAACATTGTTAAATTTTTTTTCCAATAACACTAATTTGCTTTGACTGCGAGCAGTGGCAATGACATTTAGATTTAATTCAGAGGCGATTTGCACGCAAGCAGCACCAATGCCTGAACTCGCTCCCGTTATCAGTATTGTTTTATTCATAGGAGTATCATACCACTAAATCATCGCTTCAACAATTGGCATTTGGCGGCAATAAAACCCATTTATTGTTCTCCTGATAAAGTAAAAGCATTATAATAGTGTCATTCTCAGACGGGCTGATTCGCTCGGACTAATACTTAGGAGTTAAACATGACAAACCCAACCATTATTTACACCTTAACCGATGAAGCCCCTGCTTTAGCAACAGGGTCATTTTTGCCGATTGTAGAGAAATTTACCGCAGCTGCTGATATTTCTATTGAGACCAAAGACATCTCCTTATCGAGTCGAATTTTGGCTAATTTTCCTGATTTTTTAACTGAAGCTCAAAGAAAATCAGATGATTTGGCTTTTTTGGGTGAATTGGTGAAAAAAGCTGAAGCCAATGTCATTAAATTGCCCAATATTTCGGCATCTGTTCCGCAACTTAAGGCGACGATTGCCGAACTACAAAGCAAAGGTTACGGTCTGCCAGATTACCCTGATGAAGCACACACCGATAGAGAAAAAGAAATCAAAAAGCGTTATGCTAAAAACTTAGGTTCTGCGGCCAACCCTGTCTTGCGAGAAGGAAACTCTGATCGACGCGTAGCCGCACCAGTCAAACAGTATGCCAAGGACAATCCTCATTCCATGGGAGCATGGTCAAAAGACTCGGCTTCGCATGTAGCACATATGAGTGATGGTGATTTTTATTCTAGCGAGCAATCTGTGGTTGTAGAACAGGCCGATGATGTCAGAATAGTGCTTAATCATGCCAATGGAAGCACGGTGTTAAAAGAAAGCACAGCGTTATTAGCCGATGAAATGATTGATGCATCGGTGATGAGTGTTAAAGCCTTGCGTGCTTTTTTTGCTCAACAGATTTCTGAGGCCAAAGAACAAGGAGTGTTGTTTTCATTGCATTTAAAAGCAACCATGATGAAGGTTTCTGACCCTATTATGTTTGGTCATGCCGTGACAGTGTATTTTAAAGATGTTTTTGAAAAATATGCCGAGGAATTTGCCGAAATTGGTGTCAATCAAAACAATGGTTTAGGCAATGTCTTGGCCAATTTATCCGAGTTAAGTGATGAAAAACGAGCTCTAATAGAAGCCGATATTGACAAATGTCTGGAAGAGGGGCCAGATATTGCCATGGTTTATTCTGATAAAGGTATTACCAACCTGCATGTTCCCAGTGATGTCATTATTGATGCTTCTATGCCAGCGGCTATTCGCAGTTCAGGTAAAATGTGGAACAAAGAGGGTCAATTGCAAGACATGAAAGCTATTATTCCAGATCGTTGCTATGCAGGTATTTACCAATCCGTGGTGGATTATTGCAAAGAAAATGGCGCTTTTGACGTTACTACAATGGGCAATGTCTGCAATATTGGCTTGATGGCACAAAAGGCCGAAGAGTACGGTTCGCACGATAAAACTTTCGAAATCGCACAAACAGGAACGGTGCAGGTCATCAATCAATCAGGCGATGTGTTGATGGAGCATGCTGTTGAAGTTGGTGATATTTGGCGCATGTGCCAAACCAAGGATTTACCGATTCGTGACTGGGTCAAGCTTGGGGTAACACGGGCCAAAAATACTGGCAGTGCTGCGGTCTTTTGGCTAGATCCTGAACGAGCTCATGACCGCAATATTATGGCAAAAGTCGAAGAATACTTGTCCATGCATGACACAGAAGGACTGGATATTTCTATCCAATCACCTGTTGAAGCCATGAACTTTACTTGCAAGCGTGTCACAGCGGGTTTGGATACTGTTTCGGTTACAGGCAATGTCTTGCGTGACTATTTAACAGATTTATTTCCAATATTAGAATTGGGAACTTCAGCAAAAATGCTTTCTATTGTGCCTTTATTAGCCGGTGGCGGTTTGTTTGAGACAGGTGCCGGTGGCTCAGCTCCCAAACATGTGCAACAGTTTAATAAAGAAGGGCATTTGCGCTGGGATTCTTTGGGTGAGTTTTTGGCTTTATCCGTTTCTATTGAGGATATAGGGCAAAAATATAACAATAAAAAAGCCTTGATTTTGGCAGATACTTTAAACAAAGCGACTGATAAATTTTTGAAAACCAAAAAGTCACCATCACGAAAAGTCAATGAGCTGGATAACCGTGGCAGTCATTATTATTTAACACTTTATTGGGCCGAAGCTTTGGCCGAACAAGAGGATGACACTGAATTAAAAGCACAATTTGCGCCTCTGGCCTTGGCTTTGGCAGAAAATGAAGGAAAAATCAACACCGAACTCTTAGCAGCTCAAGGCAAGCCTGTTGATATTGATGGTTACTTTTTTCCTAACCCAGAAAAGTTAAGTCGTGCGATGCGCCCAAGCGCCACTTTTAATGCTTTAATTGATTCGTAACCGTTAAATGCAGTAGTGTTAGCTTGTTTTAAGTTTCTAGCACTACTAGGAGCTTGTCCGAGAATAGAAAATCTATTACAGAAAAACTGGATTTGCGCCATTTTCCGCTTTTTCTCGTCAAATAGAGCGACTATTCTCCTCAAAAAAGCGAAAAATAGCCCTAAACCCAGCTTTCCTTCATTACGATCGCTATTCTCGGACAAACTCCTAGGAGCTTGTCCGAGAGAAGCTGAAAAATTACACTACCATGAAAAGCACACTTAAATATATCTTGATTCTACAAACAGTTTTCTTGTTGAGCTGTTCTGATGATGTTGCACTCACAAAAGAGCAGCTTCTTTACCAATCCATTGATGAACTTGAAAACCGTTTTGAAGAGCGAAAACTAGGACGAATTATTGAATATGTGAGCAAAGATTATCATGACGAGCAAGGCAGGAAAATTAAAGACATCAAGCGCGCCATACAAATGCAATTGATGCGCCACAAATCCTTGCACGTTTTTTCGGTGGTCAAAGAAATCACATGGACAGGCCAGCAAAAAGCAAAGGTTAACATCACTGCGGCGATGGGTGGAAAACCCATGACCTCTAAAAGTTTTTTAACAGCGATTCGCGCGGATATGATTAATTTTCAAGTGGTATTTGTTTTGCAAGAGAATATCTATAAAGTGAAATCTGCGACATGGACTTGGGCAGATCCTTCTGATTTTTTGTAAATAGTGCCTGACCGAGAAAGGAATCGTAGCAAGGGAAAGTCTGGTTTGATGCTTATTTACTGTAAGAATGTTTGAAATGATTAGCACTTTTTTCTTGCTCAAACAAATTTTACTAAAGAAAAGGAGCAAACACAGCTCTCAGCTTGAGTTATGCTGAATAGCAACTATGTCAAGAACATATACTTGTTACATTTTTTTAAGTTTGCGCCATAAAAATCGATTAGGGTGGATAGCTTTTTGTAACTCTGTAGGAAGGACTTGCGCTAGGCCAAGAATTTGGTTGCAGAGGGATTCAGCCAGCAAAGGGGCAGAAGTGAAGCCTCTGGAGCCTAAGCCGGTAAAGAGATACAAGTGGGTTCTGTTTTGAGGCTTGGGGTAATGCTTCCAGTGTTTTCCATGTTTGATGTCATGATAATCTGCTGTGAATTCATTTTGCTTAATCACGGCACCACAAAGCGGCAAATGATCAGCGGTAGTGACGCGTATGCCGGCACGCGATGTTTCTGCTTTGATGCTATTTAACTGTTCTCTTTCTGGGGTATTTTCCCATAATTGGCAATTTTTTTGCCAGTGTTGTTGGCTGGATTGTGCTGGTTCATACCACTTATTTTTAGGCATGTGTTCAAAAGTTGCCCCCATAGTTTGAATACCTTTCCAAAAGGGTGTGATGTATCCTTTATTTAGAAGAATGTGTTTTTGTTGGTGAAAATAAGGATTCTGCTCGCGGTTGAAATAGCTGATTTCGCCGTATTTTGCAGTCATAGGAAACTCGCTATCGCCCAATAAGGCACGGCTATGAATGCCATTTGCTAAGATTAAACAGTCAGTAGTATGGATTATCTTGTTGTTATTTAAGACTTGCCAATGTGAGTCTTGTTGTTTAATTTCGTCAATATGAGCTTGAATATAGTTAAGTTTTCTTCCTTTGAGCTTTAAAAACAATGATTGGGCATGCGCTTGAGTGTCTAACCAGCCTGATGATGGGTAGAGTAAACCCTGGCAGTACTCTTTAAGCAGCGAGGATGGGAAGTTAAATTTTTCTAAAAGTTTGGATTGCCATTGCTGCTGTTTTATTGAATAGGCGGGGTTATATACGCCAACTTGGTGGTAATGGCCGCTGTTATAATATCGTAAAGCATACACAAATGCAGCAAAATAAAAGCGAGCCTCGATGGAATCATTGAGCGAAAATGAAGGCATGATCATGGCTTGCGGATTACCTGAAGTTTCAAGACACGGTTGCGACTGTCTATCGATAAGAGTCACTTTTTTGCCAGCACTAATAAGTTTGTCTGCTAGGCTTAATCCAGCGATTCCTGCTCCAATAATGGTGTAATTTTGGCAGCGCTTGGCACTGTATTGATAAGCCCAAGGTGTTTTATCAACGCAAGTACTTGCTTGTTGTAATGTGGCTGTTAGCATCTCTCGCTTCTGCCCAAATCCTTTGCTTTTTTGTATATTAAACCCAACCGCTGTCAACGACTCTCTAATTTTTCTAGCGACAGTATAAGTTGATAGTGTTGTGTTTTTGTGCGAAAGACGGGCTATTTGCTGAAATAACTGGGTGTTCCACAGTTCTGGGTTTTTGCTGGGGGCAAAACCATCCAGATACCAAGCATCAACTTGTGCATGCAGTTGTTTTAAACTTGCTGTAGCATCAGCAATCATCAGTGTTAATGTGACACGCAACGACTTAAAATGTAAGCGATGAAATCCATAGAACAGTTCTTCAGGATAAAGCTTGATTAGCTGTTGGCTGTAGTCACTTAATTCTGGGAAGGAAGATAAAGATTGTTTTAATTGTTGGCTGGATAAAGGGTGTAACTCACAGCTTAAATAATGCAGTTGTTGGTGACTTTTGCTTGTTTCTGACCAAAGTTTTAAGGTGTTTGTAAAGTTTAATCCTGTACCGAAGCCAGTTTCTGCAATGGTAAAATAGTCTTTACTCAGCCAGTTTTGTGGCAAATTGTTGCCTTTTAAAAAGACGTGTTGCTTTTCTTTGGCGCCTAAGCCTGCTTGAAAATAGATGTCCTTGTAATTGTGCGAATAAGTGGAATGGCCATTGGCGTTAAATTCTAGTTGCAGTGAATCGGCTAATTGCAGTGGAAAGACTGTGTGTTTCATAAAGTGATATCGCTGCACTGTTATCGGTATCAACTTCCAATTCGATTAACAGCAAGCCATTACATGGCTAAATTTATTGTTCATGCAGAATTATCCGTAAAAATCCAAACCCCGATAGAACAATGCATTGGAAAAAGCAAGAAATTTTAAATCGGGATTTGGGAGTTGATAACGGGTGTTTTAAAAGTTAAAACGCAAACCAATGCTCCAGCGTTGTAAATCTGAATCTCGTTTGTAGTCAACATAGCTGGCAAATGTATCGGTAAAACTATAGACACCGCCCACAACTAATGAAGTATTGTCATCGTTTCTACCTGTATTAAGATATTCAATGGCTCCTTTAAGTTCTAACTTGGGAAGAACCATGCTTCGGACACCTGAAGTTATTTCAAAACCTGATTCGCTATCTCCAGATTCTGGGTTGATATTCAAATAGTCAAGCTCAGCAAAAAAAGTAGTTGTGTCTGTAAAATTGTACTTGTAGCCTAAGCCTACTGTTGTAAATCCAACTGATAAGCCAAAGCTGGAAATGTTGGTATAATCACCAGCAACATAAAGAAATTCGTTGATTGTTAGGCTTCCTTTAAATTCAAAGCCATCAGTTTTATCGCTAGACCCGTCTAAATTCCAATTGGAATAGCCAATATCTAAATAATCGAATGATGGGTTTTCAGCTGATACAGTCAAAGAAAGTGATGACAAAAGTGCCAACACTAATGTTTTTTTATTCATAATTTTATCCTTGAGACCTTTGCAAATTTATGCAAGGAGTCTCTCCTGTTAATTTAAGTTAATTGAGCTCTGGTAATTTCGAATCTCGATACACCCAAATTCCGATATAGAAATCACGATGCTAGCACTAGCCATTTTCATGTCTTAGAAGTCATAATCAAATGAGTCATATTCATAACTAAAAATGGTGGGAATAAAACCCACATCGGCTATTTTCTCCTATTAAATTCACCCAATAGAGTGACTATTTGGTCAAATTTAATAGAAAAAACTAGCTCAATGTGGAGTTTCATCCCAATCATTCTTAGTTATGAATATGACTCAAATTTTTAGAAATTCCTGTTTCGGTCAGTACCAGAGTTGAAGGTGTCATTGTGCCTTCGCGTGCATAATATACTTTTCAACGCGTAAAATCAAAATATTTCCCTTTATAGGACAGGAATTATTCGGTGCATTATGGGCTTGTACTCTCATTGTGATTTTCTATATCGGGATTTGGGTAATATTTTTTTTTGAAATATCTTAAGTTGCCGTTAGTCCGTGTATTTTATTAATTTGATTATCAGGGATGCCTGAATTTCAGCATTTGAATTTCAATTATTATTGAGTATTGAGGCTTCTAGTTTATCGGTGCCATAAATAGCCGTTGAATAAAGGCTGTCAATTTTACTTGGATCCTTATAGGCTTGCTTGAGTATGTTGCCCAACACTTCAAATTCTTGTTGATGGTTCTTATTGGATTGGAGTTGCATCTTTTTTGCCATTTCCTTGAGCTCTTCATCTACTTTTTGTGGGTTTCTTTTTTGGATTAGGATTTTTTTTCTTAATTGCTGATACCAGTGTTTGTTGGAGTTGTTTGCATAGACCACACGAGACTTGATTAAAGCAGCATGTTCCCATAGCCATGCTTCCTTTGTTTGGTAGTTTTCGAAGTTGTTTTGGCTGACGATTGCCGCTCCAGATTTGCCATTCGGTCGAAGTTGAGTGTCGAGTGTGTAAAGCTTTCCTGAATAGCTGTGAACAGTCAGCAGGTGAAATATACGCTTTATCCAGCGCATAATAAACTTATGATTATCACTGGTTATTTCTTGATTCATGATGAAAACCAAGTCAAAGTCAGAATTGAGATGCATGTTTCTCATGGCCAGTGAGCCATAGGCTATAATAATCAAATCATCGGTTTGGATGTTTGAGGATAGATTTTGTTGCGATTGGTACCAAGCATATTGAATAACCCGAGCTAATATAAACTCGGCCAAATCGGATAAGAGCCAGCATGTTTGTAGTCCGCTGTGTGTTTTAGTGACATAGGCATTGATGGTTTTAAATTGAAATCTTAATTTAAATTGTATGAGAGTTTCTAGCTGGGCTTCATCGTCTGTTGGTTTGTGTTTTTTTGAAAATATTTTCCATTGCTCTTCTATTTTAAAATCCCTTGGGTCGCTGTCCTCAAACAACAATTCTAGCAGAGCTGGAGTTTTAGCCAATGCGGTGGAAAAATAGGCGCTGTAAGTAATTAGTTTGACTAGTTTTTGCAAGATAGGAGGGGATTCTATCAACATCGAAAGATAACTGCTGCGCCGACAAACTGCATCTAATACTGATTGATAGCGGCTGAGGCAAAGTTCTTGATCTTTTAAGTGGCCTAGAAAAGGCACAATGGCATCGAGAGCTGCATACAATTTGTGTTTGATGGTTTTGGGCAATTTTCTTTCGGTGACTTGATCTTTAAGTTGCTGGACTTTGGAGTGCTTTGTTGTCTGTTTTTCATCGCTTTTATTGGATAAAAATAAAGCATCAAAGATGTTGTGAACATTTTTTCGATGCTTATTCAGCCGTTCTAAAAATTGATATTCGTCTTTGCAATCCATGAGTTTTGCAATGTGAGAAACATCATTAGGAAGGTGGTGAGTATCACGGTCATGAATGATTTGGCAGAGGTTTTCTAATTTTCGTAAAAATAACCATGCAGTTGTCAACTGTTTCAAATTGTTGACAGACAGATGGCCAAAGTCGCAAAGTTGCTGCATTTTGGACCACAAATCAGCGCCTCTTAACTGTTTGTTTCGCCCTGCAAAAGTGATTTGCAAGGTCTGAACAATAAATTCAATTTCTCGAATTCCGCCATAACCCAGTTTCAAATTATCTTGGTCTTGGCTTTGTTTGCGTTCTATTTGTTGTTTGATTTGACGCAAAGATTCAAAGATCGAATAGTCCAGATATTTCCGATAGACGAAAGGTTCTATTTCTTTAAGTGTGTTTTTGGCACTTATTTCATCGCCAGCAACAAAACGCGCTCTTAACCACGCATAACGCTCCCAGTCGCGGCCTTCGTAATGCAGGTATTGCAACAAATGTTCGACACTGCAAACCAAGGGAGCGGCACTGCCAAAAGGGCGAAGACGCATATCGACACGATAAACCAAACCATCAACCGTTGTACTGTCCAGCAGTTGGATGATTCTTCGGCCCATGCGATTAAAATAACTTTGTCCTGACAACTGCTTGGGGCCGTTGGACAGTGCAAAGTCACTGCTAAGACCCGAGTAGCAAAAGATTAAATCAACATCTGAGCTATAATTGAGTTCGTACCCTCCTAATTTTCCCAGTGCGAAAATGATAAATGTAGCTGTTTCATTGTTGCCGTTTTTCAACTCTCCGTACTTCTCTATAAATTCTTGTTGACTGATTTGAAAAGCATGAGAAATTAACAGTTGAGCGAGTTGACTGGTGAGTTTTAGTGTTTGCAGGTGGGTGTTGTTTTGTAAATCATTGTTGGCAATGATTGCCAGCCGTGATTGGCGGTAGTTGCGCATCAAGGCAAAAGCATCAAGGTGAGTGTTGTTTTTTTGAAAATTTTTCCAGTCGCTTTGTAAATCTAAAACAGCCGAATGCTGAGAGAGCAAATCGGCTGTTTTCTTGACTTGAGCTGCAACAAAGGGGCTCAAGTGCAGTAGCGGATTATCGTGTTTTGAAATAGGCATCTTCTGAGATGGCTAGCCATTTTTGACTTTGTTGGGCGAAAGAATTGTAGGATTGGTAAATTCTTTGACCCATGCTTGAACTTTCTCCTAACTCCTTGAACACATCTAAGGCGTGTTTTTTTAAGACTTTGAGAACGTCATCGGGATATTTTCGCAATTGCACTTTGTGTTCGGTTAATAAGGTTTGTAAGGCTGTTCTATTTTTGGCGGTAAAGTCAGAAAGCATATTTAGATTGGCAGCCATGCACGCTATTTTAACGATTTCTTTTAGATCATCGTCAAGTGCTTCATAAGCTTCCTTGTTGACAATGCCTTCTAGGCAAGCTGTTGGTTCGTGCCAGCCAGGATAATAGTAGTATTTGGCCGCTTGGTACAAACCAAAGGCCAAATCGTTGTAGGGACCCACCCATTCGGTTGCATCGATGTTGCCAGTTTGCAAGGAGGTGAAAAGCTCGGCACCTGGCAATAGTTTTGGCGAACCACCTGCTCTTTTAAACACTTCTCCACCCAAGCCAGGGATACGCATAACTAATCCTTGCATGTCTTCGATGCTATTTATTTCTTTGTTGAACCAGCCGCCCATTTGCACGCCTGTTTGGCCAACAGGAAATGGCACAAGATTGAATTGAGAGTAAAGTTCTGTCCACAAATCTAGACCACCTCCATGGTAGAACCAAGCATTCATCTCTTGGGCATTCATTCCAAAAGGAACGGCGCCGAAAAACTGAGCTTCGGGCACTTTTCCTTTCCAATAATAACTGCCCGCGTGCCCCATTTCTGCCGTGCCTCTGGAGACAGCATCAAAGACTTCTAAGGGGGGAACGAGTTCTCCTCCACCATAAACAGTGACATGGATGCGTCCGCCACTCATGCTGTTGATTGTTTGTGCTAAAAAGTTAGCTCCTGTGCCCAATGCAGGGAAATTTTTGGGCCATGCTGTCACCATTTTCCATTGGTGTTTTTGACTGCTGCCTTTCTCTTCAGTGCAATTTTGCGTTTTAGGTTTGCAAGCGCTTAGGGCTCCTGCAATGCCAGTGGCTCCAAGAGCCTTTATTATATTTCTTCTTTTCATGGTTTATTTGCATGCCTTTTTGATGTTGTTTTGTAATCGCACAATGCCTTTTTGGTATCTGCGTTGTTTCTTTTGTCGCTTGGTTTCATTGAGGTAGATGTACCCGCCTGAATTAGGGTCTTTTTTACGGTAGCTCATGGCGTTTTTATAATCTTTTAAACGCGTCTTTGCTTTAGCGCAGGTCTTTCTTTTTCTCGCTGCTTTTGCTCTAAGTTTTTGGTCTTTTTTTAAGTAGGCGTCCAGTTTTTCTTTATTGCTTAACTGTTTTGTTTTATTGCTTGGTTCTGCAACACTTGGCGCAGCGGTTGATACGTCTTTTTTATTTGTGGTTTTTAGCTGAATTTCATTGGCTTTGTTGTTTGTTGGCTTTTCGGATGAATAATGTGTGTTACCTTGTTCATCCACCCATTTGTAGATTTTATCAGCAGCAGAACCTGTTAAAGAGAATAAGATTAAGAAAAATACTGATGTTTTGATGGTCATTTTATTGAGTGTTATCGGCAGTTTTGTCGAACAGCTTGTTGGGCAGTATTTATGATTTTTTGTCGTTGCTTGTCTTCAAGATAGAGAGTTTCGCCTGTTTGCGGATCCTTTCGACCAAAACGCGTTTGTACTTGAAACTTTGCAATAACTGATTTGGCTTTGTTGCATTTTTTGGAGCGTTGTTGCTTTAGTTTTTGTGATTCTTCTCTTTGTTTATAGAGCTCTTCAATTCTTTGTTGGTTGCTGACTCTGTTCTCGTTGTTATCATAGCTCACAGGTGTTTCTGAGGCGCTTTCATTTAATTCTAATTCGGAGGTCTTTTGGTTTTCTGGTTTCTCTTGAGAATAATGTGTGTTACCACTGGCATCTGTCCATTTGTAAAATTTTTGATTTGCACTAAGCGATAACACGGACATTAACAATATACATAAAATTGAAATTTTCATTTACGACAAAGTTCTTTGATGGACTTTTTCGCTGTCTTCATCATTTTAACTCTTTGCGTATCATCCAATCGGATGTATTCTCCTGTTGCAGGGTTGATTTTTCTTACTCGGACTGTTTGCTGTAAGGTCGCAAGGTTCTTTTTAGCTATTTTGCAATTTTCTTTGTTTTGTTTGGCTAAAACTTTTTCTTTTTCAGTCTTGTTGTATTCGTCAATTGCTTTTTGTTCTGCTGTTTTTTCTTCTTCATCAGTTGTTTGATCTTCTTCTTGGCTTGAGTCATTTTTGGAGTAGTTAACCGGTTGTGAATAACTGGTGCTGACGTTGACTTCGGATGTTTTTTGCTGTTGTGGTTTTTTTTCTGAATAATGAGTGTTACCATCAGCATCAGTCCACTTGTAGAATTTTTGTTTTGCATCAGACAAATTATATGCCAATAGAAAGGTAAATAATAATAGATATTTCATCGCTATTCTCAAATCTGTTGTTTAGTTATGGCATTTATAGCATATTATTGCATAATTTTCTTCATTATTTTTCATCATGAATTGTTTTAACTCTGCCGACAACACCAGATTCGAGTCTAACTTTGATGCCGTGAGGGTGGTAAGCTGAACGAGTTAAGAGGTCTTGAATGATTCCTTCGGTGAGTGTCCCGCAACGTTGGTGCTGTTTTTGCACCACTGAGACGCGCGTTCCTTTTGTTAAGTTTTGACGTTTTGTAGCCTTCATAAGGGCTCCTGTTGATATGTTGAAAAAAAATCGCGCATTCGGCCAATGGCTTCTGTTAGGACTTGCACGTTGGGCAGAAACACCAGTCTAAAGTGATCGGTTTTTGGCCAATTGAATCCTGAGCCATGAACTAGCAGTATATGCTGTTGCTGCAATAAATCCAATACCATTGTTTCGTCGTTATGGATAGTGAATTTGACAGGGTCAACTTTAACAAATAGATAAAGAGCTCCCTTGGGCAGTGTAGCACTTAAACCAGGAATCTCATTAATAAGTTTGTGAGCCAGCAAACGTTGTTGATTAAGACGTCCTGAGCCAGTGATCAGCTCATTAATACTTTGGTATCCACCCAGTGCAGTTTGGATGGCAAATTGCGAAGGAACATTGGCGCACAAACGCATGGAAGCTATAATTTCCAAGCCTTGTATATAACTTTTGGCCTGTTGTGTTTTGCCACTTAACACCATCCAACCCGTTCGATATCCAGCAGCACGATAGGTTTTAGACAAGCCATTGAAAGTCACACACATGATATCGTCAGCTAATGATGCAATAGAAACAAAAGGAGCGTTGTCGTAAAGAATTTTGTCATAAATCTCATCGCTGTATATTATAAGTTTGTGTTTTCGAGCGAGTTCAACAATCTTTAATAAGGTGTCTTTGCTATAAACAGCTCCTGTTGGATTGTTCGGGTTGATTACAACAATACCTTTGGTGTTTGAGCAAATTTTGGCTTCCATGTCTTTTAAATCAGGCTGCCAATCATTGTCTTCATCGCATAAATAATGTACGGCTTTACCACCTGATAAATTTACAGCAGCAGACCAAAGAGGGTAATCCGGAGCTGGGATGAGAATTTCATCACCGTCATTAATTAACGCTTGCATAGACATGAGTATGAGTTCACTAACGCCGTTACCAATAAATATATTTTCAAACGCTAAGCTATTGAATCTTTCTTGATAATATTGGTAAATAGCAACGCGGGCTGAATACAAGCCTTTGGAATCGCAATAGCCTTCTGCATGTGGAAGGTTGTGAATAAGGTCTTTAACGATATCATCGGGCGCTTCAAAATCAAAAGCGGCAGGGTTTCCTATATTGAGCTTTAAAATTTTAGTGCCTTGCTTTTCGAGTTTAACGGCCGAATCTAGCACGGGTCCACGAATATCGTAACAGACACCATCGAGTTTTTTGGACTTAGCAATAATCATAGCGGACAAACCAACAAGAAAAGAGAGTAGTAAAGATGATATTTTAAACCTAATAGCAATGCGAGCTTACAGTTTTTAACATTAACTTAACAAAAAGCTTGGATAAGATTGATTTTATGTGACGCATTGCATAGAATTAACGAAGGGTAAAATTATAAATAATAAATTTAGAGGTAAATAAATGAAAATCAAACTATTAACAACTGCTCTTTTAGTTGGAGCAATTTCTATGGCAAGCGCTGGTAAATTTGATCAGCAAACAACTTTATTGCAGAGTGATCAAACACCGAATGGAAACTCAGGGTTTAGTACCCCAAATTCGTCTGTATTGTTAAACTTCAATACTACTCAAGGCGAATCATGGGATGGTCAAGATGATACTGATAATGTTTTTACAACCTGTGTTTCAGGTACGGCAATTACGGGTTTGGAGTGGAATAATGTTACAATCGAAACGGTAGGTGCTAGTTGGTTGTCTGAACCAGTCCTTCAATTCACAGATTCCTCAGGAAGTGCTTCTGCGGGTACTATTCTAAACTTAACTGTTGGTGTTGGAGATGATGCCCCAGGCGTTGCAACATACTCTTCTGGTGGAATTATTGATTTAACAGATAATAATATCGCAGATATTACTTCATTGGTTGATGGCAATTTTATGATTCAACTGTTTGAAAGCTTTGATGATAATGCTGATGGAATTGATGCCCTATTCACTAGTGGTACACTAAGAGTTCATGGTACCGACTTACAAGCGATCCCTGCGGGTCCTAACTGTTTGTTTGGTGCACTACCTCCAGTTATTATACCTGCTACAAATAATTTCGCATTGTTTGCTTTATTTTTAACATTGATGTTTTTTGGAAGAAGATTTATTAAACAAAAATAGATTTACTTTTTAGTAAAAGAAAAGGAGCTTTTAAAAGCTCCTTTTTTTGGTTTAAATATAGTGATTTTTTTAGACGGCTCCACTAAAAGTGTGAATTTCACTGTTTGTTTAGTCGCTTTTAAAACTACAAGATCATGGAAAAGTACCCGTGTGATCACTTTATTTAACGAGAACCAGGGAGAAAACAACACCCGATTCATATGCGCTGAATAAATGACCCTGTTTCTGTATCAGGATTTGGTTATTATTCAAATCCATTCATAAAGATGATATCAGAAATAATTTCCGTTGGCAAGGGCCAAACATAAGCTCCACGTGAACGAGTAAAGACCGCTAGAGTTGTGGCTCCTCGATCAATAGTCATATCCCAAATCATAACAGAAGGTAAGCCTTGGATGAATCGAAACCAAACGGGAGAAGTTTGCGATATATCATTAGTGTAGTACAAACCCCAGTCAGTTCCAGCAAAAACCATACCATTGACATTGGGGTTGACCATGACACTATCAACGGGAATATTGGGTAGATTTCCACTCTTATCCTGCCAAGTAAAGTTGGAACAATCAGCATTGCAAATAACTTCAAATAAATGACCTGGAGTATTAACAGTATTCTGATTGAATCCGCCAATCGCTGCATAAGCCGTTGTTGCAACATTTGCAGAAGTAACGACATCAAGAATTGGTCGGTTTGGTAAAACATTATTTCCGTCGGTGACATCTACCCAAGTAGCGGAATTTGAAGTGCCTGTACCCATATTAAAACCAAAGTAAACATTGCCATCATTGGTGCCAACAACGGCGATAGAGGCATCATTGATTCCATAGTGCATCTGGTTAATGATTGAACGATTTTGTAAAACTCCTTTTGTAAGATCGGGGCTGTTGATGTACCAATCTGAATTAAATATGCCTCCATTGATGGTTTCCCAAATGCGGTTGGTTCCAGCCATTAGTTGGCCGCATGTTGTACCAGAGCAGTCATGTTTGTTGAGGTGGAAGGGAAAGATAAAAGGAACATTTACATCGTTGGACCAAGGTGATACAAAATTATTATAGTTGCCGTTGATACCTGTTGTACTGATTCGCATATTTCCAAATTGAGATTCAACATAGACATTTTGCCCCTGTTTTGGCTCCATTGCTGCATAAATTCCATCACCTCCACTCACTCTGTTCCAAGTTTTTGCAATAAATGGTTCGTTTGTGGTATTCCATGAAGCCACAGAAGAGCCGTTGTCTTGAGCACCAGCAACAATGGATTTGTTTGAGCTGGTAGCAAAGTTTGCTGAAATATCTCCTGAATAAAATTCAATACTGTTGATGGTATTGTTTTGTTGTGTGTAAACAATATCTCGCGGATTAATTTCATCAGCATTACTGGTGAAGAATACTCCGCCATCGGAACCTAGTAACAATTTTTTTTCATCGCCAGCCACATAAGCTCGTGCATGGTGATCAACATGCACAAAATCACCGCTATTAGGGCCGCCGTTGTAACCGCAAGTACTGTTTGTAAAAGATGTGCCACCATTGGAGGATTTAAATAAATCAACCGCAGATAAAAATAAGGTATCGGGGTCACTAGGTGAAACGGTCATTCCCATATCGTACCAAGCTTGTGAACCCGCATTATCACAACCAAGGAAGCTATTGCTGTTCGCAACTTGGATCCAACTCGATCCAGCATCTTCAGTTCTCCAGACTCCTTTAACATTACGCGTTGTGATGTCAGCTATTTGAGCATAAAGTATATCATTATCCGAGGGAGCCATGGCTAAATCTATTCTTCCAATAGTATTATTTGGAAACGGCAAGCCTTCACCAGTGCCTGCGGGCCATCCATTTGTGGAATCTGTCAACAAACTCCAACTGGGGCAGCCAGAACTAGGAAAGTTTGTCTTGTAAACGCCATTAGCTCCATTTTTATCCAAATCTGGTTGAACTGCAGTGTTGTGTCCACGTGTTCCAATTGCAGCATAAATAACTCCAGTTGATGAAACTTCTAGTCCGGTAGTATCCTGCCGTTGTGTTGTAAAAGAATTGGTGAGACAAGGCCCTTGCCATTGGTTGCCATTGTCATAAGAAAAATAAATTCCTGTCTTAGTACCAACGACAATTTGATTGGAGTTAAGAGGGTTTGTTCTGATTTTTCCAATAGCTTGGTATTGAGGGAATTCGCCGTCAGGCTGATTGCGATAGGCTGAAAAAACTTCTTCTCCTAAGATTTCCCATGTTACTCCTGCGTTTTTAGAGCGTAAGACACCAGAGCTGCCAAAAGAATAGGAACCATACCTGAGGTCACCTGTTCCAGCATATATAATGTCAGAATCATTGGGGTCAAGATGCAAATCTCCAATAGCATTTCCATTTATGGCGGTATTGTCAGTAACATTGACCCAGATAGTATTTGTTCCGCAACAATTGTTGGTTTTCCATACTCCACCACCGTCAACGCCAGCATAAGCTATGCTCGAATTTGTTGGGTGAGTAACTATGACATTAGTGCGACCAGAAAACTTAGAAATCGATGATGCACTTAATGGTTTTGGCCCTAAGGCTGTAAATTCATGAACATTAAGAGGTTCAATACCTATGGATCTATTTTTATTAAATGCACCCGTTGGAACGCGAGCTGTGTTGTTTTTATGTGTTTCTCTTGCTTTGACATACCATGAGTTGTCAAATTTATTGTTTGGATATGCATATCTATCTTGCCAATAATCGCCTTGCATGGGTTTGAGCAAACTGTTGTTTGTTGTATTTTTCGTTTTGTAAAGACATGAGGAAAGCGTGAGAATAAGAGTGAAACATAAAAAAGAATTTTTTATCATGGTGTCATAGCTCGTGTAGGTAATCAATACTACGATTTTATCACAAATACATTTCTGTATCGGGGGTAGAACAAAAATTAATTGTACAATCCCATTGAATCATCTTGACTCTATAGTACACTTTAGAGTTTAGAATGCGTTTTTATTTTATAAGACAGATATAATTATGAAAATTGGAAAGTTATCTTCTTCGGTTGCGATTGATATTCAGACCATTCGCTACTATGAAACCCAAGGCTTACTTGAAGAACCAAATCGTTTGGAAAATGGCTACCGTGATTATTCTTCAGAAACGATCGCTCAATTGAATTTTATTAAAAAAGCCAAGCTTGTGGGTTTTACCTTAAAGGAAATCAAGGAATTGTTGGCCATACAAGTCACAAAAGACGAACACACTTGCAAAGAGGTGAAGAATTTCACGCAAGTGAAACTTGATGAGATTAGTCAAAAGATAGAGGAGCTGATGGAAATAAAGGCAGCACTGCAAAAGATTCATAAATCCTGTTGTGGTGGCAATGAAACAGCCATCCATTGTTCAATATTGTCAGCTTTGGAGAATTGAAATGAATGAATTTATCAATAATCTTTATTACCTTACTTTGGACGCTTCTTTTTGGTTGGTGATTGGTCTGTTCATAGGCGGCCTCTTTAAAACATTGATTCCTACAACATTTTTACAGAAGCACCTCAGTCATGAAGGGTTTGCCTCAATAGTTAAGGCTGCAATTTTAGGAGCACCGCTGCCACTGTGTTCTTGTGGAGTGATTCCCGCCGCTATGGGTTTGCGTCAGGCTGGAGCTTCCAAGTCTGCTACAACTTCCTTTTTGGTTTCGACACCTGAGACTGGAGTGGATTCCGTCTTTATTACTTATGCTATGATGGGACCTTTTATGGCTGTTGCTCGTCCAATTATTGCTTTAACTTCTGCTATAACAGCAGGAACTTTGGTTAATATTTTCGATGGTACAGAAGACGATAGTACAGATATAGATAGCAAAAAACTACCGTGTTGTTCATCAAAAACAGCAGCAGAACCAGTAGAGTCAGTTAGTTGTTGTTCTAGTAAAGAGGTTGATGAGGATAAGGACAGTTGTTGCAGTGAAACACAGGCAGCCTCTAACGCTTCGGATAGATGGGGCGCAAAAATTATTCAGGGAGTAAAATATGCATTTACAGATTTGTTGGACAATATAATATTTTGGTTGATTATTGGCTTGGCTTTCGCAGCTATTGTCCAAACTTTTGTGCCGCATGACCTGCTAATAAAATATGGAACAGGATGGACAGGTATGCTTGTGATGTTGTTGGTTGGTATTCCAATGTATGTGTGTGCGACAGCTTCTACACCTTTGGCAGCAGGGTTTTTATTGGCAGGTGTTTCTCCAGGGGCTGTCATTGTATTTTTGTTAGCAGGACCTGCAACAAATATGGCGACACTTGGTATTATACAAGAGCAAATGGGCCGACGTACCATGGGCTTGTATTTGCTGGGTATTATGTCAATTGCTTTGGTGAGTGGCTTTGTTGTTAATGCCTTAGTTGACTTGTGGAGTATTGATATAACACAGCACTTATCGGTTGGTCACGGTCATACTCCTGAGTTGTTGCAGCTGGCTGCATTTTTGTTATTGTTGGTTTTAAGCTTAAGGAAATATATAAAAAGATAGTTGAGTCATATTCAGCTAACAAAGCTACTGTATCGAGATCCGCTGAATAATTATAGATAGCCCTATTTCACGTTCCACTATCGGGATTTGAACAATAAAAAAGCCGCATTTCTGCGGCTTTTTTAGTAAGCAATAAGGACTATTTATTCAAATCCATCAGAATAGATTAAATCTAGATTTGCTGGAAGTGTGCAATTTCCAACAGAAGTTGGATTGACAGAAACAGTAATTCTCGAAGCAGGAACAGTAGCACTATTCGCATTAAGTACGACATCATTGAAGTACATGGTATTTAAATTAGCACCTGCACAAGCATTGTAATCAATAGTAATCACTTGAGATTGATTTTGATTCAAGGTAAATGTACTAGGAGAAACTACAATTAATGCCTCATCACTCAATTTTACAGGACTGGTATTCCACGTCAGAGTAGTGGCTGATTTATTGGTCACTGTTCTTGTCCAGCTACAGCTTCCAGCACAAGCATTGCTTCTAAGGCTTGGAATATTGAGGGTTTCAGGTGAACCACCATTTGCAGGGTCTGCTGCCAGATAATTCGCAAAAGTCTCATTCATAACTAGGGCACTTATTGCTGATTTGGATAAATCAGCGGTACCACTTCCAACATCATCTGCATTGGCAGCTTCTTCAGTGCCACTTAATGAATCTGAAATGACCTTGTCGGCTGTCATCATCATCGCTGACTTGATTTCTGAAGGGGACCAAGTTGGATGGGCAGCGATCATTAAAGCAGCGGCACCAGCGACATGAGGTGCGGACATAGAAGTTCCGGTTAAAAAGGCATATTCATCAGCTGCTCCTAAATTGCGATAGGCAGCAAATATATTGGTGCCTGGCCCATTAATATCAGGTTTAGTAACAGAAAATGAAGTGTTTGGGCCTCTCAAACTGCTGGTGTTTAATATATTTCCAAGGGAATCAATTAAACTATAGACTGTAGCGGCAGAAATGAAAGCTCCAACATCGGTAGCTACAACAGAGTTGATAAATGCAACGATGGCATTGCCATCTGCAAGACCAATCATAACAGCAGGGATAGTGGTAGATTCAATACCACCCATAACTATTGGCACATCTGAAACGCCGTTATAAATAATAGCAGCTATGGCGCCTGCAGCAGCTGCATTGTCAATTTTACTGGCAAAACTACAGCTCCCTCGTATGATAAGAGCAATCTTACCCGTAAATGCATTGCTGTCAGTATAAGCGGTGCAACCTTCTTGGTTTCCTGCTTGAACATTGCCAGCATAGAGCAAGTCAGCATTAACAGGGCCATTGAAATTGTTGGCGACTCCGAGTAAACCATACATGTTAGTTAAACTCGCTGGGAAAGGAGTCGGCCGAGTTATTGAGACGGGATTGCTATTGGCTCTATTGTGTGATGAGTTTGCAACAGAGAGTAACCAAGGCCCAAGATGATTAACTTCACCTACTGGGTCTGGTGTGTTCTCTCTGGTGTTTCCTGCAGAAGCTGAAACTACAATACCTGCAGCAACGGCATCCAAGTAAAGGCGATCGGAATCTCCCCATGGAAAAGTACCACCACTGATTGAATAAGAAATCACATCAACCTGATCATCAATGGCTTGATTGATTGCTGCGGTGATTGCAGCACCAGAGCAACCTTCGGTACAAACATCGTAATTAATGAGGTGAGCATGAGGAGCAACACCAGAGATGCTTTGAGCTCCTAGGGTTTGCCCAGTAGTGGTGACAAATCCGCCTGGTGGAGCCGAAATTTTATTGCCTACAGCTGTACTAGCCGTGTGAGACCCGTGTCCGTTTGAATCTTCTGGCCCATCAGTTTCAGTTCCATCGTCGGCAAAATCCCAAGCACCAATATGTTTGTTATTACAAACGAATGTTGCATTACAAGCTGATCCAGGTACGAAATTTCCAGCTCCTAATGGATTGGCTGCAGCAAAATCATAACCATCTTCAGAGACATCAGAAAAAGAAGGGTGGGTCATATTCAAGCCAGTATCAAGAACACCAACGACGACACCTTCCCCTTGGTTGGGAACGTTAGCAGGCATTGCAGAACCACTCCAAAGAGTGTCGGCACCAATAAATGTTGGGCCTGCGTCGGTATCTAGTTCGTATTGGACATCTTTGATGACGCTTTTAACACCAGGCATGCCTCTTAGAATATTGGCTTCTTGAGCGGTTAACTTGGTAGCAAAACCATAGTTTGCAAACAAATAATCAAACTTAGTCGTTAATTTGCGACTTAATTGAGAATGAAATGAAGACTTTACAGCAGCAAGATCGTTTCGAAGATACGAAAGGTAAGCTAAAGAATCTGCTGATTTGGTGTCCAACTTTTTAGTGCCCAATTTTAGAGGCGAGGTGGCATTATAGCCGCTCACATCTCCAGAATAATGAACCAGGCCAGGCTTGTCTAAGCTGATGATGTACAGGTGTTGTAATTCATCAGTGGCGCTGATAGGACTTTCAATAGCATTGGCATTTAAAGCCAAAAATAGATTGAATAGTGTAATTTTAACTAATAATGATTTCATATGAATAATTTTTCCTCTGTTGTGATGATGGTTATTTGATGGCAATTATGGCATCCATTTCTACCAGTGAATTTTTTGGTAATCCAGCAACTTCTATGGCTGCTCGTGCAGGATAAGGTTGATCAAAGTATTCGGCCATAATCTGATTGAGAACGGCAAAATGCGATAAATCTTGCAAAAAAATACTAAGCTTTAGAGTGTTCTGAAGGCTTGTTTCGGCCGCCAAGGCAATAGCTTGTAGGTTTTTGAAGACTTGATGGGTTTGCTTTGAAAAGTCGTTCTCCAGCATTTCTCCTGTTTCAGGTACTATTGGGATTTGTCCAGATGTATAAAGTACATTATTGTGGACGACCGCTTGCGAATAAGTACCGATGGCTGCTGGAGCATTTTCGGTATGTATGATGGTTTTCATATTTCCCCCAAATATTTATTATTTACCAAATCCAGATTGAGCGCACTCAATGTATATACAAGCCCTTTATAGGCCAAAGAAATACTCAATAAAGCTTGTTATCAATGGTGCAATCTGGCTTTTTTGAATTTCTTGCCCATATCAATGACAAGCACTTCCATTCGCGATCCTGTATCGGGATTTGGGTCTTTGAAACTTTTGCAAAATATGCAAAGGTCTCTATTTGAATTCTTTACGAGAAGCTTTTAAAACTTCTGGTAGTTGTCTCAATTTGTATAAAATGTTCTCAAGCTTGTGAGTGTTGGCAATACTGAGGTGAAATTCCAGCCCAGAATAGTTGCCATCTCTATCAACTTGTTCAAACCTTTCTATATTACCATGGTTTTCAGCAACAACGCTGGCTAATTTGGCTAAAACCCCTTGTTTATTTATAACATCCATCTGAATAGTGGTCTGAAACATGATGTCCTTTTCTAAATCCCACTTCATTTTTATCATTCTTTCTGGGTTTTTTTCGAGTTCTTCTAAGTTAGCACAATTCTTTCGGTGGATCATGATACCTTTGGCTGGACTGAGATAACCGACCACTTCGTCATCGACAATGGGTTCGCAACAGTGGGGATAGTTGATAATTGAGCCTTCTTTTCCGGTAATTGAAAAAGCTTCCTTGGGTGAGTAGTTTTTACCTACGCTGCGTTGTTTTAACAAAGGCAAGAGTTTTCTTGCAGCAATTGACGGCAATAATTCGCCCAAGGCAAAAGATTTTAAGAGCTCATCCATGTTGTCTTTTTTGTAATATTTTAAAACGCGTTTGATTGAACGTTTGTCCAGAGAGTCAAAAGAATAACCATAAGTATCAAGAGCGCGGTCTATCATTTTGTGTCCAACAAATATAGCGTCTTCTTCTTTGATTTGTTTCAGTGCATGCCGAATTGCTGTTCGGGCTTTGCTGGTGGTGACATTGCGCAGCCACTCTGCTTTTAAAACAGAGGTCTCTGAGGTTATTATTTTGACTGTTTGTCCTGATTCTAATTTTTGTTTTAGGGATGCGTGTTTGTCGTTGACTTCGGCAGAGATGGCCTTAATACCAACATTGCTATGAATCGCAAAGGCAAAATCAAGCACTGTGCTCTGCATAGGAAGTTGAATAATCTTTCCTCTGGGAGTGAAGACATAAATTTCATCGGTCATTAAATCCCGTTTCATGTTTTCATAAAACTCTAGCGAGCTTCCTGTCTCTTTTTGTAGATTGAGCAGGCTTCCAAGCCAATTTCTTGCCAGAGTTAAACGAGTACCAGTACTTGAGTCGTCGCTTTTATACATCCAGTGGGCTGCGACACCAGATTCGCAGACTTTGTCCATATCTACCGTTCTGATTTGTATCTCTATGGCCAGTCCGTAGGGTCCTGTCACCAAAGTGTGAATGGATTGATAACCGTTGGTCTTAGGTACGGCAATATAGTCTTTAAAGCTGCTTTCGCGAGGAGTATATAAACCATGAATAACGCCCAGAGCGATATAGCATTCTTGTACTGTTTTAACGATGACTCGGATTCCAAAAACATCGTGAATTTGTTCGAAATTTAAGTTCTTTCTTTTTTGCTTAGAATAAATACTATAGAGCGACTTTTGGCGACCATCGACATCTGCGGTTAAGTGAGAGTGCAACAAGGCTTTAATTATTTTTTTCTTGATTTTTTTAATGGCGCCTTTTCTATGACCAGAAAACTCTTTCACTTGGAGAGATATTTTTTCTGCCACATTGGGCAACAGCGCATGAAAGGCGTGATCTTGCATCTCATCTTGTATTTTTCTTAATCCCAATCGTTCAGCAATAGGCGAAAAAACATCCAATGTTTCGCGAGCTATTCTTTTGCGACTGGATTCGCTCATGGCGCCAATAGTACGCATGTTATGAAGCCTGTCGGCTAACTTAATAATAATAACCCGTACATCTTCAGCCATGGCAAAAAGCATTTTCACAAAACTTTCAGCTTGGGCTTCTTGCAAGTTACGGAACTTCAATTTATCCAGTTTGGTAACAGCTTGCACCAAATAAGCCACTGTATTATTAAACTCTTGGCTTAAGTCGTCTTGAGTGACTTCAGTGTCTTCAATGGTGTCGTGCAAAAGAGCAGCACATAAGGAGTCGATATCAAAGTTTAATTCAGAAAGGATGCTAGCGACAGCAATGGGATGGGTGATATAAGGTTCACCCGATTTGCGAAATTGGTTGCGGTGGGCATTAGCGCCAAAATGAAAAGCTTTTTTGAGTTTCTTTTGTTCGTTGTTAGTGAGATAGCGGAGAGTGTTACGTGTAAGTGCTTTGTATGCAGCGACGACCGCAGGGTGTTTTAAAATAGTTGTGACGTCAACTTCTGTCACGACTGTTTGGCTTTAGAATGCTTGAGAGTCCCAATTCTCGATATAGAAAACACGATTACAGGACAAGCTCTTAGTGATTGCACTCTAAGTCGTGTTTCTATATCAGGATTTGGGATATAAGTATTTGAGAAAGTGGAAGATTGAAGCATTGATAAAATACAAGACAGTTCAAATTTACATCATTTGAGAATCTTGTTCCTCTGCTGCAGCGTTCCATTCGTCCAGTTCTCTGGCGCGTTTTTCTTCTAATTCTAATTCTTTTAGTTTTTCTTCTGTCATGAGCCCGGCTGCTATTTCACGCAAGGCTAAAACGGTAGGCTTATCATTTTCTTCATCAACCAATGGAGCTTGGCCATTAGCAATGAGTCGAGCGCGTTTGGCGGCTAATTGCACCAATGCGAAACGGTTTTCTACGTGTTCTAAACAATCTTCAATAGTGACTCTTGCCATGATATTTTCCTAATTAATCTGTTCATTGTGATAAATCGACCGCGTATATTAACAAACTCATGCAGATAATGGTATTTATCTTAATGAATTTAACGTTTTTTTATAGTTTTCAGCTGTATCATTAGCCATGTTCATTTTTATTTCACCTTTGAGGTAAATGTGCTTGTTCAGATGATTGTTAGCAAAGATGGCAGTGTCCAAAGACAAAGGGCCATTTAAGTCAGTTAACAGTGGATGCTGAGAGTCAAGACTGATCCAGTTGGCTTGTTGACCAACAGCTATGCCTAATAAGGCTTGTTGGCAGGCTTGCGCCCCTGCGGAGGTGCTTTGATTCCACAAAAAGGTGCCTGCATGCTGGCTTTGCTGTGAGCTAGCAATCACCCGCTTTTGCAGTTGCAAGCGCTGAGAATATTCCAGAAGTTGCAACTCTTGCATGGGATTGATAAGAATGTGACTGTCCGAACCAATAGCAAATCGACCGTTGATTTCAATGAATTTTTCAAGTGGAAAAATCCCATCGCCAAGATTAGCTTCGGTCAAGGGACAAATACCAGCTACGGCTTTTGATTGAGCGATAAGCTTGATTTCATGATCAAGCAAATGAGTCGCGTGGATTAAGCACCAATTTTCATTTACATCAAAATGATCGTACAGTAATTCAACAGGTCTTTTGCCTGTTGCAGTCAAGATTTGCTCAACTTCGGCGAGCTGCTCAGAAATATGAATGTGTACGGGCTGTCCAGAATAGAGTTCAGCTAACACTTCTCGCATTTGTGCCAAAGAAACAGCACGCAAGGAGTGAAAGCAAAGACCGATATTTTGACCATGATGCAGCTTTGATTCTAGTGTGCGATACAGCTGAATATATTCATCCACCGAAAGTTTAAAACGTTGTTGTTGTGGCGACAATTCTGTTCCATCACAGTGCGCTTGAGTATAGAGTACGGGCAATAATGTTAAGGTAATTCTGGCATCGTGAGCCGCATCAATGATGGCTTGAGACATGCGAAGAGTATTTTCTGGCTCTTTAAGGTCGCGGTGCAAATAATGAAACTCACAAACCGAACTATAACCTGCTTGCAACATTTCTTCGTAACAATACCGTGCGATATGATAGAGTTGTGTGGCATCAATTTGATTGGCATACTGATACATCAATTTGCGCCAGGACCAGAAACTGTCATTGGTGGAAGTTTTATACTCTGTTAGCCCTGCCATGGTTCGCTGAAACACGTGCGAATGGCAGTTGGGCATCATTGGAATGGCACATTGCAAGCTTTTATCCTGCTTAGCTGCGAATTCTTGCGAACTAATGGCTGAAATCAGGCCTGCCGAATCAAGCTCAATGCGTATGTTTTCTTGCCAGCCATCATTTAATAAAATATTCTTACAAAAGAAACTGTTCATAATCTAGAGTAGATGCCTGACTTCTGGCAGGTATTTTTCGAAAGATCCTGTGTTGAAAACAACGACTTGCTGACCTTTCTCAATCAGGCCTTTTTTTGACAAGGGTTCAAGAGCGGCCATGCAAGCCGCAGCTTCAGGACAAATCCACCAGTGTTTTTCTTGCCAAACATGACTGAGGTTTTTGCTGATGTCTTCTTCACTGATGGCGATGGAAACACCGCCACTCTTGCGAACAATATCCAAGACTTTAAAATGACCCACACCTCCTGCAACATTGAGCCCAACAGCCAAGGTATGCCCTGCTTGAGTTGGAATGGGTTCAAAAGCTTTATTTTCGAAAGCCTGTGTAATAGGTTGAGTGGCTTGGGATTGAACAGCAATGATTTTGGGGCGTTTTGAATCGATCATTCCTAATTGTTCGAGCTCGTCAAAAGCTTTCCACATACCTAAGATGCCAGTGCCACCACCTGTTGGATACAAAATAACATCGGGCAATTGCCATGAGTCGCTCATGTTGTTGGGTTCTGCTAGCTCCAATCCCATGGTTTTTTTGCCTTCGATACGCCAGCCTGGTTCTTGAAATGTAGCGACGTTGAAGTAATTTTTGGGGATAAATTCGGCTTTCATCATTTCCCCTGCCTCTTTTATGGTGCCTTTGACCATTTTAAGGTGGATAGTGGGGTTGTGAAAGCTTAAGGCAGCAACATTGCCTTGAATGGGGCTTGGCGTATCATCGGGCATAATGATGACAGCTTCCATGGCCATTTTGTCAGCATAAAAAGCCAGAGAATCCCCAGCATTGCCTTGGGTAGGAACAACGAGTTTTTTAAGACCAAAATGCTTTGCCATATTAATAGTTACGGCCATCCCACGGTCCTTAAAACTCAGTGTTGGATTTTGACCGAAACCTTTGTGCCCCTTGCCTTCGTCCTTAATAAAAAGTTCAAAACCATAGGATTTGGCAACTTTGTGGTCAGAATATTCAAGTAAAGGAGTATAACCCTCACCAAAATCATAAAAGCCTTCACTCATGGGTAATAAGCCAGAAAATCGCCACAGGCTCTCCCGTTCTGGGTGATACCAATTATTTTCAGCTTTGATGGATTCACAGTCATAAACAACTTCCAAGGGACGTTGGTCATCAGGGCAGAGATTCATAAGTTTGTCTTTTGGATATTTCTTTTGACAAAAAGAGCATTGCAAGTGTTTGAAATTTGGATTTAGCATCTCAGTATTAAATCAAGTATAGGGAGTTTGTACAATAATTTTTTAACTTTGAAAGTTAAGAATGTTGATAATGATTAAGAGCATCTCGATTTTTGCTTGTTTTAAAAATAAAAAATTTTACAGTTGAACTTTTTGAAGATATAGGTATCATAAAAGGCACAACTTCATTTTGGACGTTTTTTTGAAAAGAGTGCATCACAAAAACCTGATTTTGGCCCTATTGCTATTGTTTGCAGGCCAAGTCTTGTCTGCACCTTTTGGTCAATGTTCAGCACAAAATGATGGCTCAAATCAAAATTCAATGATGTCTATGGTTTCAATGATGGATCATGAAATGCCAATGACGCATCACAGCGATTCCTCCTCTGCGACAGATATAAAAATGGATTGTTGTGAAGACTGCACCTGTCCAATGGACATGTGCCTTTCTCAGATTTTTTTCTCCACAAGTGACCATGAGATTGTTGCTGTAATTTTACAATATTCACAAGTTTTTGATTTTTCCATACGCATTAAAAGCACCTATCCAAGCTCGATTTATCGTCCACCAATTCTAAGTTAGTCACAAAAGAGATTCGTCTAAAATTTGGCGTTTTCTCTAATTCCCGTGTACATTATTAATATTTTGTACCCATTAAATGGCCTTTGATTATTGGTCGAAAATATAAACCCCAAAACTCAAAAGAGAATAACAAGCATAGCGTAAGTTTTTAACTAGCATACAGCTTTCTGCTGTGTTTTTATCTTGGAGTTTGGGTAATACAAATTATCAGGAGTAATAAATGAAAAAATTAATTTTAATCGCATTCGTACTAGTGACATCGCTAGCATTTGCATCGACAGACAGAGCCAAGGACCAAGAGTCCATTAAAACCATAATTGCCGGAATCAAATACGGTTGGGAGAATGGCGATGGCAAGCCTTTTCGAGAAAACTTTCTTGATTTTGAGGGAGCAAGATACATCGAGTCAGGCGGACAAAATGCAGGCTTAGATAGCTTGGTCAACCATCACGTAGAGCCAGAAAAAGATGCTTTGGAATACCTTAAGTTAGATTTCAGCGACATCGAAATTCATTTTGAAGGCGATTTCGCATGGGCTATTGCAACGACGCGAGTAAAGGGAAAGGTTAACAACAGCGAAAAAACGTTTGACAAAACAGGATACCAAACCTTTTTATTTCGTCTAGTAGATGGTCAGTGGAAAGTAGTTCACACCCACTCTTCATCCCGTAATTACAAGCCTAAAGGCAAGGCACATGGGCATGACAAAGCTGCAAAAGATGTGGAAAAAGATTCTGACAAGCATGAAGCTAAAGAAGAACACAAGCATTAAAAAGTAAAATCAAAGAGATAGGAAAATGAGTCATTCAAACACACATTCAGCTCATCGCCGAAAATTCGTGACTGGAGTTGCAGCAGGCTTGCTGTACGGATTTGCTGGGTTTTCTAGCAGTCGTACTGTAAGTCTTAGCAATACTGGTGGATTTCATCATCATCCCTGGCTAAAGGGACAGAAATTCGATTTAAATATCGCTTACCAAGTGGTTAATTTTACTGGTAAAGAGCGTTTAGCAACAACAGTAAATGGCTCATTTCCCTGCCCGACATTGTATTGGCAAGAAGGGCAGGAAGTGACTCTTAGAGTTACCAATACACTAAAACATTCCAGCTCCATTCATTGGCACGGAATAATTTTACCCACTCATATGGATGGTGTGCCAGGCCTGAGTTTTGATGGCATCGACCCTGGCACGACATTTGAATACAAATTTAAGGTAGAACAAAGTGGTACATATTGGTACCACAGCCATTCAGGCTTTCAGGAACAAACAGGCATGTACGGTGCTATTGTTGTGAAGCCCAAAGAGGCCGATCCTGTCAGCTATGACAGAGAGCATGTCATTGTTTTGTCTGACTGGTCGGATGAAAAACCCGAGAGAGTTTATCGGAAACTCAAAAAAATGAGTGATTTTTACAATTTTCGAGAAAGAACAAATGGAGATTTGTGGCAAGAAATAAAGGCCAAGGGTGTAAAAAAGACATGGGAGGCACGCTCGATGTGGAACACAATGCGCATGAGTGATCGTGATTTATCGGATGTCACATCCTACACCTATACCTATTTAATGAACGGTATCACACCTGATGAAGGCTGGAAAGGGCAGTTTCAAGGTGGGGATAAAGTGCGTTTAAGGATAATAAATGCATCAGCCATGACTTATTTTGATGTGCGGATTCCTGGTTTAAAAATGAAAGTAGTCGCCTCAGATGGTCAAAACATAGAAGCCGTGACTGTTGATGAATTTAGAATAGGAGTAGCAGAAACTTACGATGTTATTGTTGAACCCAAAGAAGACTCAGCCTATACAATATTTGCTCAAAGTATTGATCGAATGGGATATACACGAGGCACTTTAACTCCAAACCCTCAGTGGCAAGCAGAAATACCCAAAATGGATCCACCTGCCTTGTTGACTCATCGAGATATGGGAATGTCAGGCATGATGAATATGCAAGACAAAGCAGCGGAGAATAAAAACAGCATGGTGGCAATGAAGGGTAGGAATAAAGAGACAAAAATGGAAGCCATGGACCACGGCAGTATGACTAATAGGAACGATAAACAGATGTCAGGAATGCAAATGAAATCTGACAAAACGACTGGTTTGCGAAAAGCAGGTATAAGTGGTCAATTGCAACCCAAACATGGCAAAACTGAATTTGGTCCACATATCGACATGCGTAGCATGACCCCATTAAATGGCCTGAATGATCCAGGTATCGGCTTGCGAAACCATAAGGAGTTGTATGGCCGTAAGGTTTTGACCTATGCAGATATTTGTGGTTTAGCTAAAACAGAAGACAAGCGGGATCCAAGCAGAGAAATTGAGTTGCATTTAACAGGCAATATGAGCCGATACATGTGGTCAATGAATGGCATTAAATATGCTGATGCCGATCCCATACAACTCAAATTTGGTGAACGTGTTCGCATTACCATTATTAATGATACCATGATGACTCATCCGATTCATTTGCATGGTGTTTGGAGCGAACTAGAAACAAACGAGCCAGACTATATTCCCAAAAAGCACACGATTAATGTTCAACCAGGCTCTCAAATCAGTTATTTGGTGACGGCAGATGCAAAAGGGCGATGGGCTTATCATTGCCATTTGCTCTATCATATGCCTGGAATGTTCAGAGAAGTGCGGGTAAGTTAATATGAAAAACACAAAATTCAAATTAATATTAGTGCCATTTCTACTTTTTTCTATGATTAACTTGGCTATAGCTGCAGCAAAAGATGACCCGTTTATCAGTAAGGCCATGTTTGATCAGCTGGAGTTAAGAGACACAGCCCAAGGCAATCCCTTTGTGCTCTCTGGTCAGTTCTGGTTGGGTCATGACCTTAACAAATTGTGGATTAAAACAGAATTCGAGTCCCTCAAAGGCGAGGCGGAGGAAGCAGAAATACAAGCACTCTACAGCAAGGCCGTGGCTACTTATTGGGACTTTCAAGTTGGGTTGCGATCGGATTTAGCTATAGACTCCTTAAACAACAAAAATTGGGCCGTGATTGGATTTCAGGGTTTGGCTCCTTACTTTTTTGAAATTGATAGCGCTTTGTTTATTGGCGAATCAGGACGTACTGCTTTTCGCTTTGAAGCAGAATACGAAATCCTTTTTAGTCAAAGATTGATATTGACACCAGAAATTGAAATTAATTTTTATGGCAAAAATGACGAAATTTCACGAACAGGCTCGGGTTTATCCGACAGTGAAATTGGCCTCAGGCTACGCTACGAAATCAGACGTGGATTTGCCCCTTATATTGGCTATGTAAAAACGAATACTTTCGGTGAAACTGCTAATTATGCGCAGTTGGATGGAAAGTTAACTAACGATTCAAGCTTTGTTTTAGGTATTCGAGCTTGGTTTTAAACTATGCAGGAGAAAATTATGAAAGATCCAGTATGCGGCATGAAAGTCGAAGAAAATGCCCCTTTTACTAGTACTGTAGAGAATAAGAAATATTATTTTTGCAGTGAAAAGTGTTATAGCAAATTTAATGCATCGCCTGAGTCATTTGTTGAAAACCCGAGCAAGGAAAAGAACAAGGACTGTTGTGGTCATTGTGACTCAACCCCTCAAGAGGGTCAGAATCAACAAAGCTCAAACGCCCTGTTCACCTGTCCTATGCACCCAGAAATTGAACAGCGAGGTCAGGGCAGTTGTCCCAAATGTGGCATGGCACTGGAGCCCAAAGACATTCCGACAGCGGTGACCAAAACACAATATACCTGCCCTATGCATCCAGAAATCATTCAAGATGAGCCGGGCAATTGCCCGATATGTGGCATGTCATTGGAAGCAATGACGGTAGAGGTCGAAGAAGACAATCACGAACTTGATGATATGACCAAACGCTTTAAGGTTAGTGCGATACTTTCAATTCCAGTATTTTTGTTGGCTATGGTTGCTGATTTAATGCCGTCATGGTTGCCAGAAGGCTTAAGCATGCAAATGGTGCAATGGATAGAGTTTGTATTGGCAACACCTGTGGTTCTATGGGGCGGTTGGCCCTTTTTTGTACGAGCTGTCCAGTCCTTTAAAACAATGAACCTGAATATGTTTACCTTAATTGGTATCGGCATTTCCGCAGCGTGGATATACAGTATGGTGGCCATGTTGTGGCCGCATTTGTTTCCAGATGACATGATTCATGAAGGTGTTGTCGCGGTTTATTTTGAAGCAGCTGCCGTTATTACTGCCTTGGTTTTGCTTGGCCAAGTTTTGGAACTACGAGCACGCTCACAAACCAATGCAGCGATAAAATTATTGTTAGGATTGGCTCCAAATACAGCCCGAATCATTCGTGAAGATGGGCAAGAAGTTGATATACCGATGGAAGAAGTTAAAGTGGGCGATAAATTGCGCATCAGGCCTGGTGAAAAAGTTCCTGTTGATGGTGTGGTTGTTGATGGTAGTAGCTTGATCGATGAATCCATGGTGACTGGAGAACCAGTTCCTGTTTCAAAAAAACAAGGAGATAAAGTTATTGGAGCCACAGTCAATGGCACGAGCTCTTTGGTGATGCAAGCTGAGAAAATTGGTTCAGATACTTTGCTTTCACAAATAGTCCAAATGGTGGCTCAAGCGCAACGTTCGAGAGCTCCAATTCAAAAAATGGCAGATACCGTCTCTGGTTTTTTTGTGCCCATTGTTGTTTTGATAGCCATATCCTCTTTCATCGTTTGGTATGTTTGGGGACCGGCTCCTCAGTTGGCTTATGCTTTGGTCAGTTTTGTTGCCGTATTAATTATTGCATGCCCTTGTGCTCTAGGTTTGGCGACACCCATTTCAATAATGGTAGGAACAGGCCGAGGCGCAACAGAAGGTGTGCTTATTAAAAATGCAGAGTCCTTGGAAATACTTGAAAAAGTTGATACCTTAGTGGTCGATAAAACAGGCACTTTAACCGAAGGAAAACCCAAACTCACTGAAATAATTGCAGCCGATGGATTTGACAGTGAACAAATACTTCGGTGGGTTGCTTCTATTGAAAAACACAGTGAACATCCCTTGGCCGAAGCGATAGTTGAGGGGGCACAAGAGCAAAACATCCAAACCCTCGCAATTGAAGAATTTGATTCGGTAACAGGCAAAGGTGTAAAAGCTATCATCGATGGCAAAAAAATGGCTCTAGGCAATAGAAAAATGATGCTAGAGTCCAACACAGAAGTGACTGATTTCTTTTCTCGAGCAGATAAGCTAAGGGAAACAGGGCAAACGGTGATGTTGTTTTCGGTAGAGGAAAAACCTGCCGGACTTATCTGTGTTGCAGACCCGATTAAACAATCGACGCCTGATGCGATAAAACAATTGCATAAACAAGGCTTGACAATCGTCATGTTGACAGGCGATAATAAAAAAACAGCGCAAGCCGTGGCTCAAAATCTCTCAATAGATCGAGTAGAAGCCGATGTTATGCCAGATCAAAAAGCAGCGATTGTAAAACAATTGCAAGCCGATGGTAAAGTCGTCGCAATGGCTGGAGATGGTATCAATGATGCCCCTGCACTGGCTCAGTCACAAGTTGGGATTGCAATGGGTACCGGAACAGATGTGGCCATGGAAAGTGCGGGAGTCACCTTGGTCAAAGGTGACTTACGTGGTATTGTTAAAGCCATCGCACTCAGTCGAGCAACAATGAAAAATATCCGACAAAATTTGTTTTTTGCTTTTATTTATAATGCTGTTGGCGTTCCTATTGCCGCAGGAGTGCTATATCCTGTATTTGGTATTTTGTTATCGCCTATGATTGCAGCAGCGGCCATGAGCTTTAGTTCGGTCTCTGTTATTGTCAATGCTTTGCGGTTGAAAAACAAAGAGTTGTAGTAATGGATCGACGTTTTGAATTAGCTTGTTTGTAATTATTCAGTGGCGCTGTATTTGCTCATTTTATTCAGTAAAAGACTCGCTTGAGATCATTGCAGTAAATTTCATGTTTGTTTGCTGTAAGAATCTTAGAACTGATTAGCCTTTTTTATTGCTCAAACAAGTTTTACTAAAGAAAATGAGCAAATACAGCTCTTAGCTTTGGCTATGGTGAATAGTTGCGCTTGTTTTTAACAATATCCAAATCCCGATTTAGCATCGTGATTTCTATATCGGGGTTGGGAAATAAACTAATACAAATATCTTTGCGGGATACACTGAATAATTACCAATCACAAAAACAATTAGGAGTTACAATGAAAACATTAAACAAAACAACGGCTTTAGTCTCAGTCTTTTTATTATTCACAAGTCTTTCGTGGGCACACGACCCCAGTAAGCATGCAAAAAAACCAGAAAAATTGAACAAGTCAGATTGCAGTGCCTATAGTAATGAGCAAAATGGTGGTGAAAAAATGGACATGTCTGATCCTTTGATGCTTGCACTCATGAAAAAGTGTGCCAACATTTCATCTCAAACTTTCGTCAATCAAGCCACTAGCCAATCTCAAAATAGCAATAACAGTGGAGCCACTCAATCTCATGATAACAGTGATGGCCATCATCGTGTTGGTGGTAGTCAAGATAATTCAACAGATATTCAGAGCAAACCTATTGTTGTGGAGCAGCTTAATACTAGTGAAGATGATATGTACAACAATCATGATTGCCACAGACCCAAAGAAAACCACAGTCATGATGAATCAAGTTATAGTCGTCAGAGCGATCATGGGACGATAAATCAACATGAGGTTCAAAATAATACCAGTCACGGAAACCATGATCATTAATTCTAAAAAAACACCATTTACTTTTGAGAGCAACATTTATGAAATTATTTAAAACGTTAATATTACTTGGGATATTGGGTTTGCTTACGGCCAGTGCTGTAATCTATTCAGGACTGTATCCCATTGGTGCAGATGTTCCACACAACAAACTCACTTATTGGGTGTTAGAACAAGCGCGAGAAAGGTCAATCCAGCGGGCCTCTGCTGATATTGTCATCCCTCCTTTGGATTCTGCTGATATGTTGATTTCTGGTGGGGAAGACTACAATGCTATGTGTTCATCGTGTCATTTAAAGCCCGGCGAAAAAGAAAGTGATATGAGTCAAGGCCTCTATCCTCAGCCCCCAAATCTTACACTTGCTGAGCACGATGATGACCATGCAAAAGAGGATGATAATGTCACCGCTCAACGGTGGTTTTGGACAATAAAACACGGAATTAAAGCATCAGGAATGCCAGCTTGGGGCAAAACTCATGACGATGATCGCATCTGGGCGATGGTCGCTTTCTTAAATAGGTTGCCCGAATTGAACCCAAACCAATACCAAGTTATCACTGCGAGGGAGTAAAATTAAACTTTTATTTTCTGGAAGAAAAATATTCCTTAGGCTATACTAAAGCGTGTACGAGAATAGAAATTGTAGCGAAGGAAAAGCTGGCTTGAGGGCTGTTTTTCACTAATTTGAGGCGAATATTCGTTCTATTTAACGAGAAAAATCGGAAAATAGCACAAAAATCCTTCTGGAAAGGATTTTCATGTTAACCCACATGGAAGTGGGCAAGTATCACGATGATACGCGCAAATCCAGCTTTTCTGCAATAAATTTTCTATTCTGGGACAAACTCCTAGTTTGAAGAGGTCTTTTTAATGAGCCTCTTTTTCATTACATTTAAAATCATATTGGGGAATATAATTATGAAAATAAAAAAAACAGTATTAGCTATAGGGTCGTTAATATCTTTTACAACTATGGCAGGCCATCTGTCTATTGACAATCACACAAACACTGCATTTCAAGCTCAGTGTGGGCATCATGGAGATCAGGGGATTTCACATCAAATAGAGCCAGGACATAGTGGCACCATGGAAGTACATGGAGACCATTCCGGCCGAGCTAACTGCCAAGCTGTGGATCACCATGGCAATATCTTAGCAACCAGAAACTTTGATTTCCATCATGGTAACGAGTCTTATTCTTGGGAAGTGAGTCATCAACAGCATCATTAAATCAATGAAGTTCTTATACACACAAGTTCCGATATTGATACGTGATGGTAGCTTAAGTATTTAAATACGCCTAAGGAATTATTTTAAAGCTTTATCACCAATGGGGTGATTTTGATTCCTTAGGCATGTCAAGAGCTTACAGTCAAATACTCGTTCCTGTATTGGGACTTGTATAATTAAATTAAATGAAAATTAAAAAAGGCAAATAAAATGAAAACAATTACAATTCTAATATTATTGATAAGTGCATCAGTTGTAAAGTCTCAGCACAATGACCCTGGACACAATTCAGGCTCAACAGTCACATGTTCATCAAGAAAAAGTCATAGAAAGACATGCTATGCAGATACAAGTGGAGGTGTTCAATTAATCAGACAGTTGTCCAGAGCAACATGCAACGGAAACTGGGGTTATACACAAAATCAAATTTGGGTTGATCATGGTTGCCGCGCAAAATTCCAATTGTATGTGAATGGTGGACAAAGGCATGGAAATACTGGAAATAACAATGTTGGGCATGGCAACACTAATAGTAGTGCTGGACATAGTAACAATAATTACAATAACACTGCAGGGCATAGCAACAATAATTACAACAACAATGCAGGGCATGGAAATCAAGGTTATAACAATCGTATAGTCTGTGAATCAATTAATTATAATAAAAACACATGCTCAATACCTCAAGGTGCGAGAGTATCCCTTAGTCGTCAGCTTTCAAGTGCTTCATGCGATCATAACTGGGGAACAAGTGGCGGGCATGTCTGGGTGACTAATGGTTGTCGTGCTGAATTCTCCATTAATAGTAACGGCCATTAAATACTATTTAGAATATACCAAGTCCTGATATAGAAGTCTAGATGTATGCAACGCCATTAATAGGAGAAAGAAATACTCAAGAAACCTCATCGTCGATAAGGTGACTTCGGTTATTTTGAATTCCTCATTTGTATCAAGTACACGTAGATCCATTGGCGATTCTATATCGGGGTTGGGAATATTAGAGACCCTTGCATGTTCAGGATGAGTTCAGACTAAAAGTATATGATTAGAGTCACTATCACAGGAGAACTTTATGAAATACATTAATATTTTAGCTTTATTCATTATTATTGGTTTGAGCTCAACATCAAATGCAGCCGTTTATAATAATGGTTATTCCCATAATAATTCTAATGGGCATTCTTATCAACGCAACAATGCACATTCCTATTACAATGCTAATGGGCATAACAACAATTATAGAAATGGGCATGGCTACAATTCAAACCGCCACAACAATACTTATGTAAACCTTTCTAATCGTCACGGCTCTGTTTATTATCAGAGCTACAATGGTCGCGGTCATGGTTCTACTTTAAACTATCGATCTCATCGAGGTTATGGTTTTAGCCTTTCAACGCATTAATTTAGCAACAAACTGTCTATCTACAAAAAACTCAATGTTAAATTTAACCGCATTGAGTTTTTTTATTCCATCTATAAATAGAAAGCATTGTAATGGTTCAATTTTCCCGGAGACATTTTTGGACAATCTTAACCTCTCATTCTACTCGTTTAAACTGCACATTGTGGGCTCTTGAATGGTCTAGTTTTAACCCATGAATTTTACCTTGATCATCTCTCTCAAATATAAAGTCCCAATCTAAAAGCCAATCATCATTCAAACCAAATCGATCCTTATCTTTGGGATACAAGGGAAATACACCTCTGTGGTATTTAACCACAAGTAATTCATTTTCAATATCAATTTTATAAGTAGCATTTAATTCATCACTATAATAGATTCCTATATAATCTGTTAAGGCATTTACTTTTTGTTGCTTTAATTTAATTGTATTATTAGCTATTATTTTATGCCTTTTAATATCAGCACCTGGAATTATGGTCTGAATATATTTTTCATTTTCAATTTTTAACTCTGATGAAAAAAATATTTCAGCTGTTTTATGTGCTATGGATTTGACATTAAAATCTGGAGTGTTCGACAACACAATAACTCCAGCATCAATTTCAGGATAATATTTTATCATAGTTCTAAAGTTTGCCGTGGTGCCTCCTTGTTGAATCTGTTTCAAACCTTTGTGTTGCCTGATAAATACTCCCATTGAATAATTTTTCTTTTTAGTCTTTGTGAAAATACTGGCACTGGGTAGCCACATATTTGCAACAATTTTTTGACTGCCTATATTCAGCTCATGATAGTTTCTCAACCACTTTGACAGATCAGCCGCTGTTGAATACACATTAACAGCACCGAAATATGATTTATTTGATGGTGTATTCTTCAAACCCATGTATTTTGATTCATATGAATAGGCTCTATTCTTTATGATTTGCTGATAATTATCTAATACAAAAGTTGATTTCATATTTAACGGGTTAAAAATATTATTTTTCATCCAAACGTTAAATTCTTGCTTAGTTACCTGACTGACAATTTCTGCAAGTAGCGCATACCCACTGTTATTATATTGATATTGTTGACCCGGTGTGAAATCTAGTCTATTCTGATTTTTAATCAATTGAAGTATTTGTTTTTGCGTAAATATATCATCGTGCCTACCGCCACTCATTTCCCATAAAGTAAAAGCATCCTTTAAACCACTACAATGATTCAATAGATGACGTATGCTTATAATTTCACCAAAGTCCGGCATCCATAAAAGATACTTACGAATATCATCATCTAACGATAACTTGTTATTCTCTGCAAGTAGTGCTATTGCAAATGCAGTAAATGGTTTTGATGCTGATGCCAATTGAAAAGGTGTGTTCACATCAAAAGGTATTTCGTATTCAATATTGGCTAAACCATATCCTTGGGAAAAAACCACCTCTCCCTTTTGCACTACAAAAATTACTCCCCCAGCATCGTCATCAGCATAATGAACCATCATCTGTCGCATTTTATCTTTATTTAATATTGCAATAGGCAATGAAGAATTTAACTTGATTACATACTGACCGTCTTTTATTCCTTTTGATTCAATTTGGATATAATAAATACCACTTTCTTGTGTTTTTAAGTGGAATGGTTCCTTTTCTTGATCGAATTGATCAAACGAACCAACCTTTTGTCCACTTGGATTGATTATAGTGATACTCACATCAACATCCTTTTGATTAATGTTTCCAGATATAAATTGTTCTTTTCGTAATCTCAATTGATAAGTATGTATTTCTCCACTAGATATTTGTAATAATCTATTTTGGTTTTTATCAAACCACATAGGACTTTCTATTCTGGCTGCAGCAGAAAAACCCACGATACTGAAAGTCCAAGCGACAATTAAAAAGACAAGTATTATAATACTGTCAAAATCATTACTACTTTTATCTACAATCACAGAATGTGTTTTTCTTTTAATTTGGTTAGTTTCATATAATTTATTTGAGACATTTCGGCACCTCATTGCCTTTTATACTACAAAATGTGTATCCGTTGTTTTGGGTATAGCTCCTTAAAATATAAAGGACAAAAATATAAAGGACACACACCAACAAAGACAATTACCTACAAGAAAAAAGACTTTTACCTACATATTTTACAATTCTAATTTAGTAAAATAGTCCTTTTAATGGAGAAAATCATGACATATGCACGGAAATACCAAATATCTTTGGAAGATACACC